>JADMIO010928576.1_pt1 | contig 59362 bp, 34 predicted proteins | sample 8958161 | NCBI WGS metagenome assembly JADMIO01 (sample SAMN16585339, study PRJNA669376) | soil metagenome | isolation source: Crop rotation soil | place: USA: Cullars Rotation, Alabama | collected 2011 | reverse complement strand
TTACGTCGATCAGTAACGCACATTGGACGGTATCGCAGTCGTATCAGGCGCCTTCTTTCAGTAATCATATAAACGCGGTTAGAATAACGGGTGCGGGAATAAACGGAGCACCATTGGTGCAGGGAATAAGACTCGTCGGAGATACAGGCCGCATCCTGCAGACCGTCATTGAAGATGTAGGAGGCGGTTCTGCTGAGACTCCTTATGCGAACAAGAATAAATTTTACTATTCGGATCTCCAGAACCCGCCGGTCCGGTTTCACCTGGGCTATGACCGGAATATTATTTCGGCAAAGAGCGGTCCCTGGGATAGTGGCAGCACCTGGGTGGGCGGTATCAGCCCTAGTGCCGTTTGCGAAAATGCGGTGATCGATTCAGGGCATACCGTTACCGTCAACTCCACTGCGTCTTCTGCAAAGGAACTTGCAATCCTTGCCGGAGGCAGCCTGAAAGTTCAGGGCAGCACACTGACAATCGGATGCGATACACAGCGCAGACATCAATTGGTCAATTCGGGTACACTCGACGTATCCGGAGGCAGCCTGACTATCAACGGTTCATTAGACAACCAAGCCGGAAACACATTTAATCAGAGCGGCGGGAGTATTATCATCGACCCCAATGCAGGCAGCAATCCGGTACTCAGCGCAGCTGGAAACGCAATCAGCTTCCCGGGTGGCGGCTCAACATACTCACTGACAGCCGGCAGCATCACCATTGTGGATCCCCCAGCGAACAACATTGGATACACGGTCGCTTCATCAACAGCGGCATTCCCCGCCGGGGGTACGCACACATTCATATTCGGAAATGGCAGCAGTTCTGATTCCGGAAGCAATGGCTTCCGAATCTCGGATGCAACGAGCCAGAACGGATGGCAAACTATGTCCTTTCAGAACATGGTCATCAATGGACCTTCGACGGGGAAGCGATACGTTGTTGGTGACCAGGTCGGGATTCTCGGAAATCTGACAGTAAATTCCGGAGGCTGGTCAAAAATGAACCTGCATGTAGGCGGTAATGTACTCGTGAACAGCAATGGTATACTGGATGGATCCGGTAGTTTCACGTTGGCGTTGGAACGCTTTGTTGGCGGCGTATCAAGTCCATCACTCACTCCGCAAACGATCAGCGGAACCGGGAATTTTTACAATAACAGCACCGCGGCAACCGGAAATTTCTACGGGCTTACAATCAACAACGGCAGCGCTTCCGGCGTCACGATCTCGCCACTGAATACAATCGTTCAAAATCCGGGCGGAGCTTCGGTAACGGCAAAGCTGACTCTGACACTTGGTAAAGTCCGAATGAGCAGCGGCACGCTGATCAGCGGAGAGCGTTATATTGGTCCGGGCACACTTACTTGGAAACAAGGTTCGGGAATAGAAGCAGGCACACAATTCGCAAGATGGCACACAACATCAACAACCGGCAGTACCATCGACTCCGGCGCCTACCCCACAGCCAATGCCGGTCGGTATCCATTTATCAGTCCCGACAGCCTTGACCGTAGTTTTTTCATTCAACGCAATTCGCCGAATTCAGACGGCCTGATCGGAGTCAGCTATTCAGATGGAGGCACGGCAAACCTGGATTCGGTGAGCATCTCCGACGGAAGCTTTACCGTAAACAGACGAACAAAAAATGCATGGTATGTATCGGTTCTATCTGGTACTCCGAATGCCTCAACATTTGAAATCGCCGCCGTATCGCCGACCTCTTATGTCGCCACCAATCCATCCGATAACAGGCTCGTCCAGGCCTCCGGTGTGGTCGGTATCCATCAGGGAGGCATGGCCGACCCGGGCGGTCAACGTAAAGGACTGAGCCTGGCAAATCTGACAAGCGGCCCGTTTTACATCGGCACCTCGATCTCAAACATTGCTTCGGGGCCGCAACCACCCTACGTTTCGGCACAACCGGCAAATGATTCTGTTTGCTCCGGAAGCGTTGCAGCCTTCTCCATCAGCGCAGCAAATGTTGTCAGCTATCAATGGCAGAAGAACAGCGGAATGGGCTGGACGGATCTCAGTAATGGAAGCCGGTATAATGGTGTCACAACATCCACTGTTTCCATCGCCGCTACAACAGCAGCCATGAATGGCGATCAATTCCGTTGCATCACTCAAAACAGCTTTGACACCACGATTTCAAACAGTGCAAGCCTGAGGGTGCTCCCTGTTTTTATTCCTACGATTTCCGTAAATACAATTTCAAGCTCGCCCATTTGTGCGGGATCGCCGGTAACCTTTACAGCTGTAGCAACGGATACCGGTACCAGTCCTGTTTACCAATGGCTGATCAACGGAAGGGGCGTTGGAAGCAATAATGATTCGTTCAGCACATCCTCCCTGAATCATCTTGATACTGTTTCGTGTGTGCTTGTCAGCAATGTGGTCTGTGCGAATCAGGATACTGTTGTCAGTGCCGGTGTTGTGGTAAACGTGCAGGCATTGGTCAATCCTTTCGTCAGCATCGACACACCTTCCGGCCCGATCTGCCAGGGCAGCACAGTAACGTTCTCGGCTACCGCTTTGAATGGCGGCCTCACGCCCACCTATCAATGGTTTTTGAATGGAGCTGCTGTCGGTTCGAACATCGACTCATTCAAAACGAGTACTTTGCTAAACAAGGATACCCTTACCTGTATACTGACCAGCAATGCGGCCTGTCTGATCTCTCTTGTCGATACGAGCAATAGCATTGTAGTCAGGATTGATAGCATTCCCGCCAAGCCTTCATCAATCAGCGGACCTACACTGGTCTGTAGCGGAACCAACGTAGTATATACAGTACCGGCCGTAGCGACAGCAACTTCCTATACGTGGAATATGCCTTCAGGCTGGACGGGCACTTCGGATTCAACAAGCATTACCGCTCACCCATCGGCCACGAGCGGGACAATTTCGGTCACGGCTGATAATGCCTGCGGATCTTCCCCGCCGGACACATTGGCCATTACTGCAAACGCTACTGTGATTCCGACAGTGAGTATTTCCGCCATTGGAGGAAGCACAATCTGTGCAGGCGCAACGGTCGTCTTCAATGCAGTAGTAACAGATAGCGGTGCATTGCCAACATACACCTGGCGCCGCAATGGAATTGCGGTTGGAACAGGCAATGGTTTCAGCAGCAGCAGCCTGATTCAAGGCGATAGTATTACGCTTAGCATGACATCTTCTCTGTTTTGCGCCACACCGCAGACAGTTAAAAGTCCTGCGATTTACATGACTGTAAATCCGCTGCCGGTTGTACTTCCCATCGGCGGCAACAGCGCGGTCTGCATCGGCGATACGGTACAACTAAACAACGCTACAACCGGTGGAATCTGGACCAGCAGCGATCCTGCGATCGCCGTCATTTCTTCAACTGGTAAAGTAGCCGGAATCTCTGCCGGAACGGACACGATCCGATACACTGTTACCAATGCAAGCGGTTGTTCAACCTCAGTGACTCATTTCATCACTGTAAATGCGCTGCCTGTTGTAGCCGCAATTACTGGTAACAATGCAGTTTGCGTGAGTGCAACGACAACACTCAGCAATACCACTTCAGGTGGAGCCTGGTCGAGCAGCAACAACAGCGTTGCGACTGTGAACAGCTCCGGGCAGGTAACAGGAGTTGCTGCAGGTACAGACACGATCACCTATACGGTGACCAATAGCTCTGGCTGTAAGAGCAGTGTGAACATGGTTATTACTGTGAAGCCGCTTCCCGCGACACCTTCAGCGATTACTGGTGCCCCATCAGTTTGCTCCGGAACAACGCAGACGTATCGCGTTTCCGTTGACACCAATATCAACAGCAACACCTGGACCCTCCCTTCGGGTTGGTCGGGGACATCAACGGTCGACAGCATTGTTGCAACAACCGGCACTGCCAGCGGTACAGTCAGCGTGACGGCAACAAATTCATGCGGAACCAGCGCTGCAAGCACGCTTGCGGTCTCAAGCACATTGACGGTTGTTCCAACGGTAAGCATTGCAGCGATCGGCGGAAACACGATCTGTCCCGGCGATACTGTAGCATTTAGTTACACTGCATCCGATACCGGATCATCACCTTCATACACCTGGCGACTGAACGGCATCACGGCGGGAAGCAGCTCCACATTCGGCAGCAGGAACTTCATCCAGGGAGACAGCGTAACGCTGACGATCAGTTCATCTGCGCTCTGCGCCTTGCCCCAAAGCAAGACCAGTGCAGCAGTCTATATGTCCGTGCACACACTGCCGGCGGCCCCTTCCGTCAGTACACCGGTTTCTTATTGTCAGAATGTTACGGCCATTCAACTAACTGCAACCGGCAGCAATTTGAAATGGTATACGGTACCAACCGGGGGTACTTTTTCCACTACTGCACCGACTCCGGTCACCAGCAGTGTGGGAACAACGAGCTTCTGGGTCAGCGAAACGAATGGTTTCGGCTGTGAAGGGCCCAGGGCTCAGATCACGGTCAATGTGATCGCGAATCCGGCTAAACCGTCGGCTTCCGGCACAACACCGGTTTGTGTCGGTGACACGATCTTCCTTTCGGGAAGCTCCTCCACCGGCAGTCCGGTCTACAACTGGACCGGGCCAAACAGCTTCAGCAGTTCGACGCAAAACCCGGTCATCGCTCCGGCAATGTCTGCGAATGCTGGCGTTTACCGGCTGACGGTGACGGTTGGTGCCTGCACATCCGCATACGACTCCGTGATCGTCGCGATTTCCTGCCTGGATTCCGTTTGGCCAGGTGACGTCAACTACGACAAGCTGGTCGACAACACGGATGCATTGGAGATCGCGCTTGCCATGGGCAGCACCGGACCAACCCGCTCACCGGCATCGATTCTCTGGCAGCCCGAGCATTGCAGCGATTGGTCAACGATGCTTCCGAGCAATTCCAGCATCAATGGCAAACATGCCGACTGCGATGGTGACGGTATCGTTGGATACAGTGATACCCTTGCTGTCAGTGCCAATTACGGACTGACACATCCAAGAGGTATCCGCAACCCGAGAAAACAGACAGCGGGCTTACCTGCCCTGTATTTCGACATGACCGGTATCTCGCCGAACGCCGGCGGAACGATTACCGTACCGATCATGCTCGGAGATGCAGCCACACCGGTTCAGGGCATTGCAGGGCTCGCAGCCCGTCTGATGATCGGCGGCGTGGTTCCTTCAGATACGCCGACCATTACCTATGCCGGCAGCTGGCTGGGCGGCAGCGCCAACACGCTGCAGTTCGCGAAAGCTGTCAGCAATAGTCGCGTGGACTGGGCCTATGCCCGCACCGATCAACAAAACAATGGAGGAAACGGCGTGCTGGGCTGGTTCACGTTTACGCTTCCTCCGGGTGCGAACGGGCAACAGCTGAAGCTTTACTTCGACGAAGTGCTGATCGTCGACAGTGCCGGAGCGGAATTTACCGGGTACAATACGGAGGAAGATTCCGTCGTCGTATTGCCAGCACTTGCAGTTTCGACAGGTGTTCGTCTTCAGGCAGGATTACATGTTTTACCCAATCCTTCTTCCGGCCCTTGCGTCGTTCAGCTGACAATGCCAATAGCCGGTGCTTATACGCTCGAGGTGCACGACCTGAGTGGCAGGTTGATTTGGAAGACCAGCGGAAAAGGAATAGCAGGTATGCAAAAGATCAGCCTGCCCACAGAGGATATCAGCTCCGGCATTTACCTGATCAACCTTCTCAGCGAGGTTGGTCTTGCTTCTCCTGCGCGGTGGATTAAAAATTAGACGGACGTATTTTCAAAGCCCGGGAAGCGATGCTTTCCGGGCTTTTTTTATTGCTTAGAAATCGATGGATTGATTCGATTAGCTGAAAAATCTATTTTGAACAGGCAGCCCCGATACAATGGCAATATTTATCATGTAAAAACCATTTGTTAATGGGAGATTTTTGAAATTCAATTAGTAGCGAATTTTCGATTACAGAGATGCACGAACCATATTTTTGCACCCCTTCCATCTGAACTGTAAATGCTGATATAAAACAATAAATTTTTTTTATCAGAACCCTACAGATGCCGGGAGTTCAAATTATGAATACGTCGTTTCGAATTTTTGCATGGTTCGCTTGCCTATTAAGCATTTCATTTTTTGAAAATGATGTACAGGCGCAAACCACCTACTTCTCCAAAGCACTCGCTACTGATTTTAGTGATGTGAATAGTTGGGGCATCGCTCCGGACGGGTCCGGAACCACTCCGGGCAGCATTTCCAATGCCGACATATTCGTAATCGGGAATGGAGCCAATATGACTTTAACGGCTCCCGCATCCGTTCGGGCACTCTACATAGGCAGCGACTCGAGTTATACAGCTGCGGGCAAAGCAGGAACGCTCACTATCACTTCAGGCGATACCCTAACCGTTTCCCGCCTGACCGGCAACAACGCAACGCTGTCGATCGGAGACTCGGGTACCTTGAACGTGTATGGAGGATATCTGCTATTGAACGGGAATTTTCGCCAGACAGCAGGTACTTTTTCTCAGCAAGGCGGATTGATCGCCGTCGACGGGAACAGCGGCATTAGTCCGACAAGCGTACCGGCAACTACAGCCATTTTTGATGTCAGCAATGGCGCTTTCAACCTGAGCGCGGGTACACTGGTACTGGTCGATCCACCCTTAGCCAGCAATGCGACAAATGCCATCCAGATAGCAGTTGCAGGAAGCGCAACGGGCAATCACACCTTGCAGCTCGGAGACGGAATAAGCAGTGATTCGAGCGGTTCCACCAACGGAATGACACTCTTCTGCTATACCTATAAATTTCAAAACGTTACTGTCAACAATAATGTCAGCGCCTCCAATAATCGTTCAGCCAGCATGGGTTATGAACTTTCGGTGTTGGGCGATCTGACGATTTTTCCTGGTGCTGAATTCCGGAATCTGTCGAATCGTTATCTGAAGCTGTCCGGCAATCTTACGAACCATGGTAAGCTGGTAACCGGACCCAATGCTTTTCTCATGTTTGAGGGCGTCTCGGGGCAGACGATTAGCGGAAACGGCGACTTTAGCAACAGTACCACATCTCCGACAGCAAATTTCGGCAGCATCTCTTTCGCTAATAGAAGTGCCGCAGGGGTAACGTTCAGCGGTAAGGGCTGGCATTCATTGCCAAGCACTGTCAGCACCTCGCTTAATTTCAATTCTGGAGACTCCACGATGCTTAACCGCATCAATATCGGCAATGATACGTTCACACTTGGAACTAGTCTCAATCCAGGAATCCTTGTACACTATTATCAAGGTGGCTTCACGGGGGGCACTTTCCGGAGATGGATGCCGACTGCTTATTTTACGATATCCACAACAACCGGCCGTTTCCCCTTTATCAGTGCCGCGAGCGTCTCAAAGAATCACTCACGCGATCTTTCGATTAGCCTTAGTGGTCTGCGTAACTCCGGCATATTTAGTGTCAGCTTTTTTGATTCGGCGGGAATGAATCCCGCAACTCCATTTAATGACAATGGAGCAATCATCGAAAAAGTAAGCAAGACATTCTGGAAGGTTAGTCATCTGTTCGATACCGGTTCGTCAGGCAGCGATCTTGATATTCGGATAAAGGGTGACGGACTGATCAGCACTCAGATTTATCAGGGTATGCGGATCACCGGAGCTACCGGGTCCATTTTATCTGTGGGGCAGATCGATGTTGGTACCGGAGGCCCGATAAGCCCCGAAGGAAACAAAACGGATACCAAAGTATCGAACTTGTCTGCCATACCGGTTTCGCTTTACCTTGGGATGGACTCAGTAATTCAGACCGCCCAAAGCGGGCCCTGGCAAAGCGGCAGCACCTGGGTCGGTGGTATCGTCCCGGGCTGCCGGGTAGCAGCGATCAACAAAGGGCATAATATTTCCGTGAACAGTGGATCTTCCTCAGCCCGGGATCTGCACATACTGGCCAGCGGGCAGCTTAGAATTGGAGGCGGAAGTTTGCAGATTGGTTGCGATACTTTGCGGAACCATCAACTTCAGAATTCAGGCTCACTTCAGGTTGACAGTGGGACACTGACCGTAAACGGCAAAATCCTCAATCTACCAGGAATTACATTTATTCAAACCGGAGGATCGATCATTATCGATCCGAGTGATCACGGCAAGCCCGCCAGCAGCGCGTCCGGCAGTGTCCTGGTCTTCCAGAGCGGGGGAACAACATCACTCAGTGGTGGCAATATCACCATTGTCGACCCACCAATAAACGGCTACTCAGTTTCCTCATCTACTGCAGCATTTCCTGCGAGCGGCAATCACACGTTCATTTTTGGGAATGGAGTCAGCGCTGACACAAACGCCAATCTGAACGGGTTTATCATACTCGGTGGCAGCTCAACGATGCCGATGCAAAACGTCATCGTGAACGGCCCCTACAAACGCAGCAGAACCGTAAGCTTCAGCAACGAGTTTGGAATACTTGGTTCCCTTACGATCAATTCGGGAGGCTCGTTGAAACTGCCCGCTGGTTCCGGCTTATCCGTAGGAGGAAACGTTACCGTGAATGCAGCAGGACAACTGGACGGTGCGGGTGCAAATACGCTGGCGATGCAACGTTACATTGGTGGAGTCGCCAGCCCTTCGGGAAAATCACAAACCATAGGCGGGGCAGGAAATTTCTATAATAATGCCAATTCAATTACTGCGAACTTCTATAGCCTGAAAATAAATTGCGGAAACGCAAATTATGTTTCGATTGACCCGCTGAATACAATCGGATCTAATCCAGCCGGTGCTTCCATTTCGTCCGGACTAAGCCTGAAAAGTGGCAAGCTGCGCATGAGCTCCGGGATCTTGATCAAAGGAACTCAGGCTTCCGGCGCTGGGCCAGTAGTGGATCAAACACCAGGTTCGGGAATCAGTGTCGGCACACGTTATGCCATCTGGTACAGTGCTTCGGAAACAGGCAGCTCTATCAATGCAGGTGTAGATCCGACCAGTACTTTCAAATATCCGTTTGTCAGTTTTATAGATAGCGCGGACCGCAGTTTCTATATCGAACGCAATTCACCAACAGCGGGAGGATTGATCGGGGTTTCATACGGCCACCAGCAAACAAAAGAGCTTGATACAACCATCTATATGGATGGAAGTTATTTTCTGAACAGGGAAATAAAAAGTTCCTGGTCCGTTTCCGTGCTTGCCGGGAACCCGGCTGCATCTTCCTTTGAAATTGCTGCAGTATCGCCAAATACTTATGTTTCGATAAATGGAGCAGACAACAGGCTTGTTTCATATTGGGGACCTGTCGGTTCTCATCAAAGCGGCACCGGAACGCCCTGCGCGCAGCGAGGCGGACTCAGCCTGACCGATCTTACAAGCGTGCCGTTTCGGATCGGGACTGATTCCGGCAATATACTGGGGGCTCCATCAGTAGCACAACAACCCGCGAATGACACCGTTTGCTTAGGTACGGGCGCCAGTTTCTCTGTTCTGGCGACGAATGCAGCCAGCTATCAATGGCAAAAAAATACCGCAACCGGCTGGGTAAACCTCAGCAATGGAACTGGTTTCAGTGGTGTCGACACTTCAACTATGTCTATTGCGGCTGCAGACACATCCATGGAAGGCAATCAATTTCGCTGCATCACGCGGAACGCTGCGGACAGCACTATTTCGGGCGCTGCAAGCTTGCATGTAATCCTTCCTCCAACGCCGACGATATTCGCATCTCTAGAACCGAATCCCTCACCCTGTGTTGGACATCCCAAAATGTTCACTGCAGCGGTTACAAATGCTGGAACCAATCCGTTTTTTCAGTGGAAAATTAATGGTGTTGACATGGGAGTCAACGACGATACCCTCGTTGCACTTTCACCGAAAAATCTTGACACCGTCATTGCCTTGGTCGTCAGCAATGCAGTTTGCGCCCAACCGGATACGATTAGCAGCGCACCCATTCTGCTGCATTTGCAGCCGGTTGTTAGCCCTATCGTTACAATTGACACACCTTCCGGGCTGATCTGCCGGGGAACCCTGGTTGCTTTAAATGCATCATCAACGGACGGTGGCTCAGCGTCATACTATCGATGGTTCGTAAACGGTGCTCAGGTTGGAACCGGCGATACACTCAAAACAACGACGCTCAGAAACCATGATACCGTTTCATGCGTTTTGATGAGCAACGCAATATGTGTGACTTCTGCTTTCGACACCAGTAACAAGGTTGTGATACGTGTTGACAGCATTCCTTCCAAACCTTCAGCTATCACTGGCCCTGGCCTGGTTTGCAGCGGCGCTACCTACACGTTCTCGGTGCCTGTAGTTTCGGGCGCGACATCCTACAATTGGATGCTGCCTTCCGGCTGGGGAGGAACATCGGACTCTTCATCAATCGCAGCTAATCCAACAGCAACCGGCGGGATCATCTCAGTAACGGCTGAAAACGCGTGCGGAGCTTCGGCAGCAGACACGTTCGCCATCACGGCGAATGCAACAGTGGTGCCGACGGTATCTATTTCCGCGCCCGGTGGCAACAGCATTTGCGTGGGCACGCCTGTATTTTTCCGGGCGATTGCTACAGACACCGGCGCCACACCCACTTACATCTGGCGCCGCAACGGCGTTGTTGATGGATCAGGCGTTGCTTACACTCGAAGCTTTCTGAATCATGGCGATAGTATTACGGTTAGCATGACGTCTTCGCATTCCTGCGCAAGCCCTCAAACAATCAGAAGCGCTGCCGAATACATGACCGTAAACCCGGTGCCTGTGCTGTCTCCGATCAGCGGCAATATTGCTGCCTGCATGGGCAATACAGTTCAACTAAGCAATCCTACAACGGGTGGAGTCTGGACGAACAGCGATCCTACGATCCTGAGCGTATCCTCAACGGGTAAAGTAACTGGCATTTCAGCCGGAACAGACACGATCCGGTACACCGTAACCAATGCGAGTGGTTGTTCTGCTTCCGTGATCCATTTCGTTTCCTTCAATGCACTACCGTCGCTACCACCGATCACCGGAAACAATTCGGTTTGTGTAGGTGCCACCACAACATTGAGCAATATTGCATCAGGTGGCGTTTGGTCCGGAAGCAATAGCAGCATTGCAACCGTTAACAGCACCGGGCAAGTGACCGGAGTCGCTGCTGGCATGGATACCATTGTATACACGCTGACCACGAGCCAGGGTTGTAAGTCCGCAGTGCAATTTATCATTACGGTGAAACCACTCCCCGTAATGCCAGCTGCAATAACGGGCAATGGTTCGGTCTGCTCCGGACGATCTGAGATTTATCGGATCGCTCCTGATACGAACATCAGCAGCTATGTCTGGACCTTACCTTCCGGCTGGTCCGGCAGCTCAACAGTCGATTCGATCGTTGCCACTACAGGTACGGGCAGCGGAACGATCAGCGTCGCCGCAATCAATTCCTGCGGAACCAGTGCACCAAGCACATTTGCTGTAACAACTACAGTAACCACTACGCCCACGGTGAGCATTTCTGCTGTTGGCGGCAATACAATTTGCGCAGGCACACTTGTCAATTTCAGCTACGCCGCCGCTGACAGCGGTTCAGCTCCATCATTTGACTGGCGACTGAATGGTGCGAGTGTTGCCACAACAACGACATACAGTAACAGCAGCCTCACTAACGGAGACAGCATTACATTGACGATTACCAGCTCGAGAGGCTGTGTATCGTCTCAAAGCGTCAGCAGCACGGCTTTGTATATGACCGTGAATGTGCTTCCTTCTGCACCATCCGCAACTACGTCTGTCAGCTATTGCGAAAACGCGGCAGCTATCCAACTGACCGCAACAGGCACCAACCTCAAATGGTACACAACAGCAACGGGAGGCACAGCAGGCACGATCGCGCCGGCGCCGGTAACAAGCAGCCCCGGCACGACTGACTATTGGGTGAGCCAGACAAATGCTGTAGGCTGTGAAGGGCCGCGTACGCAGATCGCAGTTATTGTGAATGCCACGCCTCCGAAACCAACGACCTCAGGCACAACACCGGTTTGCGTAGGTGATACAGTTTTCCTTTCAGGCAGTTCGTCTGCAAGTACCCCGGTGTACAATTGGACCGGCCCTAACGGTTTCAGCAGCACGGCTCAGAATCCTTTCACCGCTCCTGCAACAGCGGCTTCAGCAGGCATTTACCGCCTGGCAATAAATGTTGGCGGCTGCATATCGGCTTATGATTCGGTCGTGATCGCGGTCTCCTGCCTTGATTCTGTGTGGCCGGGTGATGTCAACTATGATAAGCTGGTTGACAATACGGACGCGCTTGAGATAGCACTGGCTATGGGCAGCACGGGACCGACCCGTTCACCGGCATCGATCCTCTGGCAGCCTGAGCATTGCAGCGATTGGTCAACGATGCTGCCGAGCAACTCCAGCATCAATGGTAAACATGCCGACTGCGATGGTGACGGTATCGTAGGATACAGTGATACCCTTGCTGTCAGTGCCAATTACGGACTGACGCATCCAAGAGGTATCCGCAACACCAGAAAACAGACCGCAGGCTTACCTGCCCTGTATTTCGACATGACAGGCATCTCGCCAAACGCCGGCGGAACTATTACCGTACCGATCATGCTGGGAGATGCAGCCACACCGGTTCAGGGCATTGCAGGGCTCGCAGCCCGTCTGATGATCGGCGGCGTGGTTCCTTCAGATACGCCGACCATTACCTATGCCGGCAGCTGGCTGGGCGGTAGCGCCAACACGCTGCAGTTCGCGAAAGCTGTCAGCAATAATCGCGTGGACTGGGCCTATGCCCGCACCGATCAACAAAACAATGGCGGTAACGGCGTGCTGGGCTGGATGACGTTTACGCTTCCTCCGGGTGCGAACGGGCAACAGCTGAATCTTTACTTCGACGAAGTGCTGATCGTCGATAGTGCCGGTGCGGAATTCACCGAGTACAATACGGAAGAAGATTCCGTTGTCGTATTGCCACCGCTTGCAGTTTCGACGGGTGTTCGTCTTCAGGCAGGATTACATGTTTTACCTAATCCTTCTTCCGGTCCTTGTGTTGTTCAGCTGACATTGCCGAAAGCCGGTGCTTATACTATCGAGGTGCACGACCTGAGCGGCAGGTTGATTTGGAAGACCAGTGGGAAAGGAATAGCAGGCATACAAAAGATCAGCCTGCCGACGGAGGATATCAGCTCAGGCATTTACCTGATCAACCTACGTAGCGAGGTCGGTGTTGCTTCGCCGGTGCGATGGATTAAAAATTAGACGGACGTATTTTCAAAGCCCGGGAAGCGCTGCTTTCCGGGCTTTTTTATATAAGAAAATGAGCTTTCAATAAAGATGACGGACTTTAAATACGCCAGGCAGATCAATGGTATTGGCCTATACGCATTCTGTAGAATTAATTCATTCCTTACCAATGAAGCGACTTCATTTGTCACGGATAAATGCAGTTGGGAGCGAGTTAAAAAGAGCTACGATAATGCGATCATTCATTCCGGATTATTGGAATGGAAACAGTCGGCATTAGGTGGAATGCAGTGTGCCATTTCACACATCAGCTTTGATCGAAACAGAGAATTTCAACTGCTGGATGTAGAAGGGCTAGTTGCTGCCACCAACAGCACAACTATGTTTATTGCGGGATTTCTGTCCGTCTTTGAAGAGCTTCAGGTCAAAATATCGCAGCAAGACCTGGAATCACTCGATAGCCTTACAGACTCTCCTGGAACTCGTGATTTTTTAAAAACGGTATCCGTAGGCCCCATACAATGGGGGGCCTATCAATTTCCATGAACCAGCCAGCTCCCTGCAAACGAAGCGGCTTCGACACGCCACCTCTGGTGTCGCGCCAGGGGGCGTAGCGGATACCCCGCAGTCCCGGCCGAATCGACAAGCCTCTTCAACTTTCTCTATCGGCCGGGACGAGGAGTAGCAGCGGAGCACCCGGTGCGTTCCCCCGGTTATAGGTGAAGGGCGCGCCCTTCACCTATAACCGGGGGAACGCAGGCGCCCAAAAAAAAATCACAACCTCGCCTCCGGCACGGCAATCTCGTGGTAGAACAGAAATCTCCACCCCGCCTTTCTTCCCTCTTCTGCCCATTGCTCGCGAAGCTGCATGGCCCGCTTGCCATCGAAGTCGTACTTCGCGACGTAGCGGATCTTCATCTGCTTCAATTGAGGGGCTTCATCCCCCCCATAGAATACGATGTCGTCTCCTTCTTCCAAAAGGAACACGATGTGAAAGGGCGAATGCCCGCCACTATGACGAAATGTTATATGCTCATCAATTCTACCTTCCGTTCCTTCCAGCCAGACAACCTGACCGCTCTCCAGTAGCGGTTTCAATTCTTCAGGATGATAGGAAGGATAGCCAGTCTTTAAAGCAAACTCTGCTTCCTGGCGATAAACACAATAAGCGGCTTCTGGAAACGCTGGCACCATAGCGCCCGACTCTGTCTGCTGCAGAAGGCCACCAGCGTGATCTTTGTGCAAATGACTCAGTAAAACGCGGGTAATCTGTTTCGGTGAAATACCGAGTTTCTTAAGGTTGTCATGTATCTGCAAAGTCCCATCGGGAGTTGAAAATCCAAGACCCGTATCCAACAGAATCAGGTCCTCACCCAGAGCGACGAGGAACGGCTGCACCTCTACATGCAAAGAGCCCCGCGGACGATCTGTCAACTCCTGTGTGCTTTCATCAAAGGGCACAAACTGCTTGTCGTGGCCAATTGTGAAGGAGCCTTCCGAAAGTGGAAAAACCCGTATGGATTGCCCGGAGCCGGCATCAGCCTTTATACCTTGTATCATGATTCAATTACCGGATCAGAACCTGACGGTCCGCATCCAGCCGAAGGAGAATAAAAATTAAGATCGAAAATGAGAGGAGCGATGATCCTCCGTAAGACAACAATGGCAGCGTGATCCCGATCACGGGCGCCAGACCGATGGTCATCGAAATATTGATCGCAAAATGGAAGAACAGGATCGACGCAACACAATAAGCGTAAACGCGGCTGAATATGGATCGTTGCCGCTCCGCAAGAATGGTTATTCGGATCATCAACCCCACATAAAGCAGGATCAATAGCGCGCTTCCGATGAATCCGAACTGTTCTCCGATAGAACAGAAAATAAAGTCCGTATGCTGTTCCGGCACAAAATCATTCTTCGTGGAGGTACCATTCAACCAGCCTTTGCCCACAAGACCACCCGAACCGATGGCGATCTTCGACTGGGTGACGTTGTAGTTATAGTCTTTCTTTTTAGGAGCAACTTCTTCCTCCTGCCCTTCTTTCACCTGGACATAGTCTTCCGGAACCTCGGTTCCAAGCATCGAATAAATGCGTTCGATCTGATATCCCTGCAGCACGTTTTTGAATGCAAACGGAATTGCGACCTGTGAGAACAGGATCGCCACAACATATGCGCCGGCCATGACGAGGCGGAGCTGCCGGTCCCGCAAAAGTCTCTTTCGGGTGATATAAATAGCGAAGAGCAGGATGCCCGTCAGGATCAGGAACAACACAAGCCGGTCCAACAGCAGGCTTGCCAGGGCCAGGGCCACCGTAGAAAAACCGATGATCAGAATAGCATTGGGCAGGCCTTCGCGATACAGCGCGAGTATGAACGCAAAATAGACCAGGGCCAGGCCCGTCTCATTTTGCATGAGAATGATCGCCGCCGGAAGCAGCGCGATCGCAACCCCGACCACCCGGTATTTAAGCAGCTTGAAATTCGTTTCCGGCAAGGCCATGAACTTCGCAAGCGCCAGCGCCGTAAAGATCTTGCAGATCTCGCCCGGCTGAAATGCAAAGGGCCCGAGCGCCAGCCAGGATCGCGAACCTTTCACGTTCTTGCCAAGAAATATCGTTGCCAGAAGCAAAACGATCCCGAACAGATACGAGAGGAAACTAAGTGAGGCAAAGGCCTTGCTGTCTGTGAATAGGATGATGATCCCCACAAAGAGCGAAAGCCCGAGAAACACTGTTTGCATCGTGTAGTTCTTCCCCCGGAGGAACAGGCCGATATCCGTGCTCCGGTATTCGACCGAAAAAACGGCGGTAAGCCCAACGATGACCAGCGCCAGGTACAAGACCAGCGTCAGCGCATCGAGGCGGGAGATCAGGGAACGATTGGTATGACTCATGGCAGATCAGCTCTTCGTCTTCATCAGGTATTTGTCGATCCACCAGCGCGTCAGGACTGAGTCCCGCGCACGATTCAGGCTATCGCGGTGGGCCGCTTCAAATAGGCGGCGCTGCCGGCGCAGCTGATCCTGGGCGCGTTGTGTCGAGTCGATGATCGTCACCTGGCGCATATTAATAACATTGCCTTTGTACATCCGCTCCTGAAGCGGGATGCGTGCAGCCGCAATGGTGTCATGAAGGTACTTCTCGATCATCAGGGATGCGATCGGTCCCGCCCAGGTAGCACCGTAACCTGCATTTTCCACGGTCACGGCAATCGCAATTTTGGGATTCACCCGCGGCGCGAACGCTACGAACATGGAGTGGTTCTGCAGCTTGGTACGCGTACCATTCAGCATCGCATAGTTCTCTACCGTCCCTGTTTTCGCGCAGACCTCAATACCGTCCATTTTCGCGACGGTACCGGTACCATGATTGACTACGTCCATCATCCCCAATCCTACGATCTGGTACATGGTGTCCGGAATATGAGTCACATCATGGCGCATCCGATAGGGGGCCAGGACCGGGTCCTTCGGATTGTTTGCGATCGACTTTACCAGATGCGGCGTGAAGAAAAAGCCATGGTTCGCGATGATGCACATCGCATTCGCCAGCTGAAGCGGAGTGGCGGCAAGCTCGCCCTGCCCCATGCCAATGAACACGTTGGTGCATGAATTCCAGGAGCCCCGGTACATTTTGTTGTACTGCGCGGTATCGAACAAGGTTCCGCCGATCTCGTAGGGAAGGTCCACACCGGTAGGATGCCCGAAGCCGAAATGGAACATGTGCTCGTACCAGTCGTGCAGCCCTTTTTTGACACCTCCGAATTTTGGAGCATCTACCGATAAGCGGTAGATATGGCAGAAATACGAGTTGCAGGAATTCGCGAGCGCCAGGCGCAGATTCGCGGCGTGTCCTCCGCCTGAGTGCGTACAACCGATGTGGCGTCCGCAGGCGTTATAGCCGCCACCGCAGGGATATCCGAAGCTTGGTGTGATGGCGCCCACATCCAGCGCAATCAGGGCCGTCATCGGCTTCTGGCTGGAACCCGGGTTATAAAAAGCCTTCATTGCCCGGTTGAAGAGCGGCTTCGTATGGAGCTTGTAGAGATTGGCGAAATTCCTGGAGCGATCAGATCCGCGGAGCAGATTCGGATCGAAATTCGGAGAGCTCACCATTGCCAGTATGCCGCCTGTACTCGGATCGATTGCCACGACACTGCCGAGCTTATTTTGCATCAGCTTCTCGCCGTACTCCTGCAATTCCGCATCCACATAGAGCTGCAGGCTGCTCCCGGCGACGGCAGGCGTATCCAGCGTCCCTTTCATATATGAATCGCGGGGGCGATTGAAGTTGTCGCGCTCCTTGAAATAGATCCCACGCTGTCCGCGGAGCACTTCCTCATAAGCCAGCTCCAGACCGTCGAAGCCGACATAGTCGCCCTGCTGATAGCTCAGGAAGCGCGGCTTTTTGAGCATGCCCGGCGACACTTCGCCGATGTAGCCAAGGAATGAACCACCTACCGGCTTGGGGTAGCTGCGGATATTCCGCTCCACCATATCGAAGCCTGGAAAGGAATATTTATTTTCTCCGAAACGGGCTGTCTGCGCCGCGCTCAGCTGGGGAAGAAAGGTACCCGCACGCATCGGCCCATTACTCCATTTTGCCTTTTCATAGAGATCATGGTAGGTGGCTCCGTCAATGCCGAGGATCTCGCAAAGCTGCGAAGAGTCAAAATCCCGGGGCACATTATTGGCGGTCATCTGCAGATCGTACACGACCTCGTTATAGCACATGACCCGGTTTTTCCGGTCGTAGATCACCCCACGCGGCGGATAGACCACCTGCCGGTAAATGGTGATGTCGTTCGCCATGATCTTATATTTCTGCTCAAAAAGCTGCAGAAAAAGAAGGCGAATGAGCAACACCAGCCCCATTCCAATAAAGATTGCCCGGAGAACAAGCTGACGGGAGCCAGCTGCTGTTGACGACATGAGTTAAAAAAAGAAAGCAGGGCTAAACCTGCTTACAAACCTACGGGGATTCATTAAATGACGCTTTCTGAAAAGCGTTAAAAGGATCGTTATTACTTTCCTTCCGACTCGAAGAAACGCTCCAGGGCGCTTACCATCGAAGGCGCGTTGGGTGCCGGAGCCTTCACGTCGAGACGCAGCCCTGATTCTTCAACCGCTTTGGAAGTGGTAGGACCAAAAGCTCCGATGATCGTTCCGTTCTGCTCAAACTTCGGATCCTGAGCAAACAGGGTCTGAACGGAGAATGGAGAGAAGAACACGATCATATCGTATTCATGTTTGTCCATCACCAGCGAAATATCGTTGCTCACCGTATGATACAAGGTTACCTCGGCAAAAGGTATATTCAATTTGGTGAGATAAGAGTGGATCTCGTTCCGTCCGCTGTCTGAGGTCGGAAGAACGTATTTCTCCATCTTATGCTTACCGATCACGTCCAGAAGGCCCTGTACGCTGCCATCAGCCGAGAAGAATACTTTACGCTTGCGATATAGGATGAATTTCTGCAGATACAGCGCGACGGCTTCCGTAAGACAGCAGTATTTCATTTCCTGGCTCACCTTCACCTTCATTTCCTCCAGGATCCGGAAGAAGTGGTCAACCGCGCTGCGGCTGGTGAAAATGATGGCTGTATACTCAGTAATATCCACCCGTTGGCGGCGGAAATCCCGACCGGACACCCCTTCGACCCGGATGAACGGATGGAATTCGAGATCCAGGCCGAATTTACGGGCCAGCTCATAATATGGGCTCTTATCGGTATCCGGTTTAGGCTGAGTAATAAGGATTTTACTTACTTTCTTGCCGGATTTCGGAGCCGATTTAGCGGTTCCCTTCGCGGAGGTTTTCGTCGATTCGGCCTTGGGTGTAGTCTTTGGCACCGCAGTCTTTACCATGCTGGCAGATTTTACTGCTGCCTTCTTGACCGCCTTACCGGCTTCCGCCTTTGCCTTCGGCTGTGCAATGGCCTTGACAGCTTTGGTCGCTGCCTTCGGCTTTGCCGCTTTTACTTCCGCGCCTTTACTGTCTTTCGTTCGAACAGCGTTAGCCATGTGCAGTTTTCGGGTGGTTTAGGTTCAAATCGTTCTGATCACCGGCACTTTGCATACATTAGTAAACAAAATGAAGTAACCATTTGACGAGCACTGCCATAGGCAGTATTTCTGAGGCGCAAAGGTACGTAAAGAAATGAAATCTTGACCCTTTGAAAAATGCGTAGAAGGCCGACCAGGACCTTAAATATCGGGTGGAAATCAGGGCCAAAACCACGATCCCCGAGATAATTGTGACGGGCTTCGACCAGACGGGGCCCCCGAGGGCCAGAATCACCACAAAGGGCAGTAAAACGATCGCAATTATCTTATTAACTAAAAATACATTGAATAGATACTCAGAAGCAAGCGTTTCAGCCCGAAACAACCAGCCGCTGAACCGAATGACCAGGAATTTTGAGCCATAGATGAGGATCATTCCCCCGATCAGAACAGGCAACATGATCAGTGAAGGAAAATCACCAAGCAGCCGCTCTGTCACACTGGCTGTGACGTAATACACATATGTTCCTGCAACCGCGCAGAAAAATAAATTCATAAAAAAATTGGTCAGAGCCGTTGCCTGCAACAGTTCTTTCCACTGCCTGCCCCCGCCTCTGTAAGCGGCCGTCAAGCGGTGCAGGTACCTCGGATCTGCATAGCGCATCATTCCCAGCAGCAGGCACAGGCCGCAAAGCAGGTAGAAATCAATGGTCCTGTCCCGAAAATGCCGGGTTTGCTGAATGTCGAACCGCGCTGCTTTCTCATTTTTGAACGGTCCGGACCGTAGCAGGCTGTCCCGGCTAAGGAAGGCCGCTTTCTGAACGCGAATCGAATCGCCCGATGATATAGTGATCCCATAGGGCTTTGCCAGCGTAGCCTGCGGCACAGCGAAGGCGCTTGCCGCTGCAAAAAGGCTCAGCACGAGCAGTAGGGATCGCAGAATGGCGGCGCGCATAAAATGCAAAAATAACAGGAGCTGGCCCATCTTCCGAAGGCGGGAGCCTCCGGCTGCAGTAATTTTGCGCCCAATGGCTTTTATCCGCTACGAACGGCTGCTGACCCGTGAAGTTAGAATTGGCGCACTCCGGGTGGGTGCAGGAAATCCGATCCGCATTCAGACGATGACGACGACGGATACGATGGACACTGAGGCGACCGTCGCCCAGACGATCCGTTGCATCGAGGCCGGCGCCGAGCTGGTCCGGATCACCGCTCCGAGCAAAAAAGAAGCGGAAAACCTCCGGGCAATCCGGGATGCCGTTCGAGCAGCCGGCTACGACACGCCACTGGTTGCCGATATTCACTTTACACCGAATGCCGCCGAGATCGCTGCGGGTATCGTTGAGAAAGTGCGGATCAATCCGGGCAACTATGTAGATAAAAAGAAGTTCGACCAGATCGACTATACCGACGAAGAATATCAGGGCGAGATCGAACGGATCCGCGATCGCTTCACGCCCCTGCTTCGCATTTGTAAGGAACATGGTACGGCCATGCGGATCGGAACGAATCATGGATCCCTCTCCGACCGTATCATGAGCCGCTACGGCGATACACCCCGCGGCATGGTGGAAAGCGCTATGGAATTCCTGCGGATTGCACGCGATGAAAACTATCATCAGATCGTGCTTAGTATGAAGAGCTCCAACCCGCAGGTGATGGTGCAGGCTTATCGCCTGCTTGTGCGGCAGATGCAGGAAGAGTTTGGGGAATGCTATCCGTTGCACCTCGGCGTTACGGAAGCCGGCGATGGAGAAGACGGACGGATCAAAAGCGGGATCGGTATCGGCACGCTGCTGGAAGAAGGTATCGGCGATACGATCCGTGTGAGCCTGACGGAAGATCCTGAATGCGAGCTGCCCGTCTGCAAGGATATCGTGGACCGCTACGTTGCGCAAGCAGGTAACGGAAGTCCCTTGTCTATTCCGGTCCTTCCTTATGATCCGCTTTCTTACCGGCGTCGTGAAACGGAAGAGATCCTGCGCATTGGCGGACATCAGCCACCGGTCGTCATTGTTGATCTGATGCATGAAGCCGCGATCACTCCGCAGACGCTGAAATCAATAGGATACGATTACGATCCGCAGACGGATAAATGGTTCATCGGCGACGCTGCTGCTGACTGGCTTTTCACGGGGAAACGCAGAATAGATTTTGCACTGCCCGGAACGCTCAGCGTGATCTGCGATGCAGAGACCTGGAAACAGGATCCGCTTCAGGAGCGGCATTATCCGTTTTACACAGCGTCTCAGTTCCTGGCAGAAAACCCAAAAACGGCCCGGGGACTTCGTTTCGTAGCATTGGATGCATCCGCCGAAAATGCGGAGCAAACGGCGCTGGCTATCTCGGAGTATGCAGAAGCGGCGCTTTGCCTGTACGCGGAGAAGGCGCCGGTATTGCCGGCGCTCAGAGGTGTATTCGTTGCCCTGATGAATGCAGGAAAGAAGATCCCGGTGATCATAGGCATTCAGAGCTATAGCAATACGATCGACAAGCAGCTGATCGATTTTTCCATAGAAGCCGGCGCACTGCTGCTTGACGGAATGGGCGATGGTGTCTGGCTGATGAACGAGCCCGACAATCTGCGCAACGAGGCGACGATCGGCCGCCGCTATCTGAGCGTGGACAACAATCTTCAGTTCCTGAACAATACAAGTTTTTCAATTCTGCAGGCTACCCGTACCAGGATCTCGAAGACGGAATATATCTCTTGTCCTTCCTGTGGCCGCACGCTGTTCGACCTGCAGGAAACGACCACACGCATCCGCAACGCGACCTCGCATCTGAAAGGAGTGAAGATCGCGATCATGGGTTGTATCGTGAATGGTCCCGGTGAAATGGCCGATGCCGATTTTGGTTATGTAGGCAGCGGCCCCGGCAAGATCACGTTATATCAGGGCAAAGACGTAGTGAAACGAAATGTACCGAGCGAGATCGCTGTTGACGAGTTGATCAACCTTCTAAAGGAAGCGGGGGTTTGGACAGAGCCGCGAGCGGTGCTGCAGGAGCTCTAGAATATCCATCCTCAGGGAGCGCTGACAAAGTAGCCGCTGACAATATTGTTCAGGGAGATTGAATTGACCGGAATTTCATTGCGGAGATTCGTGTCGATCACGATCAGAACGTTCCTGGATGGAAGTATCTGGGCAACAGGTTTGCAGCGGATCGGTATGCCACTCCAGACGAGCTGCAAATACATGTCTTGCCGGAGATTTCCGGCTGTAATAATTGTATCCCTGCCTGCAAAGCTTTCGGGCTGAAGGAAAGTTGCCACAGTGGCCTGTTGATCTATCTGCAGCCAGTTCCGGGCGAAAGTGAACAGGAACAATGCAGCAAACAGGAGCTTCAATGCCTTGAACCGGACACTTAAATAGTGGACGCCCTTTGCTGCGACATAGGCCATTGCAAAGAGTACCGGCGCGAGGTACCAGTCATGCTTGCTTGCAGCAAAAGTGAGGAACAGGACCGGAAACAGAATCAGGCAGGTCATAAAATGTACCATCCCGTTTTCGGAAGTTCTGAAGCGATCAACAAATCGCGGAAACGATTTCCAGGCCTGATACAAACCGATCAGAAGCGTGAGATAAAGAACATAGTTCCAGATATTCATCCGGACGTCGATAGCACTAAAAAAGAAAAAGTAATCCCGCGATCCAGCGCCTTCAAAATTGGATGTAGTAAATCGCTTCCAGATGTCATAAGCAAACATGGACTGAATCGAATTCACGCTCTGAGTTTGATCTGTCCCCGACCTGCCGAAAAAATGGATGACAACAATCCAGGATATCACAAATAGAAGAACGATCATTAAAGAAAGCCAGAGTCTGAAATCCCGCAACCATTCGAACCCTCTTTTGCGAACGCAGCCTGCGAGGAAGAAACCGGGAAGCAACAAAAAAGCAGCCGGCCCTTTCACGTACCAGGCCAGGCCTGTGCAAACGGCAGCGAGGTAGATCGCATTCCGGTTGTCTTCATAACAGTAGATCCAAAAGAAATATGCAGACGCAGCCAATAGCAACAGAAGCAGCGCATCAAAATCCCCCGTTAGTCCTACGTGTATACCGATGACGGCACCGCAGCCCAGCAAAATGCCGCAGGTCAAAACGGCAAGCTCTTTATTCTTTCCTTTATACAGAAGAAAGAAAAAAACCGCAAAAAAACCGAGCGTACTCAGTGCGGATGGAAGCCGTAAGGCCAATGGATTCTCGCCAAACAACTTGTAGCTGAAACCGATCAGCCAGATCAACAGCGGAGGCTTTGCGTTCCACAAATCCAGCGCACCGCGATAGTAGAGGTTGATGTAATCGTGGTTGCGAAGCATTTCAAAGGCATTGACCCCGTTTCTGGATTCGTCCCATTCATTGAGCCCACGGGAAGAGATTTTCCAAAAAAGAAGCAGCGCAGCCAGTAAAAGGATTAGAAATACAGAAGTTTTTTTGGACATCTCAACCAGACCCCGCCACAGCGGCCGGATCGCGATGATATACACAACACCTGACTATTCAAAGCATCCCGAAAATCAATTTTTAATAATTGAGTTATTGGGTGGATCGACCGCAAAAGGGAAATGATCAATTCAGCTCTACGGCCGGTAACTCGGAAGCGATCAATGCATCGACCAAATCTGCTTTTGTATCAGATAGTCCTTTTAGAAAGGGCATGATATCATCGCCGTACGCTCTCTTGTGGTAAGCGTATACGAGTAGCCCCTTCTTTGAATTTCCCAGGCTGACCTTTTTGTAGCGCCAGAGGTTGAGCTCAACAACTTCCAGCTTATCTCCTTTTGCAGAGCTAACCAGGAAGTCGATAATAAATTCACCCCCATCCGGGCTTTCAATCACACGATAGTTGCATAGCTCATCCGTCTTCTTCATCTTTTCGATCTCTCCGACCTTTTGCTGGATGGCATTTTGGAGGTCAACATCCCGATCGAACAGGAATATGGAGAGCATCTGATTAAAGCGCTCCACGGTTTCTCCCTTGGGAAGATACTCCTGCGTGTAGCTGTAAGCATTAGCCTTACCCGTCCAGGCAAGATGGAACACCTCCTGATGAAACGTCAACGGCCCGGGAACGTGGACGAGGTCTTTGGCTTCCTCAGCGGAAACCGTAAAAGAAAAAAATGCAACTGCGATGATCAGTGAAAAAAGCTGCTTCAAGGAATGAATGGGATTATAGCCGCGTAAAAATAGGTGGATGCCTTTGAAGCTGGCGAATCAGGTAATTTAGAATGTCCGATGAATTTGCCAGCGAGCTTCCCGACCAGATATTTATCCGTCAGGCTGATCAGCTTTCTGCTGTATCTGGCTCTGCTGGCCTTTTCCATATGGAATCACGAACTGTGGGGCGATGAGATCCACAGCTGGAATATCGCCAAAGCAAGCGGAAGCCTGAGCGAACTATTTCAGAATATCCGGTATGAAGGCCATCCACCGCTTTGGTATATTCTGATCTGGTGTTTGTCGAAACTAACGCAGCAGGCATTCGCTATCCAGATCCTGCAGTATCTGCTGGCTGCGACAGCCATGTGGCTATTGTTATTCAGATCGCCGTTTCCAACGTCTGCCAAAGTGTTGCTCCCTTTCGGGTATTATCTTCTCTATGAATACGGCACTTTCAGCCGAAACTACGCCCTGGCGCTACTCCTGGCATTTGGAATTCTGAGCTTATTAAGATCCGGAGAAGCAAAACCAACGGCATATTATCTGTTGCTCTTCCTACTCGCGAACACGCATCTGATCGGGATCATTCTTGCAATAAGCATTCATAGTTACCTCTATTTCGGTCGGCTATCGCGAGCCGGAATTCGTACAAAGACTGTTCATTTAGCCTTTGGCGCGGTTTGCATTCTTACTGCGCTCGTCTTCATTTTTCCACCTGGCGACAGCGAATTGAATACTACTTTCTGGCTCCGGATCTGGAATAAAGAACATCTAACCTTCATTGCCACCGCCGGGCTTCGCAGTTTTTTCCCAATGCCTACATGGTGGGAATACAACTTCTGGAACACCCATTTTATGTGGCATTGGGCCTATGATTCCGGATTGAAAAAGCTCATCGTTTACACCACTTCATTCTCGATATTACTACTCGCCTGCGGCATTCTGAAGATGGACCGGAATAGTCTCCGCTTGTTTTTGTTCAATGTTCTCATTACGGCAATTTTTGGCCTGCTGTTTCCATTAAGCAGCGCACGCTACGTTGGATTCCTGTTCATAGGGTTTCTGGCGGCGCTCTGGCTTCATCCGGAGATTTCAACATTCAGCCTGAAAAAAAAGCCTGCCTTTTTCGTACTGCTCCTGTTACAGATCCCGGGCGCCGTATTCGCAATCGTTAAAGACAGGAACTTCGTATTCTCGAGGGCATCAGAGGTGTCAAAACTGATCCAAAAAGTACCGGAACAGGATTCACTGCTGACGGATTATTATGCTTTGAATCCCTTGCTTGCATTCACAAAGCGTTCCTGGTATTGCATTGAAGCAAAAAAGGAAGTTCAATGCATACTCTGGACTCAGGAACTGACCAAACTCGCGGCAACGAAAGACCCGTATCGCAGCGGCGCTGAATTTTATCTCAGACAGCATTCACGGAACCAATTTTATTTGATCAGCGGACAACCGCCAAAGAACCTGTCAGAGCGGGATTCAGCATTCTTCCTTGAGTTCGCCGTGATTCCTATCGACTCAATAGTCGGTTCGTTAGAAAAATACTCCAACCTTTATCTGTACAAAGTGGAAAGGACGAATTGAGCAGATGAATCCTGAATTGAAACAGCCTCTGATCAGTATCATTCTCCCGGTTCGAAACCGGGAAGATTTCCTCCTTGATTGCATCGACAGCATTTGCCAGCAACAATATCAGAACTGGGAACTGTTGATCTATGACGATGCTTCGACAGACGAAACGGCTGGGATCGCAAAGAAATTTCAGCGTACGGATGCGCGGATCCACTACTTCTATTTCCCTTCCAATGGAGCAACCGGACGCATCAAAAACGAAGGGTTGCGCGTTGCTCAGGGTGAACTGATCTGCTTTATGGATTCGGATGATCTCTGGCCGGAGGAAAAGCTCGGCGTACAGCTTAGCGCCCTGGAAGATATTCCGGAAGCCGGGTTTTCTTTTACCAATGGATACAACTTCAGCGAAAAGGACGGCCTGATCGCCGAGTATTTCTATTCCGAACAAAGTGGCCGGAGGTTTGCCAATTTCTTTGAGGAAGTCTGCAGCGGAAAAACGGGTATCCGGTTTCCGACACTCATGATCCGACGATCAACCCTGAAAAAAATGCCGGCCTTTAAAACGGACCGGCTGTTTACGGACTTCAGCTTCTTTACGACACTCGCCCATGAAAGTTCCGGAGTTCTCGTCTACACGCCGCTGCTGAAGCGGCGTACGCATGATTCCAATGTAACTTCCGAAGGCTGGAACGCCGATTACGAAGAACATACAGAGGCAATACGTCGTTATCAGAAATGCGGATGGCTGAAAAAAACGATGGCTGAAAAAATTCTGTTCACGCTGCAGGTCAACTGGGGCACACATTGCGTAGCAGTCGGGAAATTTTCAAAGGGAAGAAAGCATTTTATGAATGCCTGGAAATTGACGCCTTTCAGCCTGATACCGCCTAAGAAGATCCTGCGCTCTTATTTGCGATAATCAGTCATACCCGAATGAAGATCGTCCATCTCACTTATCGCAGGTTCGTTATCCCTGATCTGACCAAATGGATCAGAGGCTTCAGATTATATTATGGGATCTGGGAAGAAATGGCGCAGCGGAATGATGTCCGCTATTTCCATTTTACACATCAACAGGCTACGATCACGGAAAACGGGCTGCGGCACTACTTCCTAAAGGTATCGGACAACGAATTGAAGCTGCCGTTTGCCCTGCATCGAAAGATCGCAGTTTTAGAGCCAGATGTCATCTTGGTGCATGGATTGATGTTTCCCTGGCAGGTCCTAATGCTTTCATTCCAGGTACCCAAGGCGCGGATCTGGGTGCAGCATCATGCTGAATTTCCTGTCAGGCATCCAATAAAAAAATGGCTGCAAAAAATCGCAGACCGGAGAATATCCGGCTACTTCTTTACCGGGCCCGACATGGCAAAACCCTGGCTGGAGGCCGGATTGATCAAGGATCCGGACAAGATCTGCGCGTTGATGGAAGTCTCTTCCGTATTTAAGGAACAATCAAAATTTGAAAGCCGGATCAAACTTGTTATCGGATCGAAGCGAATCATTTTATGGGTCGGGCATTTGAATGAAAATAAGGATCCCTTGCTGGCAGCCTCCGCTTTTTTCCGAATTCTGAATGAAACCGAAACCGATGCGGAACTGTATTTCATTTTCCAAACGGATCAATTGCTGGATGAACTAAAGCGGCTGATTCAAATAAATCCGAAATCAGCCAACCGTGTTCATCTGATCGGGAAGATCGATCACAGCGCAATGCAGGACTGGTATTCCGCTGCCGATTTCATCCTGTCTACATCCAAATATGAGAGCGGCGGAACCGCCGTTTGCGAGGCTATGTCCTGCGGCTGTGTGCCGGTGCTTTCAGACATTCCGTCGTTTCGCTTTATGGTTGGTGAAAGTGGATTTCTCGCGGAGAAGGGCAATGAACAATCGTTTGCAAATGCCCTGAAAACTGCCATGGAGGCCGATTACGAGGCGGAAAGAAGAAACGTATTGAATCGGTATGAGGAAGCTTTGTCGTTTGAAGCCATTGCGAGGACGATAGAGCGTGTTTTCGACGAGGCGAGGACACGCCGCCGATCGTAGATGTCATCCCGAGCCCCGCCAATGTCATCCCGAGCCAATGGAATAGCCCACAACCAGGCGAGGGATCTTTGCGACAAGTATGTAACACCGGTTGCATATAGTTAGTCGCAAAGGTCCCTCGCGCTCCTGCGTCGCGTTCGGGATGACCGAGGGGAGGTGGCGAGCCTTTGGGACGGCATCAGGAGCGAATCACAGACCAAAGCATTCCAGCACTTCCTTCGCCATAGCCTTCGCTTCAAATGGAACGGTAACGAATGGTTCAGAATGTGCATCGAGCAACTGCGCTGCAGCTTCCTTCATTTGCGGCAAGGTGTCCGCAATGTGCCAATGCGGTATCTCCCGGTCAAAAGGTCTGCAACGACTCAACACTTCGGTACCAACACTAAGCGCTTCCAGACATACGAGTCCGAGACCCTCATACGAAGACGGGTGAAAAAAAAGCCGGCTGCGACGCATCATCGCAAGCACTTCTGCATGCGGAATCCGGCCGGCCAGGCGAATATGATGCTGCAGATTTTTCTGATGGATCAAGCCTTCCAGATGCCGCCGCTCCTCCCCTTCCCCGACCAGTACTGCATGAATTTTCGGATGAACCGGCAACAGATGCCCGACCAGCTCAATAAGCCAGTCATACTGCTTCAGCGCGATCAAAGAACCTGTAGCAAGTATGTCGATGTCGCGCTCCCGTTGTGAAGCTTGTATTGTTTCCGGCATGCCATATGGGATCATGTATGCCGGACGGATACCATGATTACGCTCAAATTCCCGGAGCAGAAAATCTGAGATGCAAATAAGCTCCTCCGGCTTCGGCCGGATGCGCCGCACCTGATTGTTCGATTTCCTTGCATCCTGCCCCATTACCCATATCCTATGCTTCAGATTGTGCCTTCGTGCATAAAAATGGCCGACGAACGCACACTCCGAACAAAACATGCTGAAGATCCCGACGATATTATGCTTCGCGCGGATCCGATCGAGCTCCGACCAGACCTGCTTCCAGCGCATCAGGCTTCGGATCTTCCCTCTCTTGTGCGCCCCACCGATCGCGACGACACGGTTACCATACCAATTGTATTCGCGTTCAACCTGAACCGGAAAATGAAAGCTGATCACGATGATCTTCAAGCCCGGATGGATCTCATTGCTGGCCCGTACAAATGCTTCCACACCGGGCAGCCAGGCATCGCCCTCGTATGCTGCGAACGCGGGAGTCAACAAGACCAGTGTCTGATCAGGCATGCAGAAAATAGGTTTTATTGCAAAAAGCCTGTGCGCTGCGATTGTGCGAAACCAGCAGGATCATTTTTCCGGACGCGGCCATTTCCCGGCAAACGCGGAGCATCTCATTAGCCGAAGCTTCATCCAGCTCGCTGAACGGCTCGTCAAGAATGTAGAGGTCTGCCTCCTTATAAAGTGTACGCGCAAAACTGAGCCGCTGCCGCTGTCCGCCACTCAGGTTCTTCCCCTGGTCTTTGATAGGCTTACCGGTATTTTCCCCTGACCTTTCCAAAAGCCCATCCCAGCCGGATGCCCGCAAAGCCGCCTGTAGCCTGTCCTCATCAACGTCAGACTCATCCAACGTTACATTCTCCCGGAGTGTTCCTTCAATAAAAAAATTCTGTTGTTTCTGATAGCTGATCCGTTCTCTCCAGGTATCGCCATCTGAAGGATTACAGACTTTATCGTTGATAAGAATCGATCCGGATTCAGGAGCAAGGAATCCAAGCAACAGATTGATCAGCGTGGTCTTGCCCCGACCTGAATCAGCGACGAGGCAAAGCATGTCACCTGGATTCAGCGTCAAGACCACATCCTGCAGAACGGACTTTCCATTTCGGGAATAGCAGATATTCTGTAGCCGGATCTCACTCAGTGCTCGTGAAGCAGAGACATTCGCCGGCAGACGAACATCTTCCACCTGGATCTCTTCGAGCGTGTACCGGTAAGTCCGGATCATAGTTCCTGCATTTACGATACGACCAATACCCGGAATTATCTTGTATGCAGCCGCCACGAATGCACCAAGGCTGATCGTATCAATGAGGCCTTCCGAGTTCCGGTGCAGCAGGATCAGCAGGACCAAAGCCGCCACAGCAAAGACTTCCACGAGCCTGCCCGGGATCCACTGCACGACCTGCAGGCTGGCCAGATGCCGGTTCAGGCTTTGCTGGCGTTTGCTGTATCGCTCAACAAAAAAGCGGGCCTTGCTGAAGATCCGCGATTCTACATAACCATGCAGCGCATCATGCAGGTATTGGATCGATTGCCCCGAGTCTACCTTGATCTCCTTGCGCACCTTTCTCAACATCCTTCTTACAACATAATAGCAGAGCCAGAGCGCGGGCACTAACAAGACTACCAGTATCAGAAAAAGCTTAGGTTGAAAAACTAGTATAGCCGAAACAGCAAGCGCAATAAGGATCACCTCTGTCAGCATCTGCTGAAAGCCGCTCAGCACAAAATGCGCGAACTCGATCGGCTGATGATGGATCCGGTGCTGATGCTGCGAGCTGTTCACAGACACATAGTCTGAAAAGGGACCGCTCAGATAGTGGCGAAGCTGCGTCCGGCTGAGCCGGCTTGCCACGGAATAGGCATATTTCGACTGCCGTTCATAGACCCAGAGAGCCGAAGCATTCTTTACCAGGAAACAGGCCAGCAGGAAAACGGCCGGAACCCAGGGACGATCGAAGCCGATCTGATCCAGCGAAGCAGAAATGCCTGAACCGCTTTTTGTGTAGTAGGCGACGACCGCAAGCAATCCCGCATAGGCCAGGATATCTGCGACACTGACCAGCGTATTGCCCATCGCCAGCACAATAAAGCGGCGACGCTCAAAGGCATTCAGCAGCGCCCAGGTATGTCGGAAGATCGATTTCAGAACGACAGCATTTTACTCAGTACCGCCGGCATTATCGCGCAGCTTTTCCATCGTGATCATATAGTGGTCGCCCCAACGATTGAATGGCCAGCGCTGATGAATCAGGTTTTCGACCGATTCGAGTGTCCTGAACATTTTGGGATGCTTTTTCTGAAAGCCTTCGATATAAGGCGGAGGCACAGTCAGAGACAGCGCCTTCAGGCTCAGCAGCCGGAAGGAAGAAGCACAATGCCTGAAAACAAAAGAAGGATCGTAGTAATAACATTGGAAAGGCAGGCCCTCCACTTTTGCAGAAGCACCTGATTTTCTCAGACGGCGAAACGCAGTCTTAAAATATCCCCGAAACAGCAGCAGCAACTCCCAGGGACAGATTCGCGGCATCAGCACCAGCGTGAATCTTCCGCCGGGAAGTAAGAGCCTGTCGATATCGAACAGCACTTTATCCAGACGGTCGGTGCAATTCAATCCTCCGAAATTTGAAAAAACGTAGTCGAATTTCTGCTTCGTCCTCAGCTTATCCAATTCGTTGAACGAACATCGCTCAATGCTGATATTCTTCTCCAAACCGCTACCAACAAGCTTTTGCCGAAATGCCTGCAGCATGCCCTCCGACTGATCCGTTGCATGAACATGAATACCCTGTGCTGCAAAAAACATGGCATCCAACCCGGTACCGCAATTCAGTTCCAGCATCTGCATACCCGGCCGAACGAACGACATCACTTCATTCCGAATGCGCATACGCATCCAGCCGATGATAAAATTCTCCTCATCGATCTGATCGAAAATGGATGACTGCCGGCTAAAAGCCGCTTCCACGGCCTTCTCCTGAAATTCTGACTGGCTCATCGATTCAGGATGCGTTTTTGACGATAGTCGTCCAGGAAATAGTACGGCGCCTTCAGGATCGCTTTCCATTCTCTGCGCCCCATGGCCTGTTTGTTTTTCAGCATGCGATAGTATGTGTGCACATACCGGTGCAGGCGTTTGTAAAACTCCGGCTCATAGGTACCATGAAACATCATGGCCATTTCGTCCGAATCCGTCCAGTTTGACTTCTCCTTCAGTTCCTCCCGCACCTTTTCATAAAAGCGCGTTCCCGGCAGCGGATAGGAAACCGAAACGCCAATTTCTTCCGGCATCAATCGACGGACCATCGCCAGCGTCAATTCAATATCCTCGATCGTCTCATGCAGATATCCAAACTGCAAAAAGAAAGCAGGCCGGATACCATGATTCTTCAGCTGACGAACAGCCTCTTCGATCTGAGCGATCGTGATGCCTTTGTCCATCGCGTCGAGGATTTTTTGAGATCCGCTCTCCGCGCCCATCCACACGGTTTCGCAGCCTGCGTCGGCAAGCGCCTCCACTTGTTCGTCCTTAAGCAGCAGATCGGCGCGCGACTGTATCTTGAAACGGATCTTCAGGCCGGCTTTCTTTACTCGCTCGGAAAACTCCCGCACCCAGCCCGGCTTCAGGCCGAAAATGTCGTCGCAGAACCAGATGTGATCGAAGTTGCATCTCTCTTTCAGGAACATCAGTTCTTCAACCACGTTCTGCGGGCTGCGTGCATGATACCGCTGTCCGTAAATGGGTTTTGCACACCAATTGCATTTATAGGGACAACCACGAGTCGTGGTCATATTGATCGAGAAATAGCCGGTGCTATTCTTCCAGGCCTCGCGGTATGCGTTCAGATCCACCAGGTCCCAGGCGGGGAACGGCAGATTATCGAGATCATTTAAAACCGCTCTGGCCCCCGTTTTCAACGGATGACCGTCCTGCAGAAAAGCAACACCGGCAACGCCCCGGGCATCCGTAACATCTTCTCTAAGATTAAGAGAAAGTTCAAGGAGCGTCGCTTCGCCCTCACCCAATACTACATAGTCTGCCCCCTTGTTCAGGTACTGGCCATAGTGGTCCGTCGAATCCGATGAGCAGACAATAACCCTGCAACCTTGCTGCTTCGCCCGTTGTATCATCTGAAATGCAGCCTCGCGCATGTTCGTGAGGCACATCTTCGTGAGGTAGTTGAACCCATCATCGTAGATCACAAGCAGATCCGGTCTGAATTCATCCAGCACGGGCTGTATCTGCTCCGGTCCGGAATCAAACATCACATCGTGAAGCGCAACGTCAAAGCCCGCATCGCGCAGGCAGGCTGCGGCATAAATCGTCCCTAACGGCGCGTAAGGCTGCATGAGCTTCCATTGCTTCTCATCGAAGCGCAGAAAGTAGGAATGAGTGAACAGTACGCGCATTTTATTCTGAATTCTTCGCAATAGCTTTCAATATCCGTTTCTGATAGTTTGCCGGATGATTCTTGGAAACATGCAGGCTGGTCTTGAATGCAAGATCATAATCTTCCTGCGGATAGCCTTTGGCGGCCCATTTGCGGCGCCATTTGGCATCGGTCAGCTTCATCAGACTCCGGTTAATGAACATCGGGAAAAACAGGTTCATTATCCATTCGAGACTTTTCGAAATCCTGTTTCTCACATCAGAAATCCGGCTTTCGCTGTTCAAAACCTGATTAGGAAAATGTTGCTTCAACCAGCAATTTTCCCGCATGAGCTCGTGATAGATATCCGTTCCGCAAACCGGTATCAGCGTGCTTAGTTCTGTTGCCGTGTAGACATTCCGTTCTTCCAGCCGCAGGACCTTCGCATCCATGAAATAGTTCATGCAGAACTTATGCTGTTGTCCAAACAAAAAGGTCAGCTTTTTAAAGAGATGCAACAGGGTGCGACTGATCCAAAGCCTGTTGGATGTCGTTATGATGAAGAAATCGAAATCGGAGCGTGCATCAGAATATCCTTTTGAAAGTGATCCTGAAATCCCAACAAATGCTACAAAGGGAAATTGATATATCATTCTACCGATGCGTTTGGCCCGGGGGAGCTCCACTGCTGCCTTCTCGTTGCCGGCGATCCTCCGTTCCACCCATTGAGATATCTCCGGAGAATTTGTATAAAACCCTTTTTCATAAAAAGTTTCATTCTTCAGGACAAGATCCTGTAAGCAATACTGCAGTTCTGCCATGCTGCAGGGGAAACCACAAAAGCGATGCAGCTCCTGCAGATTCAACGGGAACCTGAACAGCGCAAAGTACCTGAGGGTCTGATCTACTGCCGCACTCAATGTGTTATTCACCACCGTCATCACCTGCATTAATCCGATTGAAAATTCTGAGGGGTACTACCAGCAATGTCTTTCCCAATATCGCAAAATCCAGTCCTGCGGAAAGTTTGCGTACATAAAAAACATCGAGCCGGGTACGGCCGGCAATGCTAAAATAGTCAGTAGTTTCTCCATAAAAGCCCTGTGCCTGGGCAAGTCCTGTGATTCCGGGACGAACCAGCTGCCTCTGAACATATTGGGGAATCAGCAGTGAAAACTGCGCGTCATGGCTTAGCATGTGCGGACGCGGTCCTACGATGCTCATCTCGTTTCGCAACACGTTGACGAGTTGCGGAAGCTCATCGATATGCGTCAGCCGCAGCCACCAGCCGATCCTGGTTATCCGGGCTTCATCATCCATCAAACCCTCCGCTTCACGGATAGGCCGCATGCTGCGGATCTTGATGCAGGAAAAAACCCGCCCCTTATATCCGATTCTCTTTTGCACAAAAAACAGCGGGCCTTTCGAATCCATGCAAACAAGGATCAGCAAAAGCGGAAGCATCCAGGAAAGCAACAACACAATTAACAGCACCGAGATAATCAAATCAGCTGTCCGTTTGAAAAACCTCACGTAGATGCCGGATGCGGGACAGACTTCCGGACTCGCAGTTGCGGCAATGCCTTGAGGCACTTTCACTACGACAGCTTGTGTCCGGGTGAGTATATCTGCTTTCATAATAGTTCAGGTTCACAAACTGGCCGCATTGGGAATCGAACGGCTGGCAGGCGCCGCCGCAGGTACCGCTTTCAGCCAATGCTGAAAACAGCTTTCCAGTTTATCCGTGATATCATCCCAGTTGTATTCCGACCGTATTCGCTTTCGATTATTTGTAATCCAGTTGCTGTATGCTTCTTTTCCGATGTAATTCTCAACCACATTTCGAATCTCGCCGGCTTCACGGAAGTAGAACGCATTTTCTTTCAGAACCGCACGATTGAATTCATTGTCGTGCGCACAAATGAGCGCCCCACAAGCCATGGCTTCAACCAGTGAAGGATTCGTTCCGCCGACCGAGTGACCGTGGTAATAAATTTCCGAATTATGTCGCAATGCATTGAGGATAGTCCGATCAAAAACTCCTCCCAGGAAATGCACATTCGGCTTTGATGCGTATTCCGAATATAATTGCCGGCCGTAAGTCGTTGCGTCAAAATGACCTACCAGAGCAAGTTCGCGACCGGGCAAGGCTTCGTAAGCGCTAAGCACCGAAGCAATATTGTTTTCGGATTCGAATCTCGCAATCAGCAGATCATAGCTGCCTGACTTCAATCCATACGCAGTACAAACAGCTGAGCCGTCCGTTTGATCCGGAATTTCCGCACCGTAGGCGAGCAGCAGGGATTCCACTGCATACTTGCGCTTTAGGTACGATTGTATACCCGGAGAATCGGCGACGAGATAATCGCTGTAGCGAACCCCCCAACGCTCGGCAACTCTCAGAAAACGCTGCACCAGCTTGTTGTATTTGCTTCGTGTCCATTCGAGGCCATCCATATTCGTGACGAGCAAGGCGGGCGACGGAAACAGCCAGGACCAAACCGTACTGCTCGTGTAACCCAATTGCAGGATAACATCAAAGCCACGCTTCCTGCTGTCGAAAATGCAATTGAAATCATAGATAAACTGCCCTGCCGTGCCGATCCGATGTTCGGGATCATAACAATGTATCAGCTTGACTCCCCGAAACCAGTCCTCCTTGTAAGAATGATTGCGTGAACAATAGACTGTCACTTCATGGCCGCGCTCAGCCATCCGGACACCAAAATCCTCAGCAAATTGTTCAAAGCCACCGTATTGATTGGGTATGCCTCTCGTACCGATAATTCCAATTTTCATTCTTTTTTCTTCCTTAGTTAAGTACCTGCCGCTTTGACCTATTCAATGCTTCTTTGTATGCCTCCAGGGTTTGCCTCGCCGTATTGTCCCAGGTATAGTCCCGCCGGATCTTATCCCGCAATCCGGTATTGACCGCACTAAAAGCCGCGCCACGAACAGCCTGATAAATCGACTCCGGATTCCCCGGATCGCAGTACCAGGCCTGATTTCCAAAATAGTCTTTTGTATCTCCTTTGTCTGTGATCACAATATTGCAACCTGCATAACCTGCTTCCAGTGAACTTAGCCCACAGGTCTCATTCCAGCTGGCAAGCACATGCACCCTGGCCCGTAGATACCAGCCGATCTGTTCCTCAAGCGGAACGAAATCTGTGAACTGAATATTCGGCCCGGCTATTTTACGACACTCTTCATAATAACGCTGATGATTGGGAGCGGGCTTGCCGATCAGCGTAAGCTTAAATTCAGTGTCATTCAATGCACGAATCAGATTAAGCTGGTTCTTTTTCCCCTCAATTCTTGAAACACAAATCACCTGATACGGATCACGCCTTTTGGCAGCCTGTTCCGCTTCTATGAAATACAATTCGGGGTCAATCGAGTTGACGATCACCCTATAGTCTTTCTTCAGATTATACGCAGTGGAAAAACGCTTGTATTCACTTTCAGAATTCGGAAGCAGAAACTCGGAATTCCTTACCAGTCTGCGAATACTATTGCGGTGCCCCCGTAAGAGATATTCCATACTCGAAAGTCGCTCTCCGTTTACAAGCCAGCGGCCGAGTGCCTTTGCATATTCCAGCCGGTCGGCTCCTAAGATCTTTCCCGTCCAGTAGCTCAGGCCGCTTTTCTTCGACGCTTCAAAATCGCGGTAATCGACAAATATCGTCGAGATCAGAAAGGGCTTGTGGCTTTTGCGGATGTGCCGTAGCAGATCCGCAGGACGGGTGATATTGAAGCAATGAATGAGGTCGTAATCGCTGTAACTGATCTCTTCATTACACAATCGGATATCTACATCCACACCAAGCCTCCGCAGGTATTTTGCGGTTGACTCGATCTGAACTGTATCTCCTCCATAAACGCTGTAGAGTGTAGCCCGGCTCAGAAACAGCACCTTCATATTTCCCTTTGACCAAATCTACATTTCATTCAGCTTGAACGCGTCCGATTAGTTCGCTGAAGGCTGAAAAACGGTCTATGAACCGGGCGATTTTACCCGGGTCTGACGCGGGCCTGACAATGGCGGCAAATGGCGCAGCGGCGAAATGCAAGCGGCGAAAGACGAGATGTATAGCGGCGCAGGATTTTCACTCCTGCTTAGACTGATTGCGGACTTGTAATCCGAAATGAGTAAAAGAGGAAACCTCCGAAATGCGGGGAAACCCGGGAGACATTTGAAGAAGTGCCGCTACATCGTACTCCACTCTCTTTCTTCGATCTTCCACATCGGTACAAAACAAAGCAGCCAGAAGAAATATTCCACCCAGTTCGTAATAAAGCTGCCGGTGAATTGAAAAATGAACAGGAACAAAAACAACCAGAGCTGAAACGGATTTCTTTGAATGTGGCAACGCACTGCAAAGAATAACTGTGTAAGTATCCGCAATGCAAATCCGACATAGCCAAAACAGATGATCGTTTCCGCACAAGCATTGGGAATCCGAATTACTTCCGGAATGGCTGAGTAGAAGTAATACTGAATAATGATGTTTCGTCCTTCGAGCTTAAGCTGCCCCGGACCGATACCCCAGAGCCAGCTTTTTGTCGAAACGATCTTGTCGGCGAGGATGAATGATTCATACGTCCGGCCCCGGGCAGAAGTATCTTTTCCCTGCCACATATTTTGCACACGAACAAACAAGAGATTGTCCGGATAGAAATACCAAAGCAGCAATACAATTCCGGCCAACACTACAGGAATCAGAACAAACAGCGTGCGTCGAAACGGGCTGTTTACAATCTGCCGGAAATAGAAAAGCAGCATAAACACAGCACTCAGTCCGAGGCAGGCCAAAACACCGAATGAGAGCGACAGACCCAGTGGTACGGCCAGCATCAAAAGCATGGTCAGTTCTTTGCGAAAGCTTCCCCAGAGCGCTTTTGCAAGAAACCAGATTACGAGTGGCGCCAGGAGATAACTATAATGCGATGCTTCGTAGGTGAAGAGCTTCAGGCGCGGGATGACCCGAATTCCCTCCGACATCGACATCTCATACCAGACCACAGGCTTCAATTGCGGAACCCAAAGCAACAGAATGCAGATGCAGCAGAAAATAAAATTCAAAACGACTATCTGACGGAACAGGCGATCGAATGAAATGTCCGATCGATTCAGCCAGGGCCAGACCGCCATGCAAAAAACAGCATTTACAAAAAGCATCAGATCTGAAAGCGCATAGTAAAAAACATCGGCGCCATTGAACAGATGAATGCAGGCATAGAAGCCAAGAAACAATATCAGCAACTTTAAGCCCCTTGTCCGCCCGTCACGAGCCAGAAGATAGAGCCAGACCGGAGTCAGCAGCAAGGTCAGTGACAATCCCTGAGGCATCAGGAATGTATTGAAGAAGAAGATCAGTATGCACAGAAGGCTTGCTGCCCTTGCGCTCAACTTCGTCTGAGTCTGCTCCATGCCTCTGCATTTTTCAGGTGAACAAAATAAAAACGCCAGAATGCCCAGATAGCGACCGGAATTGAAATTGCCGATACAATCACATTGAAATCGAAAACCCAGCAAATGATTGCTACGGACGGAAGCAGCTCCCAAAGCAGGCTCCAGCCATTCGGCTCTGCTTCGATCCGGCTCAGAAAAACAGGAATGCCCAACACGGCTCCGATCGTCATGCCTTGTACCAGCGCAACGGGACTGTGGTAGAACCAAAGCCCCGCCATCATTAAGGAGAAACAAAGTCCGCAGCAAATCAGCACGCTGAAAGTGGCGACACGCTCACGACCTGTTCCATTCAATAGCATCAGAGGCATGATGGAATGCACAAATGCAAGTTCAAAAGCTGTGAAGCTCTGTACATAGGGCTTTAGTCCAAGATAGGTTTCCTGGCCAACCCAGGCCGGAAGTAACCAGGGTGAAATCAGATAAAATATGCAGAGCGCTGCGGTTGCAAAAAGAACCAGCAGGCTGTTGATGAATCGATACTGCGATTCATGTCCTTCCTGCCTTGTGTATTTTCCAACGATAAGCGGGAAGGCCCAGGCCACCATCGCCGAGAAGATCATGTGGATGTGGTTGAACATCGTCGCCACAAGCGCGTAGTGCGAAACCTCCCGCAGACCGGCATAGCCCGTGACCCAGAATCGGTCTGCCTGAAATGTCAACACTACGAAGATTGACTGCAGCCAGGGCCACATGCTGTATTGCAAAAGGTTTCGTTGCAGATTGCGGTTACTTGGAATTCCGGGTTTGTAAAACGGAAGCATTCGTTCCGTTGCAAACAATTGCAAACCGATGGAAAGCAGCGTCCAGCCAATGTTTCCGAGTAATACCCAAAAGATAATATTCGGCCAGATCGCGGCAACGATGACACTTAGAATCAGCGCTCCGCTGCGTGAGACCATATTCAGAACTGAAGCCGCCCGGAACCGGTCATAGGCCTTGAGCGTATTTTGAAAAAGCTGCTCAAAATATTTTAGTCCGGCAAGTGCGGCCGCAAGAAAAAAGCACCAGGGACCATAAGGTTGAAGCAGCGCCTCCCGGCTCCACTGCGTGTTTCGTATGAATGCAAAAAGCAAAACCCCGAGAACACAGATCAGTAAGAACTGAACGAAAGTTGTTCTGAGCAGACTGTTTATGACGGCTGCTACATGCGCCGAATTTCCGGCTGCACGCGCTTGTGCAATAGGCCGCATGGCTGTGATGCCGAAGTTGAAATTGAATAGCTGAAGGACTGTGATGAGCGTATTCAGCAGCAGCCAGAAACCGAACGCCACAGGTCCCATGTACCGGATCAGCGAGGGCGTAAGAGCGAAGTACAGGATGGGGTAACAGACGGTATCCAGTACGCCCCAGAATGAATAGCTCAGGTGCCGCGATAGCTTAGCCATTATCCCTGGGCCGTTCCGGCTTTAAAATGGCCCAGCAAAACGCAAGCAACAGTCCGATGATGATTCCCGCAATAACCATTTTGAAAGAACCACGACTCGGTCTATCCGCCGGACTAAATCCATGCAGCAACAAAACAGAAGGTCCGCTCTCCAGCGTGATCCGTTGTTCCGTGCTTGTGAGCTTATCGTAGAGCTGCTCCCGGTAGTAAAGCAGATCGACCGGACCCGAACGCCCCGCCGAATCGAGCCGAAGATATCCGAGCCTCAGCGAGCTCATGAATGCCTGCAGCAGGCTGTCTGCTTTCTGTAAATCCTCGTGTTGAAAATTCAGTTTCTCTTCCAGCTTCCGGACCTGCATTTTGCCAATGTCCGTCTGATATTGCGTGCCGCTCAAATAGCGAATCAGAGCGGCCTCAGCCGGTTGAAAGATCTCGCGATCGTAGCTGCGGAGATTGATATAGATATCCTGATGATCACCGGTGATATCCTCGTGTAACGGGCTGCCCGCACGGTTTTTCGCTTCAAGAGCAATAATGCCCCCGACCTGTTCAGGCTTCAATCCAAGCTGCTTTCCGAGCTCCTGGTAAGAACCCGATTTGGCAAGCTGATTCAGCTTTTCGACCATTTCACCATATGTCTTTCTCGAAAAACGTTCGTTGATGTAACTGCCGACCATCTGCGACTCGTAGAACGGCTTCTGCCGGTACCATAAGGCCGCAGCCGCTCCCGTGCAGAACAGGATGATCAGGAGCATCACCCAAAAATTCCGACGGATCCTTCGGATGAAAAAATGCGTCGTTTCCTGCAATAGTTGGGCGTACTCAATCAGTGGATTTCCGGCTTTGCTGGAATCATTCATGATGTAGCGCCGGGCAGATTCAAGCAAGCTCCGGCGGCCTTAAAGATAGCCGAAGGCGGAATTGAAAACAGACTGCGTGCGGTCAATTACTTCACCTGAACGAAATACCCCGAGAAAGTAGCCGTATTCCCGCTACCATCCGTATAGGTCGTACCTACCGGAGATTCTGCACAAGGCCGCTGGCCGGATCGTAGATCGTCATTTTTTTACTGAAGGCGCCACTGCAGTTTTGAATAACGATGAAATGCCCGCCTCCGCCCATGGTCCAGTTGATATGAGCGATCAAGGGCTGGTGGGAATTTGCTTTCTTCTGCATATCGGAAACAGATTTCGTGCTGACGCTGGGATCCACATACACGTTTGTGATCTTGTATGTGGTGAGAATCGATCCCAGATTGTTGCAGTACGTTCCCGCAAAAGCTGCTTTCGGGATAACGTCGTGCATCACCTTCACCATCCCCGATTTGTCACTTATGCCGGGAACATAGCTCCCGCTCGATTCCTTGGATACCTGCATGATAGATTTTTCGGTGGGCTTGCCGTTTCCGGTGAGGTTGACCACCATGGCTACCGCTGTCATGCCACATGAGAATCCAGAATCCTGGAGGCAGATATCGTGTCCGTGTACTACTGTCCATCCCATGGTGTTTATGGTTTTGAATGTGAAGGGCCGTCGCATTTCAACGCTGCGCGCTTCAGCCTTTGGAAGTGAATTGAGAGCGGCAGCTAAGGAAAAAGATAGTGCCAGGCGGCCATGAATTCGAAGTCGAATCTGATACAAGAAATATCTGCTTTTGCTATTCCCAAAACCTGTTGCAGCGTATCCAGTTTTGAGTACATTGGGAAACTCAAAAACCCTATGAAATTTCAAATACTACTCCTCTGTCAGAATGCCCCAGCGCGGATGGCGCTGAATTATCCATTCAAACAATCGGCATTCATACCCCAAATCAAACAGATGAGGGACATGGTGCTTGTTGAGTTTCAAAATAGTTTAGGGTATCAACGAAAGACGATGCTGCCAGTTATCCAGTTCTAGTAGTCATCAACTCTATACGGAATATGGATCACGGCAAAATGGAACGGCTGTTGCCCATGATGCTGCTATTGAGTGGCACTCGCAGGTATTCAATTGAAGAGCTGGCAAGCCGGTTTGAAATATCTGAGCGGACTGTATTCCGCTATCTGGAGACCTATGAGCGATCAGGGTTTGTGTTAGATAAAGAGAACGGGTACCGTTTGCACACTGAAACGCCCTCTTTCAAGTCATTTCAAAAACTTCTTCATTTTAGTGAAGATGAAGCACACATCCTATACCAGACACTCGCTCAGATCGAAGGCTCTTCTCCTATAAAAGAGCGGCTTCTGCGCAAGCTGAATGTGCTATACGACTTTCATGTTTTAGAACACCAGACTCCCGACGCGCTGGCGATGATCCGACAGGTTCGTCAGGCAATGGAGCGAAAACAGCAATTGTGCTTTGTTGCCTATCGCTCTTCGAACAGCGATTCAGTAGCTGACAGGGTTATTGAGCCTTTTGCTTTTTTGCCGAACTACGAAGCAGTGTGGGCCATTGAAGTGGCATCTGGCCAGTGTAAACAATTTCGCTTGTCCCGCATTGGCTGTGTCAAAGAGACAGCGCATCCATGGACTTACGAACCAAAACACTGCATTCCTTTTTGCGACGCGTTTCGGATGTCATCTGAAACACCGATTGCGAATGTGGAAGCGAGATTGAGCCTGAAAGCGTACAACCTGTTGATTGAAGAACATCCACAATCTCGAGAGTATGTAGTTGAAGACGCCGGACAGTTCTTGCTGAACATCCCGGTTGCCAGCTTTGCCGGTGTCGGACGGTTTGTTCTTGGATTGCCGGGAGAGATTAGAGTAATGGTTCCGGAAGAATTCAAATCGTACTTACAAGAAGAAATAGAAAAACTTTTTTTCAGCTGACGGAAGTTGTCAGTAGTGCATAACATCTTTGACTTCCCCAAGGCAACAGGGCACTTTTGAGAAATCTATTTGCAAATAAAACCCTATGAGATTCCAATTAGAACTTATCCGCCAAAGTGAGTCTGCAGAGATTACGCTGAACTATGCGTATCCTCTTTCAGCGGCGATTTATAAGATCATTCAGTCGGCGGATGCGGAGTATTCGGAGTTCCTACACAATGCTGGTTATGGAAACGGACCGAAAAAATTCAAACTTTTCACGTTCTCACAATTGAGCACGCCTTTTCAAATAAAGGGAGATCGCATGGTCATGAAAGGGCTGAATGGGCAGCTTCAGATTTGTTTCTATCTGAAGAATGCGGCAGAGACTTTCATCAAGGGGCTATTCCTGAACCGGCAGCTTGAATTAGCTGATCGCGGATCGAGAGTGGTGTTTCTTATCCAATCAGTAGAAGTTGTTTCAGACAACCTCCCGTTAGAGAAGAACGATGAGCAATCAAGAGTTTTTCTGACACCAAAATCACCCCTTATTGTTGGTCGAAAAAATAAGCGTGGAAATTATGACTTCCTGGCTCCAACAGATGCAGACTACTCAAAATGGCTTATTCATAATTGGGTGGAAAAATGGGCGGCAATCAATGATACGAATGATGCAGACCTCGATGCACTGCGTGAAAAAATCCGGATACTGGTGCGCCTTTCCGGAAAAGGGCCGCAGCAGCGGGTAATCGCGATAAAACAAGGAACGCCCGAAGAGACGAAAGTGAAAGGGTTTCTGAAGTTCGGGCTGGAGGTTGAGGCACCTCGGAAACTAGTTGATTTAGCGCTGGGAGCAGGATTGGGCTTGTATAATGCGGCTGTGGGGGGCGGGTGTGTGGAAGTAAAGAGCCTTCTATCTGAAACTCTACGCTCTGGTTGATACGCTAGTCCAAAAGTAGATTGATTCGACTATTTTGAAAGAATGCAGCCGGAGGGTTATTCCTCCGGCCGGTCGATGACCGCTTTCCGATTGACGATTTCCTGGAAGTTGAAGTCTATTGGGAACTTAGAAATTTATTTAATAACTACAATAACACATGATAAACGAAATAGTAAATTTTGTCAACCACCTTGACCCAGTGTTGAAAACACTGGGCTTGAGAGCAAAAGAGGGCCTACATATTCAATTGCAATTGCAGGTTGAAAATAGTCAAATTATTCTAAATGAACAATCAATTAGACATTCCGCACATACAGGCAATCGGGATTTGTCCGCAGCAGAGTTAGCCTTCTTGAAGCAGTGCGCAGTCCTTGATTCGATTAGCTGGTGTGTGAATACAAATAAGTGCTTCGACCTGCCCATAAAAGCAATCCATTCCTGCTCTCCCTATTGCCTGGCTGTAAAACGGGAGAATCTTTCGGGCGGCGAAAAGTACTTAAGCAATGTCGGGGCTAAAAAATCTCAGGTGTATGAACGCATTGGCAATTACTTTGGGAAGGCTGCCGAACTGCTGGAAACCGAGGAAGAAAAGCAAATTGTCAAAGTTTTTGAACATGCTTTGAATTCGGAAGAGAAATTCAATGCATGGTTGAAACTCTGTCCTGAATACGATCAAGTGAAGGATGCCCAATACGTGATCTTTTACCTGGATGTACCAATCGAAAAATACCAGTCTGCATCCGCCAGATACCTTACAGACAAACTCTTCAACACGAACGAACACAATAAGAAAGTAGAGGGTGTTGAGTTTGGGACCTCTGATTTTTTTAATAGCTATCCATCAAAGAAGCCATTCCTTACGCATCAATCTGCAAGCTTTGATATAGCCGGTCGTATTTCCGCCGGAGATGCCAGGAGTCTTTTTGAATTTCAGGAAATCATGGGCCGAAACATTCTGCCAAAGCCCTTGCCGATCTTTATTCATCAAGATGAAATTCAACAAAAAAGAGGCAGGAGTCTTCTGGAATCCTCGATCGCCATCTTTAAACGTGAAGCAGAAAATGGAAGCCGTATCGGCTATAAAGAGATAATTGAGGAGCTGCATGATAAACACGAAGATGAGCTCGGCAACTACTACTTGCTTTTCTATGATCGTGGTCAAATCAAGGATTTTGACTTCGTACCCAAATTCGAATTCCTACTTCAGGATAAGAGTGGAAAGAAATGGTCAATCGAAGACTACTTTGATGCAGGCAATCAACAAGTGATCAAGAGCGTCTTCCATTTCCAACAGGCAGTATTGCTGCCAATCTTCAACAACAGTTTAGTCGTCAAAGCGAAAACCGGCGACTTTCAGTATCGGTACTTCAGCGATATCGAAAGCAAGTATTGCAAGTCAGAAGCGACCTATCTACACGTCATCCAATACCGGAAGGCTTTTTACGATTTTGTCTACAAATCAAAACGGCAAGCTGTCACCCAAACGATGTTTAATAACATTATCCAAACATCAATACTTGAAGACATCCGACTGGATGAAGTCAAAAGCGGTTATCACACGGAAATGAGAAACATCAGGCAAAAACTGAACATCTGGTTTAGCCTCAATGAATATTTCATACCATCATCAAACACCAACCAAGAAACGATGGCCAACAAACTAACATCTCATCGTGAGTTCATTCAAAAACTCTCAAAGGGTGAAACCGATATTGAGTCCGACGACCAGTATGCATTCGCAGCTGGACAAGTCATCTTCTATTTACTAAGAAAGAGTAAGACAGAAGATGGGAGCTACAAGCGGCTTGAGCCTTTCATGCAACAAGTCCATGCAAAAGAACTTAATAAAGCTATTGCTCGAATGTTCGACTCTTACAAGCATGAGAACTTTTCTTCCAATTTCAAAAATCCATTTGCGCAGGTGCTGGCATATGAAACCCCAACCAATATTCGCGATTTAATCCCTATAGTGCTCTCCGGGATTTTTTCGAAAAACTCGCTTTTTAGCGATAGGGAGTATACGGAAGATATCGCATCAACTCAGATTGAAGAAACAGAAGATTAGTCACCTAACTCACCAAACAACAATGAATACTCCATTCAGCAACCGCGTTTTTGGCTGCGCCATCGTAAAGGCAATTAATGCCAACTACAACGCGGATTTCAGCCACCAGCCCCGCACACTGCCAGACGGCACCGTGTATGCTACCGACAAAGTTTTGAAATATTCAATTCGAAACTATTTGGCGAAACACTACCCTTCCGAAAAGGTCTTTTATTTCAAAAGCCATAGCGACGAGATGCAGCCCCGCAACCTTAAGGAAACGTACATTAAGAATTTTGGAGAGTTTCCGAAGGCTGATAAAAAGGATGGTTCCAAAGCCCGGAAAATGGTACTGGAAAATCTCCTGCAATGCATTGACGTGCGGTTGTTTGGTGGAACATTCGCCGAAGAAGGAGCAAATCTGTCAATTCACGGTACCACTCAGTTTACACATGGTGTTAACCGTTTTGTTGAAGGCATCATCTACTCCGAGCAAATTTCTTCTCCATTCCGGAATTCAAATGAAAAGAGTACCGATTCCATGCAAACAACGCTTGGCACCCAATTCAAGCTTAAGGAAGGACACTATGTTCATCACCTCTCGATCAATCCGCGCAACCTGGAGGAATTGAATAAGGCGGTTGGCAATATTGGAGTGACTAAGGAGGACATTGAGAAGCTAAAAGAAGCGCTGAGAAATGGTGCCACGTTTTACGATTCTGCGGCCAAAGCCGGAGTTGAAAACGAACTGTTGTTTTGGGTGCAGCTTAAGGAAGGCTCAAAGCTGGTGCTCCCCTCCTTTGTAGAACTGATATCTGTCAGTGCAGATCGGATTATTGACTTCTCAACAATTTCCGCTCTTCTGAGTAAAGATTCCGTTCGTACTGATGTCGAAAAAATCCAAGTCTATTTCAATTCCGCAACCACCAAAGTGATCAATCTGCCAGAAGGCGCCGAAGTACTCGAACTAAACTAAAAATCATGGTAAATGAAAAACTGATTTCATTTGATCTGAAAGCAGATTTCGCATTCTTCAGGAAGCCAGACTATAATGACGGGCTACAACTGTCGTACAACATGCTGCATAAGCCAGCATTGTTGGGAATTCTTGGTGCCATTATAGGCCTGGAAGGCTATAAGCGAAAAGGGGAGTTTCCCGAATACTATCTGAAGCTAAAACACATTCCGGTTGCCATCGAACCCTTACAGCACGAAAAAGGAAACTACCAGAAGACGGCAGTCAAATACACGAATGGGGTGGGTTATGCTAATGCAGACGGCAATCTTCTTGTCGAAGAAACTATGCTTATTAAGCCCGCATATCGATGTTACCTCCAACTGAACACAAACAACTCAGTCGAGCAGACTTTATATAATCATATTCAGCACCGGCAATGTGAGTTCATACCTTACCTGGGCAAAAATGAATTCCAGGCCTGGTTAGAAAACACACAAGAATGGGAGACATCTCCCTTACCGCATAACGATACATTTTCTATTGATAGCATATTCATTAAGTCGGGGACTTTGCGTGGACAACGAGTTGAAGCAGACGTTTCGTTCTCTTTCGATTCAATGGAAACGGCGGGCACTTTCAGCTACTTCGAGCGTCTCCCGGTAGACTTCAATGAAACGTTGATGCAATATCGACTCAGTGACTTTGCCTTTACCGACTGGAAACTCAAGTCCGATTCGAAAATTGGGTCTTTGTATTTGCTAAACCATGACGGCGAACAAAAAACCATACAACTGTTCTGATGTTTAAATCGTTTGCCGATATCTTGATGACTGCGCCCGATGTCGCTGCTGCACTTAAAGGACATGAGCGATATTGGGCACATACTCATACTTCGAAAGCAGCTGAATCATTGGCAGAGCATGTCGCTTTAGTCAATGCTTATGCCGTGAGTCTGGTATCTGCCCATCATCTGGATTCGGTAGTCGACTCCCTTATTTCGGAACATGTGGCAAAATGGGAGGAGGCTCTTCAATGCGCGGCATTGTTAAAAGAGTGCTTTGTTGGTGTAATTGCCTTCCATGATTTCGGAAAGATCAATGAGAATTTCCAGGTGCTGCGAATGCGGAACAAGCAGTTTACGCAGAAGCACAACACGCTACTAAAACCGGCCCATGGGCATTCTCTCCTTAGCGTGTTTATTTATCTGAGCTATTTTGTCGAGCGGATCTACAGCCTGACTATTCCCGAAAAGTCAAAGGTTCTGTTGGTAGCCTATTGTTTTTTTATGGGCTATAGTATTATGCAACACCACAGTCCCGCCTTATTCAATCTGACAGAAAAGGATGGCTATCTGACTTGTCTTCAAGGCATGTTCGACGAAATGAGTTACTATTCCCTGCAGTATGAATTCCCACTCTCTGATACTCTTTTGAAACGAGTGTTGAATTCGATGGAAACGGTATGGAATACTAATATTCGGAAACAAATAGATAGCCCTGCGGACGACTTTGTACCATTCCCATTTTTCGCACTAATCAAACTGAATTTTTCGCTTCTTACGGCTGCAGACTATTTGGCAACGCACGAATATGCGAACAGTAAGAGCGGTGGTAAAGAAGGACTAGTTACCGACTTTGGCGTTTTTGAAGATCGGGATCGATTAACGGAGATCGTACAACATCTTCAAAAATTTCGGCACAATCGGAATGCCTTCGCCCGGGCAGAAGGATATTCATTCGAACACCCACTGGACGTTTCTGAAAAGAATCTCAACAGACTTCGGGAAGAAATGGCAGTTGAGTCGATTCAGACAATTAGAAAACACAAGCAGGAACGGCTTTTCTATCTCGAAGCTCCTACGGGTGGCGGCAAAACCAACTTGTCCGCTATTGCCGCTACTGAATTATTGGGCGCGAACTTGGAACTAAATAAAGTATTTTATGTCTTCCCATTTACCACACTGATTACACAAACCTATGCTTCGTTGCAGGACAGTATGGGATTGCGGAAGGACGAGCTCGTAGAACTGCATAGCAACGCCAGTTTCGGTTCGAAAGTTAACGCGGAAGCGCACGAAGACGGCCTCTACGGTGATCAAAAGAAAGACTATATCGATCATTTGTTTGCACTGTATCCTGTGACCTTGTTGTCGCATGTCAAGTTTTTCGACATTCTCAAGACCAGCAAAAAGGAATCAAATTATCTGTTGCATCGCCTTGCTAACAGCGTAGTGATTATCGACGAACTACAGTCCTATAACCCCGATGCATGGGATAAAATAGTGTTTTTCGTCAGTCAGTACGCAAAGCACTTCAACATCCGGTTCGTGCTTATGTCCGCCACTCTGCCCAAGATCAGCCAATTGACCGTAGGGCTAAAAGAGATCTCAACCTCGGCCTTCATCGATCTGTTGCCAAACGCCCGGAACTATATAACGAATCCAAATTTTGCGAATCGGGTTCACTTTAATTTCGAGTTTTTTCAACATAACCCAATAACACAAGAGCAGTTGTTAGAGGCCGTAGTAACAAAGTCAAAAGCCTATGCATCCACGTATGGCCACGTAAAGACTATTGTTGAGTTTATTTTTAAGAACTCTGCAGCGGCATTTCAGGGAATCATTCAAAATAGCGACTTCTTCGACCAGATTTTTATACTATCGGGCACCGTACTTGAATCAAGACGCAAAGAAATCATCAACTATATTAAGTACAGCGATGAGCACCCCAACGAAAGTATTCTCTTGATTACTACGCAAGTCGTTGAGGCAGGAGTTGACATAGATATGGACTTAGGATTTAAAAACATTTCCCTTTTAGATTCTGATGAGCAGTTAGCCGGACGTGTCAATCGAAATGCCGGTAAAAGCAATTGCGAAGTCTATCTGTTCAAAATGGATGATGCCCGGATTCTCTATGGGCGCGATTTTCGGTACAAGAAAACGCGGGAGGAAATTCCTAGTGAAGAGTACCAATCTATTTTGGCTACCAAAAATTTCGCCACTTTATACAAGAAGGTCCTTTTGCACATAGACTCGCTTAATAGGCCCCTATTCAACGATTCTATTCAGAATTATAAAGACCTGCTTTTTGATTTCAACTACCCGGAAGTCGACCGTGGTTTTCGTATCATCGATCAGGACAGCGTTTCAGTTTTTGTTCCACTCCAAGTGCCAATAGCAATCCGTGGACGAAATCCTGGTACTCGGGAAGACATTTTTGCTTGCATAGATCTTTCATTCTTAGAACTATTTGGCATAGTCCCGGATGAATTGAACCACATCGACGGTGAAGAAATATGGTCTCTGTATGAAAGATTGATTGACCGGCAAAAAGCAGGCAAAAAGGAGGGCTTTGATATTGTACAGAAGGTCAATTTTAAGATTCTCCAGTCTATCATGTCGAAATTTTCATTTTCACTTTTAGATTTCTCCAAAGATTATCAACAGCTTCGGGAATTTGGTGAAGAAAAATATGGTTACCTATATCTATCGCTTTGGTCCCAACAACGTGAAGAGGGACAGCCTTATGAATACAACAACGGCCTGAATAGTGAGGTCTTTAAAACGGCTCATTTTCTATAGCAATGTCCATCAATGCTACCCTGATCGGCCTCTACCACATTTGCCAGCGCGAAACTTGGCTACATGCCAATGGCATCCGGATGGAGCATACCTCCGACGTCGTCGCCGAAGGCAAGCTCATTCATGAAACTTCCTACCCTCAGCGTGCAGAGAAATATACCGAATTGAGTATCGGCGGTTCCAAGATTGATTTCTATGACGCCAAAAACAAAGTGGTGCATGAAACCAAGAAGAGCAACAAAATGGAGGATGCTCACGAGTGGCAACTGAAGTATTACTTACTACTTCTGAATCAGTATGGCATTGAAGATGCAACCGGTATCCTGGAGTATCCAAAGCTTCACGAAACAAAACAAGTTGTGCTGACCGAAGCAGAGCGAGAGTATCTCACTCAATGCGTATCGAAAATTGAAGCCTTGGTCAACAGCGAACACTGCCCCCCTGTGATCAACTCCCGAATTTGCAAGACCTGCTCCTACTATGAACTCTGCTATGTAACTGAATGAAGAAATCATACTACCTGTTCAATCCGGGCCGGATCAGCCGGAAAGACAACACGCTGAAGTTTACAGCCACTGATGAAGAAGGCAATGAGGCTCCCGCACGTTATCTGCCAGTAGAAACAGTCGACAATCTTTACGCCTTCGGAGCACTGGATGCGAATAGCGCCCTTTACAATTTCCTCGGACAGCAGGGAATCTCTGTACATTTTTTCGATTACTACGAACACTATACCGGCTCATTTATGCCCCGGGATTATCTGCTCGCAGGACGGCTGCTCATTGCTCAGGCAAGTGCACATTCAGATAAACGAAAACGCATTGTCATCGCGCGAAAATTCATCGAAGGTGCGAGCTTCAATATTCTCAAAAATCTGCGCTATTATAGCAACAGAGAAAAAGACACGAGTTCGTACGTAGACCAGATCGAACAGCTCACCACTTCAATTGCCGATACTACTGACGTCGACACATTGATGGGTATCGAAGGGAACATCCGGCAATGTTATTATGAAGCATTTCCGGCGATTATACCCGGTTGGGAGATGGGAGGCCGCAGCAAACAACCACCGGCTAACGAAGTCAATGCGATGATCTCGTTCGTCAACAGTATGTGTTACACTCTGTGCCTGGACGCCATTTACCATACACAGCTTCATCCTACGATTTCCTATTTGCATGTACCCGGCGAGCGACGATTTTCGCTGGCGCTGGATATTTCAGAGATTTTTAAACCCATACTTGTCGACCGGCTCATTTTTAGTCTACTCAATAAGAAGCAGATACAAGCTTCCGATTTTGACTTGAAAGTGGCTGGCTGCAGATTGACTGATGCGGGTCGAAAAAAGGTTGTACGTGCCTGGGATGAAAAGCTCGCGGAAACCATCAAGCATCGGAATCTTGGACGGAATGTTAGCTATAGGCATCTGGTACGGCTCGAGTGCTATAAACTGGTAAAGCATGTAATGGGCATTGACGAATACAAGCCTTTTAAAGCTTGGTGGTGAATCTGGTTAATTTATCGGACCATGTACGTTATCCTGGTTTATGATATTGAAGTAAAGCGCGTTGGCAAGATGCTGAAGCTATGCCGGCAGTATCTGAACTGGATTCAGAACAGTGTGTTCGAGGGAGAACTCACCGAATCGCAGCTTAAAGAACTGCTCCACCGGGCAAAGGAGATCATGAAACTGGAACGTGACAGTATCATTGTGTTTCGAACCCGGCAGGAAAAATGGCTGGAAAAGGAGGTTATTGGGAAAGAGAAGAATGATCTGGACGTGCTACTATAGTCGTCGATCGGGAAAAGAAACAGCTCAAATGGAGGTTTGCTGACGGTAAACCCCTGGCTCTCCGTATTGATTCGAGTCGTCGATTCCAGCTGCAAGATTATATCATCTGAGGTCGACGATCCACGAACCGTTTTTCGCTATTTTGCAGCGCCCGGGATGCTTGATTTTAGCGGATTTCCGCGAATTCTCGCGGCGGGTCTTAATTGCACCAAGAGGAATTGAAACATAATATTACCGACCAACGGTATAAAACTGAAGAAGGTCTTAATTGCACCAAGAGGAATTGAAACTCGTTTACGTTTACCGCGCCTTCGTGAACCACACGAGTCTTAATTGCACCAAGAGGAATTGAAACGGTTTGACATAAAGGGGAATTGCCGGATTGGCAGCAGTCTTAATTGCACCAAGAGGAATTGAAACCGATAATACCGTGGCATACTTAAACGATAACCGCCTGTCTTAATTGCACCAAGAGGAATTGAAACATTTGTAGTGGAGACAGATACAGAAGCCGAGGCGAAGTCTTAATTGCACCAAGAGGAATTGAAACTAATCCATTAGGTGGATCAAAACACGCCTTAATAGTTGTCTTAATTGCACCAAGAGGAATTGAAACAACTTTTCGGTAAATGGCAAGCCTTCCGTCAACAGGGTCTTAATTGCACCAAGAGGAATTGAAACTTAAACGAGCCATTGAATTAAAGCGCCACATGGGCGTCTTAATTGCACCAAGAGGAATTGAAACAATGAGCCGGATCATAAGCAACGCCGTAAATAAGTCGTCTTAATTGCACCAAGAGGAATTGAAACACAGCACAAGAAACGCAATCAGGATGACGCCTGGATGTCTTAATTGCACCAAGAGGAATTGAAACATACTTGCGAATTCAGGTTCCCGTTCCGGGCTTGCTGGTCTTAATTGCACCAAGAGGAATTGAAACTTTCAGATTATTATTTATTTTATATTTACATATTCAGTCTTAATTGCACCAAGAGGAATTGAAACTCTGGATACAAGTGCAGCATATCCCGAATCTCGACGTGTCTTAATTGCACCAAGAGGAATTGAAACTCGCCTATCTTGTCTATGAAAATCTCCGGATGGAGTCTTAATTGCACCAAGAGGAATTGAAACCATAGAGCGTCGCCGGCACTTCTGCGACCGCATCGGTCTTAATTGCACCAAGAGGAATTGAAACTTGCAGCGAATTTGGCGACCTGTGCCGCCGTATTGAGTCTTAATTGCACCAAGAGGAATTGAAACTGGTGACATTCGTGAACTCGATCCTCGGCGAGACGGTCTTAATTGCACCAAGAGGAATTGAAACACTAGCGGCGTTTTGTCGCTAACCCAGGCCGCGCACGCGTCTTAATTGCACCAAGAGGAATTGAAACAAGAGATGCCCCGCAGTAACGGCGGGCTGGTCGGGTCTTAATTGCACCAAGAGGAATTGAAACAAGTAGCCCGGGACATGTGCCCCACCTTTGCCCCGGTCTTAATTGCACCAAGAGGAATTGAAACCAGGAAATTTCCGGCAACAAAACCGCCTCAGCTGGTCTTAATTGCACCAAGAGGAATTGAAACCGCTTCGGGCGCTGACAGCCGGCACGGTTGCGCAGGTCTTAATTGCACCAAGAGGAATTGAAACAATAAACCTCTACTGCCATGCATGCTAAAGATCTTGTCTTAATTGCACCAAGAGGAATTGAAACTCCTTCAACCCGAACTTATGAAGGCGCACCAGGTCAGTCTTAATTGCACCAAGAGGAATTGAAACGCAGTTCATGTAATGTCTGGATATTGGTTTCAGCTCGTCTTAATTGCACCAAGAGGAATTGAAACCAGTGGGCGCAGCTTAACGATGCATTGGACGCCCTGGTCTTAATTGCACCAAGAGGAATTGAAACGCTGTGCGAAGTCCAGCAGCTCGTTCAGTGTGCGAGTCTTAATTGCACCAAGAGGAATTGAAACGCCTCTTCGCGGTTTTTAGCCTGCTGATTCAGGGCGTCTTAATTGCACCAAGAGGAATTGAAACCGTTATCGACAGCGGTAACAACGCCGGCGGTTACCGTCTTAATTGCACCAAGAGGAATTGAAACAACGTCTTTACGTGTTGCTTGATGTCAATCGAGAGGTCTTAATTGCACCAAGAGGAATTGAAACCTATTGCCCGGATACGGGCGAATATTTGGGCGCTTCGGTCTTAATTGCACCAAGAGGAATTGAAACACCTTAGGTTTAATGCTGATCGGAAGGATACAAAGAGTCTTAATTGCACCAAGAGGAATTGAAACTGATCTCTCTCGCGGTCTTAAACAGATTACTGACCGGTCTTAATTGCACCAAGAGGAATTGAAACACCTGAGATACATAATTGATTTAAGTGTTAAATGTGGTCTTAATTGCACCAAGAGGAATTGAAACGATACTATGCACGTAAAATAATGCCCCGTTTTCTTGGTCTTAATTGCACCAAGAGGAATTGAAACACGTCACGTGAACGGCGACCGCCCCTTTCTTCCAAAAGTCTTAATTGCACCAAGAGGAATTGAAACCAGGAACGCCAACAGTACCAACCGCAACAGCGGGGAGTCTTAATTGCACCAAGAGGAATTGAAACAGAGGAAGCGGATGCGTTTTATTCGTCTGTAACAGAGTCTTAATTGCACCAAGAGGAATTGAAACGAAATTCAACAACTGGGAGCATAACGCCTACGAGCGTCTTAATTGCACCAAGAGGAATTGAAACATGTGGCGCATGGCCAGATAATGACACCGGCCGAGTCTTAATTGCACCAAGAGGAATTGAAACATGTAAGAGCCTTTATTGATGATAGACGCATTAGTGTCTTAATTGCACCAAGAGGAATTGAAACTTTGTCCTGAGACTCGACTGGGGGCATAGCGATACTGTCTTAATTGCACCAAGAGGAATTGAAACCCACAGGCATAATAACGTATGGACTTACACCCAGTGGTCTTAATTGCACCAAGAGGAATTGAAACAAAGCAGGAGTTAAATGAGTTGGATTTAAAACTCAAGGTCTTAATTGCACCAAGAGGAATTGAAACAGAAATTTCCGGTATGAAATCGTAAAGTATGACGAGGTCTTAATTGCACCAAGAGGAATTGAAACTTAACCAACGTACCAGCAGTACCAGCATTGATACGCGTCTTAATTGCACCAAGAGGAATTGAAACAGCGTAGTTGCCATCTGTCCTGCAAGACGCGACGGGGTCTTAATTGCACCAAGAGGAATTGAAACAAGTCTGTTTTTGCTACTTTGTTGGCTGCTAAAAGGGTCTTAATTGCACCAAGAGGAATTGAAACTTATTTGCCGGGCCGCTGAATTAGCTGTTATTTGCTGTCTTAATTGCACCAAGAGGAATTGAAACACGTCTGCCGCGGCGTCGTGTGCTCCGGTGAAGTCCGTCTTAATTGCACCAAGAGGAATTGAAACGGGTATTCCGCGTGATTTTCTCAAACGGGATCGATTGTCTTAATTGCACCAAGAGGAATTGAAACAATGCGGTTTAACTATGTAACGATAGCCATAGCGGTCTTAATTGCACCAAGAGGAATTGAAACCCCTTCCGGAAATCATCAAAGCCGTTTGTCAAAACCGGTCTTAATTGCACCAAGAGGAATTGAAACTGAGAGAGGTCGAAGCCCGAGTACTGGGGCCGCCGGTCTTAATTGCACCAAGAGGAATTGAAACCAGATTTGTCACTTTCCGTAACCACCGAAATTCAATGTCTTAATTGCACCAAGAGGAATTGAAACCATCTTGGTTGACCGTCATCCCCATTGACTAAGCGGTCTTAATTGCACCAAGAGGAATTGAAACAGAATCTTAGCAATGAAGCAATATTAGCCGGACAGGTCTTAATTGCACCAAGAGGAATTGAAACTTCTTCTCCCTCGGTGATAAAGTCACTGTGGATTCGTGTCTTAATTGCACCAAGAGGAATTGAAACTTACGGCAGGGTTTCCACCAAATTCCTTCGGCACAAGTCTTAATTGCACCAAGAGGAATTGAAACGCGCTTACTCCGGAGAAAGTGGCTCCGATCGCATAGTCTTAATTGCACCAAGAGGAATTGAAACATCCATATTTGTGAGCGAGAATTGAAAGGGCTAAGTGTCTTAATTGCACCAAGAGGAATTGAAACTTGGATGCCTCACACAATCACGTATGCCGCGTATCCGTCTTAATTGCACCAAGAGGAATTGAAACAGTACAAGCCTCTCCTGTTCTCAGCATTCGCCTGGGTCTTAATTGCACCAAGAGGAATTGAAACACGAGAAATAGCGAAGCGGTTGTTAGACTATGGCTAGTCTTAATTGCACCAAGAGGAATTGAAACATTCGACGCCGACAATAACCAACCAGGGCGGAAGTCTTAATTGCACCAAGAGGAATTGAAACAAGTACCCCTGAATCAAAATCAGTTTGACGCATGCGTGTCTTAATTGCACCAAGAGGAATTGAAACATAAAAACGCTCTTTCCTTCCTCCAAATCTTCGGGTCTTAATTGCACCAAGAGGAATTGAAACAAATCGCTTGCGCGATGTGTCTTTAACTGGCTTTGAGTCTTAATTGCACCAAGAGGAATTGAAACACATGCTTTTTGGATTCAAGCAGCTTCCAATTCAGAATCTTAATTGCACCAAGAGGAATTGAAACTGAAACCAACCAACTACGCCTACGCCTGCTCCATGGTCTTAATTGCACCAAGAGGAATTGAAACACATACTTGAACGCCGTTCCCAAGTAGTCCGATTTGAGTCTTAATTGCACCAAGAGGAATTGAAACCTTAGTGAGATTGTAACCAAGATTAAGTCCGAATTCGTCTTAATTGCACCAAGAGGAATTGAAACAGTCCAACGGAACTTGCATCGAAGGATCCGCATAGAAGTCTTAATTGCACCAAGAGGAATTGAAACGGAAATGTTCGACAAGGCAGAAGCGGCGGAAGAAGAGTCTTAATTGCACCAAGAGGAATTGAAACTGCTTGTTGCCAGGGTTGGACAATTCGACATCCAGTCTTAATTGCACCAAGAGGAATTGAAACTAACCATCTTCGTTGAGATCTAGGATCCGCGCCGGGTCTTAATTGCACCAAGAGGAATTGAAACATACGGCCGGATCATTGACCGGATCGGCGGAAAGGTCTTAATTGCACCAAGAGGAATTGAAACAGGCAGTAGTTGGGGGTAGCGTTATTGTCTAAGCCGGTCTTAATTGCACCAAGAGGAATTGAAACTTGCTGTCTTGATTGCGATCGCATTCTTCGCTGTGGTCTTAATTGCACCAAGAGGAATTGAAACTTCTGAAATACCGGTCGAATTTTACCGTGTCATTAAGTCTTAATTGCACCAAGAGGAATTGAAACTTACTGAAAAGCATCCCCTTATTCCCTCCAGGGAAGGTCTTAATTGCACCAAGAGGAATTGAAACATAACCTGTCTCCGGTGCAAACCGAACCCGATACGCGTCTTAATTGCACCAAGAGGAATTGAAACATCCCGCGACCTACTGCATCAGTAGCGCCGCCAATTGTCTTAATTGCACCAAGAGGAATTGAAACGATATTTCTTTAAGTCGCTGGCAGGGCTGTACTACGTGTCTTAATTGCACCAAGAGGAATTGAAACAACATTCACGATGATTGGCCCGCTTGGGTTTATTGTGTCTTAATTGCACCAAGAGGAATTGAAACGCTTGTACCTCTCCGAGATCGAGAGGTAGAGGGCGGTCTTAATTGCACCAAGAGGAATTGAAACTTGATCAGGATGGACTTCCCGATGTCGGACATCTGGTCTTAATTGCACCAAGAGGAATTGAAACTCACTTGGCGCGCCGCTCTGGCTGCCGATTCGATAGTCTTAATTGCACCAAGAGGAATTGAAACAATATGGTACGACTTCCGGACGCAAGCCCTGGCGGGTCTTAATTGCACCAAGAGGAATTGAAACTCGTATAGTCCGACACGCCCAAATCGAATGTCTGGTCTTAATTGCACCAAGAGGAATTGAAACTAGGTGTAAGCATAGGTTGAGCCCTTCAGGCGCGGTCTTAATTGCACCAAGAGGAATTGAAACTTGGCATAAGCTTCGATATTTAACCGACTATAATCGGGTCTTAATTGCACCAAGAGGAATTGAAACCGATCTCGACCGTGACGCTTTCCGGCGAAAACTACGGTCTTAATTGCACCAAGAGGAATTGAAACCTGAGATCGAAGGCCCGAACCAGCTGTCTCCGAATCCGTCTTAATTGCACCAAGAGGAATTGAAACACGAGATGCCAAGCTGGTTACCTTCCAGGTGGGCGGTCTTAATTGCACCAAGAGGAATTGAAACAGTTTACGGAACGGTAATCAAAGCCAATAGTGCCGGTCTTAATTGCACCAAGAGGAATTGAAACTATGTTCCTGATGCAGTAGATACCACGTTTACTGATGTCTTAATTGCACCAAGAGGAATTGAAACAACCTACCTGGACCGCTACAGGGCCTGGTGAAACAGGTCTTAATTGCACCAAGAGGAATTGAAACATGTTTACGGCTCTAGTTCCTACGCGTTCATCAGCGGTCTTAATTGCACCAAGAGGAATTGAAACAAATAAGAGTAGGTTTTAAAAAGGGTTATTAGAGAGGTCTTAATTGCACCAAGAGGAATTGAAACATTCTGGATCGACAACGGATTTACCCAGCTAAAGAAGTCTTAATTGCACCAAGAGGAATTGAAACGCTTGATGAGTGACTTGCGTTCCTGACCTTGACAGGGTCTTAATTGCACCAAGAGGAATTGAAACAAAGCACTTTAAAAACCAACAAACATGCGAGGAAAAGTCTTAATTGCACCAAGAGGAATTGAAACAAGAAGGACTGAGTTATTTCCCGCTGGACGTGGATGTCTTAATTGCACCAAGAGGAATTGAAACGCGAAGCTGAGAAAGGAAACTCCAAGGCTCTTATTGTCTTAATTGCACCAAGAGGAATTGAAACGGGTTTATAGCCACCGAAATAGCCGGGCCGGTGCAGTCTTAATTGCACCAAGAGGAATTGAAACACAAAGTTCGGTGTGGATCCAGAAATAACGAGACTTGTCTTAATTGCACCAAGAGGAATTGAAACTTGAATCAATCTCCTTCTGCTCGTCCGCTATCTGGTGTCTTAATTGCACCAAGAGGAATTGAAACTTGAATTTCCAATTGGCGATGACCCGATAGAGGAACGTCTTAATTGCACCAAGAGGAATTGAAACTTTGCTTAGGCTTCCTTTTGGCAGCGGGTTTGCGGT
>JADMIO012981436.1_pt1 | contig 59363 bp, 26 predicted proteins | sample 8958161 | NCBI WGS metagenome assembly JADMIO01 (sample SAMN16585339, study PRJNA669376) | soil metagenome | isolation source: Crop rotation soil | place: USA: Cullars Rotation, Alabama | collected 2011 | reverse complement strand
TCTGGGACCACGGTCCCACTCGTATCGTCGGTCTGATTATTAGTCTGGGACCACGGTCCCACTCGTATCGTCGGTCTGATTATTAGTCTGGGACCACGATCCCACTCGTGTTGTCGGTCTGATTATCGGTCTGGGACCACGGTCCCACTTGTATTGTCGATCAGACTATCAGCGTGAGACTACGATTCCATCAATGCCTGTCAAGGGCAAGTATTGACATTCGTCGTAACCTGTAGAACGGAGTAACCTCGGTGTGCGGTTGTATGCCTGCTGTGGATTGCTGCTGTGTCCTGCTTATCCACAACATTTTGCGCACGGTTATGTGGACAAAATACCTGGTTACCCAGGCCGTGCCGGCACGTTAACCGGGCTGCATCCGATGCAAGTGTGTCGCTGTCGACGAGCTCGCGAGCTCGGACATGAGGTTGCCCCGTATTCAGTGTCGCTGATTTGTATTGTCTGAAGTTGCTTTTACGTTAAGTTGATGCAGATCAATTAATACGATACCTGCGTCATAATTGATTATTTGACGTGGTTTGATGGCCTCCACGCACGTTGTGATATGTAGATGATAATCATTATCACTTTACGGGTCCTTTCCGGTGATCCGACAGGTTACGGGGCGGCGACCTCGCGGGTTTTCGCTATTTATGAAAATTTTCCGGTTTAAGGCGTTTCCGTTCTTCTTCGTCATAACTTAATGTTTTTATTTAAAATACCCTCTGAAAAGAAAGGAAACGACAGGTGCTGAAAGCGAGCTTTTTGGCCTCTGTCGTTTCCTTTCTCTGTTTTTGTCCGTGGAATGAACAATGGAAGTCCGAGCTCATCGCTAATAACTTCGTATAGCATACATTATACGAAGTTATATTCGATGCGGCCGATCTAGCAGAAAGTCAAAAGCCTCCGACCGGAGGCTTTTAACTTCTGTCACCTAGGTTACGCCCCGCCCTGCCACTCATCGCAGTACTGTTGTAATTCATTAAGCATTCTGCCGACATGGAAGCCATCACAAACGGCATGATGAACCTGAATCGCCAGCGGCATCAGCACCTTGTCGCCTTGCGTATAATATTTGCCCATGGTGAAAACGGGGGCGAAGAAGTTGTCCATATTGGCCACGTTTAAATCAAAACTGGTGAAACTCACCCAGGGATTGGCTGAGACGAAAAACATATTCTCAATAAACCCTTTAGGGAAATAGGCCAGGTTTTCACCGTAACACGCCACATCTTGCGAATATATGTGTAGAAACTGCCGGAAATCGTCGTGGTATTCACTCCAGAGCGATGAAAACGTTTCAGTTTGCTCATGGAAAACGGTGTAACAAGGGTGAACACTATCCCATATCACCAGCTCACCGTCTTTCATTGCCATACGAAATTCCGGATGAGCATTCATCAGGCGGGCAAGAATGTGAATAAAGGCCGGATAAAACTTGTGCTTATTTTTCTTTACGGTCTTTAAAAAGGCCGTAATATCCAGCTGAACGGTCTGGTTATAGGTACATTGAGCAACTGACTGAAATGCCTCAAAATGTTCTTTACGATGCCATTGGGATATATCAACGGTGGTATATCCAGTGATTTTTTTCTCCATTTTAGCTTCCTTAGCTCCTGAAAATCTCGATAACTCAAAAAATACGCCCGGTAGTGATCTTATTTCATTATGGTGAAAGTTGGAACCTCTTACGTGCCGATCAGATTAAAACGAAAGGCCCAGTCTTTCGACTGAGCCTTTCGTTTTATTTGACCATGTTGGTATGATTTAAATTAATACGACTCACTATAGGGTCAGTGCGGCCGCGACTTCAAGTCACGTGAATTCCAAGCTTCGGATCCCACTGTGCTGGAAAGCGCTTCGGCCGCCTTTCGGCGTGGGCGGGCCACGCTCGGCGCCGGCGCCGAGAGGGGGGAGACGGAGAACCGCGTCGCCGGGGGGTCGGCTCGTTTCTCCCGCACCTGGCTGCGCGCCGGCACGTCGGCGGGGGCCGGGGCGGTATGGGCGGGGGTGGAGCGGCGAACGGGCACGAGCCTGGAGGCCGGAGTGCCGGAAGACCGCATCTCCGGCGCCGGCAGCGTGGAGCTGCGCCCCGCCGCGGGGACCCGGCTCTCGCTGATGGCCCAGGCGGGCGCGGGCGAGCGGCCGCAGGACCGCGGGGCCCTGGTGGACGGCACGGCGGAGCAGCGCCTCCCCGGCGGGCACACGCTGCGCCTGCGGGTGCGGACGTTCCCCTGGATGCCGTCGGGATCGCGCGCGCCGCTCATCCACCTGGACTACGAGATCCCGCTGCGCGTTCCCGTGGGCCGGGAGCGGCGCACGGGGGTGGTGTCCGGGCGCGTGATGGACCAGGAGACGGGCGAGCCGGTGGCCGGCACGCTGGTGCGAGTGGGCGAGCGTGCCGTGGTGACCGACGCGCGCGGCCGCTGGCGCATCGAAGGGCTCGCGCCAGGGAGCTACGCGGCCGAGATCGACCCCGTGAGCATGGGGGTGGAGCGGGTGGTGGCCACCCCCGACGCGCTGCGCGTGGAGGTCGCCGGCGGCCGCGAGATCCGCGTGGAAACCGGCGTCTCGCGCGCCGCGCGCATCCAGGGGCAGATCCTGCTGGCCGACCCGGAGGGCGGCGCGGGCGTGGCCGGCGCCGTGGTCGAAGCGCGCCGTGGGAACGAGCGGCTGCGCCGGGTCACCGAGGGGGCGGGGCGGTTCACCTTCGCCGGGCTCGCGCCGGGCGCGTGGACGCTCACCGTCATCCACGCCGACCTGCCGCGGGACCGCGCGCTGGAGCGCGACACCCTCACCCTCACCCTCGCACCCGGCGAGGAGGCGCACGCCCAGCTCCGCGCGGTCCCGCGCGCGCGAACCCTGGCCATCGTCTCGGGCGGCGAGCTGGTGCTCGGGGCCGCGCCCGCCACCTCTCCGGCTCCCCCCGCCGCGGCGAGGCCCGCGCGGACCACGCCGCTGGAGAATCCGGCCGCCGCGGCCCCCCCACGGGTGGCCGCGCCGGCGGAGCGGCCGGAGCTGCTCGCGTCCGCGCGTCCGTGGCGCGAGCGCGGCGCGTCCGGCCTCACGGACTGGGCGAATGACACCTACGTGGTCCAGGAGGGCGACGAGGGGCTGACGGCGATCGCCTGGCTGGTGTACCGCGACGGGAGCCTGTGGCCGAAGCTGTGGCTGGCGAACCGCGCGGTCCTGCGCGATCCGGAGCGGCTGCCGGCGGGCGTGGTGCTGCTCGTCCCGCCGCTCGCGCCGCTGACCCCGGCCGAACGCGAGGCGGCGCGGGCCTGGACCCCGACCAGGCGCAGGGCCCGGTGAGGTGGATCAGGAGACCCGGGGGATTCTTCGGCGAACTTTTGGATCGGACACCCGACTGCGTCCCCGCAAGGCATCCGGACCGTTTACCAATCCGTCCGTATCGGTAGCCGATCGTCACGGCGCGGGCCGTTGTGCATGTAGCACGAATGCTCGCCGGCCGGCACGCCGGGGTCGATGCGGTGGATCCGGGACGGGTCGCCGCGCTCCAGCCGAACGGAGCCGGCCCCGCGGCAAGCGCTGCCGCGGGGCCGGTGATGCGTTCCGATCGTCCGGGGAGGTCAGCTTCCCGCGGTCCAGCGGTTGTCGGCGGGGGTCGCGTCCATCCAGATCCCGCCGTCGATCTCTAGCGCGCGCAAGGTCCTGGAGGTGTTCACGCGCACCACGGCCCGCCGCGGGTCGTTCTTCCACACCCGCGGCGTCTGGTGCAGGCGCTCGGTGGTCCCATCCGTGTAGGTGAGCACCAGGTCGAAGGGCGCGGGCATGCCGCCCACGTTCTCCACGCTGACGGCATAGCCGCCCGCGACGCGCTGGACACCGCGGACCGCGCGGTCGATCCAGTTGCCCTCGAAGTACCAGGCACGCCAGAACCAGTCGAGGTTCTCGCCGGCGGCGGCGGCGAAGCCGTGGAAGAAGTCCCAGGGCCGCGGGTGCTTTCCGTTCCAGGCGCGCATGTAGGCGTGCAGCCCGGCGGCGAAGCGCTCGTCGCCGAGCAGGTCCTTCGCCGCGATGTAGCCGAGGGCGGCCTTGCCGTACGAGTTGCGCGCGTACGCCACCCCCGAGATCACGTCGGAGGGGGTGATGATGGGCACGTCCTCACCCGGCGCCGGGTCGGTGATCCACGGCGCGACCCGGAACTGGCGGAAGAGCGCGTCGGCGGCCGCGGTGCCCATGGTGCGCTGGTTGTAGAAGTACTCGAAGGTGGTTGCCCAGCCTTCGTCCATGAACGCGTAGCGCGTCTCGTTCACGCCCATGTAGAACGGCATGTACGTGTGGGCCACCTCGTGCGATGCGATGAAGTGCGTGAGCGTGGTGTCCCCCGCCGAGGCGTCGTTCGCCATCATCGGGAACTCCATGTCCGCGCCGCCCATCACCACGGTCATCTTCTCGTACGGGTACGGCACGCCCGGCCAGCGGTGCGAGAAGTGGTCGAGCGCGCCCGCCATCCAGCGCGCCATGTGGTGGAAATCGGCCGAGCTGTCGGCATACGCGGCCTGCACGCTCGCCCGGCGGTGCCGGGCGTCGTCGACCACGACGCTGGTGCCATCCCATTCGAAGTGGTCGCTGATCCCGAACGCGACATCGGGCACGTCGCGCGCGCGGAAGCGCCAGACGTTGCTCGCGCCCTGCGCCGTCACCCGCCCCGCCCGGGTGTCGGCGCCGGTGGCGATGCGCACGGGCGCGCTCGCCTCCAGCGACGCATGGTAGCGGCTCAGCGCGCCCTGCTGCAGCACCGAGCCGGGCTCCAGCAGGGTGCCGGTTCCCCACACCACGAAGTTCGCGGGAACGCGCACCGTCACGTCGTAGTCGTTGAAGTCGCTGTAGAACTCCTGCCGGTCGTTGAAGTCCATCGTGTCCCACCCATCCACGTCGTCGTAGACCGCGACGCGCGGGTAGAAGTAGGCCAGGAACAGCGACGTCGGGTCGATCATCCCTTCGCGGCCGGCCTCGCGCGACAACTCGTAGTGCCATCCCAGGTCGAGGCGGACGGAATCGCCCGGCGCCAGCGGCCGTTCCAGCGGCACCGAGAGGTTGATGCCGGTCGCCGCGTCCGCGGGCCAGCGCGTGGTGCGTCCGTTCACGGCGAAGCTGTCGACGCTGACTCCGGGGGTGAGGTATCCCTCGCCCGTCGCGAACATGCGGGCGGCGCCCGGCCGGTGGACGTTGAGGATCAGCTTGAAGCTGAGCGCCTTCAGCGTGTCGGGGCTCGCGTTGTGGTAAACGATGCGCTCCGTGCCGCGGACGGTGCGGTCGGCCGGCGCCACGCTGACGTCGATCGCGTACCGCGCGTGGTTCTGCCAGTAACGTGGTCCGGGTGCGCCGCTGGCCGACCGCGTGCCGCGCGCCAGCGCCTGCTGGTAGTCACGGGCCATGGGGAGCTGCGCGCGGGCGGCGTGCGGCGCGACGAGCAGCACGGCGGCCGCAACCATCGACGGAAGGGTTCGGGCTCGACTCATCGGCTCTCCGGTGCAGGGGCGGGATCGGAACGGCGATAATGGAGACCGGGAGGCTGGAAGGAAAGGCTGCGCGCTCGCACCGACGCCACCGCAGTCTTTTCTCACCAGGGGATCGGTCCGCGTTCAGGCCCTGCCGATGACCAGCCGCCCATGCCGTTGATGACGATTCGCATGGGCCAGCTTCGACTGCGCTTGCATTTCGAGCCTGATGGATTGCCGTCCACGAATATGGGACGCTCTGAACGGCGGAGCACTAGATGTGGTAGTTCGAGCGGACGACGTCCCGGTAGTGGAGAAATACCCGCTCCACGTCCTGGTTCGATGGCCTGTCACGGGATCCGGGTAATGTGGGCCAAGAGCGAGCGACAGGCCATCGCTCACAGGCGTCACCGTCTTCTCAATTCCGATGTCGGAGGCCGTACGGCCGCGATGGACAGGGCTCGACCAAGCCTTGGTGGAGCGGGCAGGCTGATCCGTTCTCGATCGATGACTGGGATAAGGGCCCCGCGCGAACCCCCGTCAAAGGGCACGGAGGTACGGGTACACGGACGACGCCAGGAGGATTCTGAGTCGGTTCACCACGGGCAGTGCGTCAACAGGGACCTCCAGCCGCTGCAGTGTGCCGCGCATCGGCGCCTGGGGGTCGAGCGAGTCGTAGATGCGGCGGACGTCGCCGCGGCTGCGGACCATGGGGAAGGGGGTTTCCTGGTCGGGGCGGGGCGGTAGGCGCCGTCGGCGCGTGTGCACCTGGCGCGTGGTGCGCGCGGAGGCGAAGTGGCCGTCCAGGAAGATCTCGCACAGCTCGCGGGTGGCGCGGCGGGGATGCGGAGAATCGCGGCGCTGCAGGTAGAACCAGAGCATGGGCGAGCCGCCCAGGAGGAGGAGGTTGGTGACCTGCCAGCGCCGCGCGTCGGGGAGCGCGTCGTAGGTGCGCTGCAGCTCCGCGTCGCCCATCTCCAGCTCCCAGTGCAGGGTGCCGTTGGTGGCGTCGAGGGCGTTGGGTGCGGGGGCGAGCAGCTCCAGCCCTGCGCCCTGTGCCATCCGCTCCAGCGACTCCACGGTGTAGCTGTGCTCCACGGGCTGGATGAGCGAGTCGGCCAACACGGATTCAGGGGCGTCGCGGTACTCGGCCAGCCAGTCGGCCATCTCCCCTGCCCGGGCGTAGCGCTGCACGAAGGAACGGACCAACTCGAGCTCGGCCTGGTACGCGTATCCCCCATCGCCCAGCATCGCCCGCACGGCCTTCTGGAACGCCGTGGTGCGGGTGCGGTGATAGCGGTTGTAGACCATCAACTGCATCACCCCCGACGGGCGCAGCGACGCGGCCAGCCGCTCCAGCGCCTGCGCGGGCGAGGCGGTAGGGTGGATGACCCCGGTGCAGATCACGTAGTCGAACGCGCCGGGCGGGTCGCCCTGCAGGATGCTCTCGCGGCGCAGCTCCAGGTTCTGCACGCCCAGCAGGCGCGCGTTCCCCGCGGCCACGTCGAGCGACTCGGCGGAGACGTCGGTGCCCAGCACCCGGGCGCCGGGGAACATCAGCGCGGTGATGACCGCCTGGTTGGTGCCGCACCCCGCCACCCACACGCGCGCCCCCTCAGCCGGGAGGACCGGGTTCCCGCGCCGCCCGATGTCCTGGTCCAGCATGTCGGCCCAGAAGCGCGGCTCGCCCAGCCGCTCGAAGGAGAAGGGCGGCCAGGGGTAGCGGATGGCCCCGTAGAACTCCGAGTTCAGCGCGTCGACCTCGCCGTCGGAGGCGGCCAGCGCGAGGTTCTGCGCGTCGTCGTAGCGCGTGGTCACGGCTGCCGCCCCTCGATGAGTGGGGTCGGTTTGCGCCGGCGCGCGCGCGGGGCGGACGACGGCACGAGGGCGCCGAAGCGGACCGCCAGCGCGCTCCCCGCATTCAGCACCGCATCCTGCACGGCGCGGATGAGCGGGGGATAGGCGTCGAAGGCGGTGCGCGCCGAGGACAGCTCCAGCCGCTCGCGGCAGGTGTGCGCCAGCGCCTCGTCGCCCGGCGCGTAGCCGATGGCGGGGATGCCGTGGGTGCCGCAGGCGTGCCCGCCGTCGGTGCCGAAGCTCCACTGGCGCACCGCGGGCGCCGCGGACGTGGCCTGGCGCAGCGCCGCCGCCGCGGCGGCCACCACCGGGTGGTCGGCGGGGACGAGGAAGCTGGGGGTGAAGTTGCTGTTCTCCTCCACGTACCCGGTCCACGCGCGGAAGACGGCGCGGCCGGGGAGCACGTGGACCGAGATCCCCTCCACCGGCGGGACGCGCGCGGCGAGCGCGGCGCGGATCTCCCCCAGCGCCGCCGTCTCGTCCCACGCCGGGAGGACCCGCAGGTCCAGGGTGATGCGCACGCGGTCGGGGATGACGTTGCCGCTCTTCGGCCACGACTCGATGACCGTGGGCGTAAGGGTCGCGCACCCCAGCACCGGGTCGGCCGGCTGCTCGCGCGAGAGCTCGTGCAGCGCCTCCAGCACCGCGGGAAGGACCAGGCTGGGGCTGCGCCCGCGCTCGGGGGCGCTGGCGTGCGCCGCGCGCCCGCGGATCTCCACGGCCAGCTCGGCGTGGCCGCGGTGGCCGGTGCACAGGTCGCCGCCGGTGGCCTCGCCCAGGATCACCGCGCCAGGGGGGACGGCGCAGCGCTCCATCCAGTGCATCATCCCCCACCCGCCCTTCTCCTCGTAGACGGAGAACACCACGCGCAGGTCTCCCGGGAGCCGCGCGGCGGCGAAGCGGGCGGCGGCGTACACCTGCAGCGCCAGCGGGCCCTTCAGGTCCATCGCCCCGCGGCCGTGCAGGCATCCCCCGGCCACCTCGCCGCCCCAGGGATCGAACTCCCACGCGCACGGATCCCCGGCGTCGACCACGTCCATGTGCGAGGAGAGCATGACGCCGGGCGCGCCGCGGGTGCCGCGGATGCACCCCACCACGTTCCCCGCCTGGTCGGTGCCGACGTCCTGAAAGCCGAGGCGGTCCAGCTCGTCGACGATGCGCGCGGCAACCGCCCCCTCCTCGCCGGGGAGCGAGGGGATCCGGATGAGCTCAGCGGCGAGCTCGATCGCCCGCTCGAAGCGCAGGTCCGGACGCGCGGCGCTCATGCGGCCCCCGCGGCCGGCACGGCGTCGCCCCGGTAGGCGCGCGCCTGCATGGAGTAGAGCTCGGCGTACAGGCCGCCGCCGCGCATCAGGTCGTCGTGGCTCCCCATCTCCGCCACGGCACCGTCGTCCACCACCACGATGAGGTCGGCGGAGCGGACGGTGGAGAAGCGGTGCGAGACGAGCACGGTGATGGCGCCCCGCGAGGCCCCCGACCGTGCCTCGCGGGTGTAGCGCTCGAAGAGCGCGTGCTCGGCCAGGGCGTCGAGCGAGGCGGTGGGCTCGTCGAAGAAGACCAGGAGCGGGTCGCGCCGCATGAGCGCCCGCCCCAGCGCCAGCCGCTGCCACTGCCCGCCGGAGAGGTCGGCGCCCCCCGGCCAGCGCGCGCCGAGCTGCGTCGCGGTCCCCGCCGGGAGCGCGGCCAGGACGCCGGAGGCACCCGCCCGCTCCAGCGCCGCGTGCACGGCGGCGGCGTCGTCCACCCGCGGGAGGTCGCCCACCCCCACGGCTTCCCGCGCGGTGAGCTCCAGGCGTGCGAAGTCCTGGAACGCGGCGGAGAGCCGCTCCCGCCACGCCTCGACCCCGATCTCCGCCAGGCCCACCCCGTCGACCAGGATGCGCCCCTCGGTCGGCTCGTACATGCGGCAGAGCAGCTTCACCAGCGTGGTCTTCCCCGCGCCGTTCTCCCCCACGAAGGCCACCACGGAGCCCGCGGGGATGCGGAAGGAGACGTCGCGCAGCGTCCCGCGCCCGGAGCCGGGGTAGCGGAAGGAGACGCCCTCGAAGACGATCCCCTCCTCCAGGCGCGCCGGGGCCGGGCGGCCGGGCCGGGCGCCGCCCGCGCGCGCGGCGTAGTCCTGCAGCCACACCATCCGCCCCGCCGCCCGCAGCACCTCGCCGAGCGCGGAGGCCTGTCGCACCGGCTCCACCACGCTCGACATCACCTGCTGGCCCAGGTACACGCCCATCACCACCTCGCCCGCGGTCAGGAGACCGTGGCTGGCGCGCCAGAGGAGGAGCGCGATGGCCCCGCCGAACCCGGCCAGGAAGACCAGGTCGCCCGCGCAGTCCAGCACCGCGCCCCGCCCCCGCGCGGCCAGCACGAAGGCCCGCGACTCCTGCCACGCGGAGAGGAAGCGGCCCAGGATCTCGCGCTCCAGCCCGAAGACGCGCAGCTCCATCCCCGCGGCGCGGTCGGTGGTGAGCGCCTGGAGGCGGCGGGCCCGCCGCGACGGCGCCCCCGCGCGCGCCTCGGCATCGCCGTACCAGCGCTGCTGCACCGCGCCGATGGGGAGCGCCGGGAGCGCGAACGGCACCAGCAGGAGGAGCCAGGGGCTCACCCACGCCAGCCCGGCCACGGTGCTCACCGCCATCACCCCCAGGTTGGCGGCGTAGATGAGGGTGTTCAGCGAGCCGCCCAGCACGCCCTGCTGCTGGCGGAGGAGCTCCAGCCGGTCCTGCCAGTCGGCGCGCTCGTGGTGCTCCAGACCGGGGAGGCGCGAGGCCAGCGTGGCGATCTCGCGGTCGAAGGCGAAGCCCACCTCCTCGGTCAGCCGGTTGCGAATCCAGCACCCGGTCCACATCCCCACGAACCAGAGGACGCGGGTGACGGCGATCCCCGCCAGCCCGGTGGCCAGTTGCCGCGCGTCGTGGCGCAGCGCCCCGTCGGCGATCAGCCGCAGGCACCAGGCGAAGAGGGGAAAGCGCAGGAAGCATACGGGCTCCAGCAGCAACCCGAGGCAGCGCCAGCGGTCGGTGCGCCAGGCCGTGCGCACCAGCAGGGCCAGCGCGCGGCGACGCTCAGACATGGGCCACCTCTCCTTCCGCCGCCCCCGGGCCGAAGCGCTCGGCCTGCAGGGTGTACATGGCGGCGTAGCGCCCGCCGCGCCTCATCAGCTGCTCGTGCGTATCGTCTTCCACCACCCGGCCGCCCTCGATGACCACGATGCGGTCCGCCCGCCGCACGCTGGACAGGCGGTGGGAGACGAGGATGGTGGTGACGTCGCGGGTGAGCTCGAGGAAGCGCTCGAAGAGCTCGGTCTCGCCCTTCACGTCCAGCGCGGCGGTGGGCTCGTCGAGGATGAGCAGCCCGGCGCCGCCCTGGACGGCGGCCAGCGCCCGCGCCAACGCCACCCGCTGCCACTGCCCGCCGGAGAGGTCGGCGCCGCCGTCGAACTCGCGCGAGAGCACCGTGTCCCACCCCGCGGGAAGGCGGGTGAGCACCCCGGCCGCCCCCGCGCCGCGCACGGCGGTGTCCAGCGCCGCCTGGTCGCCCAGGAACGGCAGGTGCCCGAAGCCCACGTTCTCGCGCAGCGGGAGGGGATAGCGGACGAACTCCTGGAAGATGACGCCGATGCGCCCGCGCGCGTCGAGCGGCGAGGCGCTCCCGTCCAGCGTCACGCTCCCCGCGTCGGGCTGGTAGAGCCCGCAGAGGAGCTTGATGAGGGTGCTCTTACCCGCCCCGTTCTCGCCGACGATGGCCAGCGACTGCCCGGCGGGGATGTCGAGGGTGAGCCCGTCGAGGGTGGGCCGCTCGCGCCCGGGGTAGGTGAAGCGCACCCCGTCCAGCCGCACGGCCGTCCCCCCGCGCCGCGCGGCGGAGGCACGCTCCGCGGGGGGGAGCGCACCGGGCGCCCGCGCCCGCAGGCGCGAGACGCGCCCGGCAACCGCGACGGCCTGGGCCAGGAACCACTGCCAGTCGCCCACGATGCCCAGGTCGGAGGTGGCGATGACCGCCTGCGTGAACACCAGGAGCGCGGCCACGCCGACGTGCCCGTTCAGCGCCGCCACGCCCAGCGCGCCCAGCACCGCCGCGTGCGAGGCGGCCAGCGCCGCCACCGCCGCCACGCTGAGGCCGCGGCCCGCGCGGCGGCTGCGCCAGATCTCGCCGAGCGCCTGGAGCCACGCCTCGGCGTAGCGGTCCACCAGCCAGCCGCCGAGCGAGAAGACCCGCACCTCCTTGGCGGCGGGGGCGTCCATGGCCAGCGAGCGCAGGTACTCGGCGCGGCGCAGCCGCACGGCGCCGCCGCTCATCCCCACGCTCACGCCGTTCTCGATGGTGCGGAGGTAGAGCCGGTGGGTGAGGTGCCACGCCAGGGCCAGCGTGAGCGGCGCCCACCAGTGGAAGCCCAGGAGGAGGACGAAGGCGCCCATCCCCCGCAGCCGCGCGGTGGCGACGCTGGCCAGCGCGGTCACTCCCTGCCGCAGCACGTCGCGGCGATCGGCGTCCTGCACCGCCTCGAGCTCGTCGGCCAGCGCCGGGTCCTCGAGCGCGGCCAGGCCGGGCGAGCCCAGCATCACCCGCGCGACGGCGTGGTGCACCTCGAGGGCGAAGGCCGCGTCGAGGACGCGCGCGAGCTGGGCCATGGCGTGGCGCGCCACCGAGAGCGCGGCCAGCGCCAGCACCAGCGCCGCGCCCGCGCGCACCGCCGGCTGCCCCCCGGGCGCACCGAGGCCGTGCCGCATGGCCCCGGGGATGGCGTGCACCAGGGCGCCCGTGGCCAGCATCACCCCCGAGGGGAGGACCCCGGCGGCCAGCACCAGCGCCGCCAGCCCCACCGTGCGCCAGCGCCCGGCGGCCCACAGGAGCCCGGCCAGGCTCCGCCAGCGCTCGCGGCGCTCCGCGAGCGCGCTCACCCGCGGAGCTCCGCCGCGCCGACGGCCGCCGGCATCGCTTCGCCCGCCCCCGCCGCGCGGCGGGCGGCACCTGCGAGCGCGTCGCGCATGCTCCGCGCGAGCTCGCCCACGTGCGGCTCGGACGCGAGCGTGGCGTGCGCGCCGGGGACCGGGTGCACCTCCACGGCGCCCGCGTAGCGCGACCAGGCCAGGGTGCGCCGCTCCTCGTCGTCGAAGCGGCCGATGAAGTCGGCGAAGCCGTCCAGCGACTGCGCCACGCGGAAGAGCGAGAGGGTGCCGGAGAAGCGCCCCGGCCGGTACCCCTCGCGGCTCTGCTGCCGCGCGGCCACGGTGCGGGACTGCTCCCGGAGGATGGCCTCGTCGAACCCCGCCGGCGCGGCGTCCTGCGCCCGCAGCGCCGCGATCACCACGCCCGCCTGCTCTCCCGGGTCCACGCCGCGCAGCTCGTCCGGGGTGAGGAAGAAGGAGCGCCCCGCGCGGGCCGCGGCGTCGTGCGCCAGCACCACCAGCGTGTCTTCCGGGGTGTCCCACCACCATTCCTCCATCAGGACGGGCGAGACGGTGTCGAGCACCCCCAGGAAGGCGACCTCCTGGCCCTGCCGCTCGAGCTGCACGGCCATCTCGAACGCCACCAGCCCGCCGAACGACCAGCCCGCCAGGTTGTACGGCCCCTGCGGCTGCGCCGCGCGCAGCGCCGCCACGTGCCCGGCGGCGATCTCGGCCACCGGCCGCGCGCGGTCGCCCGCCGCGTCGCGGATCCCGAACGTGGGCTGCTCGGCGCCCAGGTGGCGCACCAGCTCCAGGTAGCCCATCACCGTGCCGTCGGCCGAGTGGACCAGGTGCAGCGGCGGAAGCGGGCCGCGCGGCTGCAGCGCGACCACCGCGGAGGGGGGCGCGGGGGCGGCGCCGCGCTGCTCCAGGATGGCATCGGCCATGTGGCGCACGGTGGCGCCCTGGAAGAGCGTGGCCACGGGAAGGTCGCAGGCGAGCGCGCGGTTCACCCGGGCGAAGAGCCGCAGCGCCAGGAGCGAGTTCCCGCCCAGCGCGAAGAAGCTCTGCGTGGCGCCGACGCCGGTCATCCCCAGCAGCGCTTCCCAGATGAGGACGAGCTGCGCCTCGACGTCGTTGCGCGGCTGCACCCGCTCCCCCGCGGCCGACGGGGGATCGGGCGCGGGGAGCGCGTTGCGGTCGAGCTTCCCGCTGGGCGTGAGGGGGAACGCGCCCACCGTGGTGAACGACGACGGGACCATGTGCCCGGGAAGCCGCGCCTGCAGGTGCGCGCGCAGCTCGTCGGCGGCCGCGGGCGTGCCGCGGGCCACCAGGTACGCGGCCAGGCGGCGGTCGCCGGGACGGTCCTCGCGGGCCACCACGGCGCACTCGCGCACCGCGGGGTGCGCGCGCAGCACGGCCTCGACCTCCCCCGGCTCGATGCGGAAGCCGCGCACCTTCACCTGCGCGTCGGTGCGGCCCAGGTACTCCAGCACGCCGCCGGCCGTCCAGCGCACCCGGTCGCCCGTACGGTACATCCGCGCGTCCCCGCCCTCCGCGAACGGGTCGGGGAGGAAGCGGGCGGCGGTGAGGGCGGCGAGCCCCCGGTACCCGCGCGCCACCTGCTCGCCGGAGACGTGCAGCTCGCCCGGCACACCGGCGGGCACCGGCCGCAGCGCATCGTCCAGCACGTAGACCCGGGCGTGCGCCACCGGACGGCCGATGGGGACGGGGGCGCCCGGCGCCGCCTCGCCGCAGCGGTGCGCGGTGCACCAGACGCCGGCCTCGGTGGGCCCGTACTCGTTCACCAGCGCCGCGCCGGGGAAGCGCGCGGCGTGCGCCGCCACCAGCTCGGGGGTGCACGCCTCGCCGGCCACGATGGCCGTGCACAGCTCATCCCCCCACGCGAAGTCGTCCGCCACCAGTTGCGCGTAGAGCGAGGGCACGGCGAGGAGGTGGGTGACGCGGGCGCGGGTGGCCAGCGCCCGCAGCCGGTCTGCGTCTGCCGCCTCGCCGGCGCCGGGAAGGACCAGCGCACCGCCGCTGCACAGGGTCCAGAAGAACCCCGCCACCGAGCTGTCGAAGGAGATGGGGGAGAGGAGCAGGTACGCGCCGACGGGCTCGGGATAGAACGCGAACCGCGACTGCGTGGAGCGCGCCAGGCTGCGATGGCTCACCATCACCCCCCGCGGCGTGCCCGTGGACCCGGACGTGAAGATCACGTACGCCAGCGCGCCCTCCGGCACGGGAACGCCGGGGTCGCGCTCGTCTCCCGCCTGCGCCGCGGCCTGCAGCGCGTCGACGCAGGCCACGGCCGCCCCCGCGGGGACGGGAACGCGGCCCCGCAGCTCCTCCTGCGTGAGCAGCACCGACAGCCCCGAGCCGGCCGCCATCAGCTCCAGCCGCTCGGCCGGGTAGCCGGGATCCAGCGGCACGTAGGCGCCTCCCGCCTTCAGGGCGCCGAGTATGGCGGCCACCATCGCCGGCCCGCGCTCCAGGGCGATCCCCACGCGCGCCTCGGGGCCCACGCCCATCCGGCGCAGCGCGTGGGCGATGCGATTGGCGCGGCGGTTCAGCTCGCCGTAGGAGAGGGTGCCGCCCTCGTGCACCACGGCGGGGGCGAGCGGCGTCCGCGCCGCGCGGGCCTCGAACCAGGCGTGCACGCACCCGTCGGCGGCCTGCGCCGGGGGAGCGGGGCTCCACTCCGTGAGCAGGGTGCGCAGCTCCGCCGGACCCAGCAGGGCGAAGCGCGACAGGCGCACCTCCGGATCGGCGGCCACCTGCTCCAGCACGCGCCGCAACTCGCCCACCAACTGCCGGGCGGTGGCGGGCTCGAAGAGGTCGGTGCTGTACTCCAGCGCGCCGCGCAGCCCGGCGGGCCCCGGCTCCAGCACCAGCGTCAGGTCGAACTTGGCCACGTCGAGCCCGGGGTCCACCCGCACCGCGCGCAGCTCCGGGAGGGCGTCGGTGCCCAGGTTCAGGTTCTGCAGCACGAACGTCACCTGCACCAGCGGCGAGTGCCCCAGGCTGCGCTCCGGCTGCAGCTCGGCCACCAGCATCTCGAAGGGCACCTCCTGGTGCTCCGACGCGCCCACCGCGGTCTCGCGCACGCGCGCCAGCGCCTCGCGGAAGGTGGGGTCGCCCGAGAGGTCGGTGCGCAGCACCAGCAGGTTCACGAACAGCCCGATCAGCGCCTCCTCCTCGGCGTGGGTGCGCCCGGCCACCGGGCTCCCCACCACCACGTCGTCCATCCCCGCGTGGCGGGCGAGGAGGAGCTGGAAGGCGCCCAGCAGCACCATGTACAGCGTGGCGCCCTCGCGCCGGGCCACCTCCTCCAGCCGGCGCAGCAGCGCGGACGGTATCTCCACCGGCTCGTGGCCGCCGCGGTAGCTCTGCGCGGCGGGGCGCGGGTGGTCGGCGGGGAAGGTGCAGAGCGCGGGAGCTCCCGCCAGGCGCTCGCGCCAGTACGCCAACTGCCGCTCGCGCGCCTCGCCCACGAGCTGCGCCCGCTGCCGGCGCGCGTGGTCGGCGTACTGCACGGGGAGCGGCGCCAGGGGCGACTCGCCGCCGCGGCGGTACGCGTCGTAGAGCGCCGCCAGCTCGCGCATGAACACGCCCACGCTCCAGCCGTCGCTCACCGCGTGGTGCATGGACAGGAGCAGCAGGTGCCGGTCGTCGGCGCCCAGCCGCACCAGCCGGGCGCGGAAGAGGGGCCCGGCCCGCAGGTCGAACGGGCGGGCGGCGTCGTCCGCCGCCAGGCGCTGCGCCACCACCGCGCGAGCCTCGTCGTCCGCGGCCTCCGCCTCTTCCACCGGCAGCGTGAACCCGGCGAGGGGCGCGACCACCTGCACCGGCTCGCCCTCGTCGTCGCGGAAGGTGGCGCGCAGCACGTCGTGGCGGCGCACGATCTCGCCAACCGCCCGCTCCAGCGCCGGCACGTGCAGCGCGCCCTCCAGCCGCAGGGGAAGGGGGAGGTTGTAGAGCGGGGTGCCGGGCTGCAGCCGATCCAGGAACCAGAGCCGCTCCTGCGCGAACGACAGAGGCGACGGGCCCGCGGCGGCCGCCCGCGCGGGTGCCTCGGCGGAGGGCCGCGAGGCGGGCGCCTCGGGGGCTCCGCCGCCGCGCTGCGCCTCGATGCGCTCGGCCATGCGGGCCACGGTGGGCGCCTCGAGCACCGCGCGCAGGCCCATGGGCACGGCGAACACCGAGCGGACGCGCGAGGCCAGGCGGGTGGCCAGGAGCGAATGCCCGCCCAGGTCGAAGAAGTGGTCGTGCGCGCCCACCCGGTCCAGCTCCAGCACGTCGGCCCAGAGGGCCGCCAATGCCGCCTCGACCGGGGTGCGCGGCGGCGTCCACGACGCCGCCGGGGCGGGCGCCCCGGGCTCGGGGAGGGCGGAGCGATCCACCTTGCCCGTCGAGCCGGTGGGGAGCTCGGGGAGCGACACGAAGGCCCCGGGCACCATGTGCTCGGGAAGGCGCTCACGCAGCCACCGCCGCAGCTCGTCGTGCGTGGGGGCGGCGGGCGCGCGCGGCACCACGTATGCCACCAGCCGCAGGTCGCCCGCCGCGTCGGGCCGCGCCAGGACCAGCGCGTCGCGCACGCCGGGGTGCGCGGCCAGGACGCCCTCCACCTCGCCGGTCTCCACGCGGTAGCCGCGGATCTTCACCTGGAAGTCCAGCCGGCCCAGGAACTCGAGGTTCCCGTCGCTCCGCATGCGGGCGCGGTCACCGGTGCGGTACAGGCGCGCCCCCGGCGCCGTGGAGAACGGATCGGGAACGAACTTCCCGGCGGTGAGCGCGGGACGCCCCAGGTAGCCGCGGGCGACGCCGACCCCGCCGATGTACAGCTCGCCGGGGATGCCGGGCGGGAGCGGGCGCATCCACGGGTCCAGCACGTACATGGTGATGTTCCAGATCGGCCGGCCGATCGGCACCCGCCCCTCGTCCGGGGCGTCGGCGGGGATCTCGAAGAGCGAGCATCCCACCACCGTCTCGGTGGGCCCGTACTCGTTCAGCAGCCGCACCCCGGGCGCCGCCCGGCGCCAGAAGCGGGTGGGCTCGTACATCAGGTTGTCGGCGCCGATCACCAGCGTGGCCGCCGCGGCCGCCGCCTCGCCGGCGCTCAGCATCGGGTTCAGCAGCGAGAGGTGGGTGGGGGTGATCTTGATCATCCCGAACCCGGGCCCCCGCCGCAGCGCGTCGGCCAGCGGCTCGACCCCCGGCTCCTCGGGGAGCAGCTCCACGGGGCCGCCGGCGAAGAGGGGGATGAAGTTGGCCAGCGTCAGGTCCACCGCCATCGACGAGAACACCGGCGCGCCGCGGAGGTGGGCGCCGCCGTACGCCCTGCTCCCCCAGGCGAAGTAGTTGGCCGGGCCGTAGTGGTGCATGGCCACGCCCTTGGGCCGCCCGGTGGAGCCCGAGGTGTAGTAGACGTAGGCCAGGTTCTCGGGCGTCACTCCGCTGCGTGGCGCCTCGCGCGGCTCGCGGGCGAGCTCGGCGGCCATGCGGTCCACCTCCAGCAGCGGCGGACGCGCCTCCGGCAGCCGGCCGAGCACCTCGCCGCGGGTGACCAGGAGGGAGGCGCCGCTGTCCTCCAGCATGTAGCGCAGCCGCTCGGCCGGGTGGGTGGGGTCGAGGGGAACGTAGGCGGCGCCCGCCTTCAGGATCCCGAAGAACGCCGCCAGCAGCTCCGGGCACCGCTCCATGCACAGCGCCACCCGGTCCTCCGGCCCCACGCCGCGGCCGCGGAGGTGGTGGGCCACCTGGTTGGCGCGCGCGTCCAGCTCGCCGTACGTCAGCCGCTGGCCGGCGTGCACCACGGCCACCGCGTCCGGGGTCCGGCGGGCCTGCTCCTCGAAGAGCTCGTGGATACAGCGGTGGGGATACGCGTGCTCCGTCCGGTTCCACGCCTCCACCACCCGCGCGCGCTCCGCCGGGCCGATGAGCGCCAGGTCGCGGAGCCGCGCGTCCGGATCGCGGGCGATCTCCTGCAGCAGCCGGGTGAAGGCGTCCAGCCAGTGCTCCACCGTCTCCCGCTCGAAGAGCGCGGGGGGATAGACGCAGCGCACCTCCAGCCCGGCCGCGGTCTCCGTCATGTCCAGGGTGAGGTCGACCTTGCTGCCGCCGCCGAAGTGGGTCTCCAGCGCGGCCTGCAGCCCGCCGAGCCGCATCTCCCCCGCCCCGCGGTCCAGGTTCATCAGCACCGCGAAGAGCGGCGGGCGGCTGGCGTCGCGGCCGTGCTGCAGCGTCTCCACCAGCCGGGGGAAGGAGAAGTGGCGGTGCTCCAGGGCGCGCAGCAGCGCCCGGCGCACGTTGCGCGCGTGCTCCACGAAGGTGGCCGACGGGTCGATGCGCGCGCGGACGGGAAGGATGCTGATCCCGTAGCCCACCAGCTGCGAAACGTCGCCTGCGCCGGCCTGCCCCGCCGCGGGAGTGCCGACCACCACGTCCTCGGCGCCGCTCAGCCGCCCCAGCCAGGCGAAGACGGCGGAGAGGACGGTGTTGAACACGCTCATCCCGTGCGGCCGCCCCGCCGCGGCCACCCCGCGCACCAGCTCCATGTCCAGCAGCCGGCAGATGCGCTCGCCGCGGTAGCTCCGCACGGGGGGGCGCGGGTGGTCGGTGGGGAGCTCCAGCACCGGCCCGCCGTCGGCGAACTCGGCCAGCCAGAAGGCATCGGCCCGGGGATCGGCGGTCTCGGCGGCGAGCTGCGCCGCCACCGCCTCCGCGTGGTCCGGCCGGGGCGGGAGATCGGGGGCGCGTCCCTCGCACTCGGCCACGTAGAGCTCCGCCAGCTCGCGCAGCACCACGCCGAACGACCACCCGTCGAGCACCGCGTGGTGCACGGTGATCACCAGCAGGTGCTCGTCTTCGCCCACCGTGCCCAGCGCGAAGCGGGCGAGCGGCCCCGACAGGTCGAACGGCTCCCGCACCGTGTCCGCCAGCCACGCATCGATCCGCTCCGCGCGCGCCGCGGCGGGCACGGCCCGGAAGTCCGCCAGGGGGAGCGCGATCTCCGCGCACGGGGTGATGGACGCCGTCTCGCCGTCGGGGGCGAAGGACATGCGCAGGGTGTCGTGCCGGTCCACCAGCGACTGGACGGCGCGCTCCATCGCCTCGGAGTCCAGCCTCCCCCGCAGGCGGAGCGAGGTGGACTCGATGTAGGCGCGCCCGGCATCGTCGCCCATCTGCGACTCGATCCAGAGCTGGCGCTGCCCGCCGGTCAGCGGGAGCACGCGCGCCGCGGCGTCGTCGCGCACGGCCGACCGGTGCACCGCCGGCGCCGTCCGCGGCGGCGCGGGATCGTCCTTGCCGCCACCGCCGTCGGGGGGCGGCGGTCCGTCGCCGCCGCCGGGGATGAGCCCGCTGCGGCGCATGGCCCGCGCGGCGGCGCGAATCGCCTCGAAGACCCGCTCCAGGTCGTCGTCGGTGTGCGCGGCCGAGAGGAAGTGCGTGCCCGTCTCGGGGATGACGTGCACCCCCTCCAGGATCAGGTGGTGGTTGAAGAGGTCGGGGTACTGCACCTCGGGGCCGAAGAAGATGCGGAAGAGCGACCCGAAGCCCACCGCGTTCATGGGAAAGCGCTCGGCCTCGAAGAAGTCGTTCACGCGCTCCACCAGCCGCGTGGAGCGTTGGTTCAGCCGCTCGTACAGCGGCGCGCCCTGCCGGCGGATCTCCTCCATGATCGCGCGGGTCACGGCCATCGACGCCGGGTGCTTGAAGAAGGCGCCGGCGAAGAGCGTCCGCGGGGCGGCGGGGAAGGAATCGTCGCCGTAGCTCCACGGGCCGCCGTCGAACACGTCCATCACCTCGGCGCGTCCGGACACCACGCCCATGGGGAACCCGCCCGCCACGATCTTGCCGTAGGTGGCCAGGTCCGCCCGCACCCCGAAGTGCGCCTGCGCGCCCCCGGCGGCAATGCGGAAGCCGGTGATGAGCTCGTCGAACAGGAGGAGCGTGCCGCGCTCGCGGGTCATCCTGCGTAGCTCGTGCAGGAACTCGCGCGGCTGGATGTCGGGCCTGCGGCTCTGCACCGGTTCCACCATCACCAGCGCGAGCGCGTCCATCTCCCGCTCCAGCAGGTCGAAGGAGGCGGGATCGTTCCAGTCCAGCAGCAGCACGTCGTCCAGCGGCAGCCGGGGGATCCCCGGTGCGGTGGGGCGCACGTCGCGGCGCCCGCCGGCGGTGTTCAGCCGCCCCTGCACCACGTCGCACCAGCCGTGGTAGCTCCCGGCGAAGTAGGCCACGCGGCTGCGCCCGGTGAAGGTGCGGGCGGCGCGGATGGCGCCCATCACCGCTTCCGTTCCCGAGTTGCAGAACACGGCGCGGTCGTTCCCCCCCAGCTCGCACACCAGCTCGGCGGCGCGCCCGGCGTCGCGCGACTGCGGCCCCACGCCGTACCCGCGGCGCAACTGCTCCTCGAGCGCGCGGGTCACGAACTCGGGTGCGTGGCCGAACAGGCTGCAGCCGAACGCCATCCCGATGTCCACGTACTCGTTGCCGTCGACGTCCCACACGCGCGAGCCGAGCGCGCGCTCGCTGACGATCGGGTACAGGATCTCCTTCCAGGCGCGGCGGAAGCGGGCGGTCACGCGGGTGTCCGCCAGCGCGCGGCCGTAGCGCTGCTGGTGCGCCTTGGACTGGGCGGTGCGCTCCACGTAGCGGTGGATGAAGTCGTCGAGATACTCCCGCTGCCGGGGGGTCATCCCCCCCGTGCCCTCGGGGTTCACCGGCTGGTAGGCCACGAACGTCGCCGGCCGGATCTCCGACCGCGGCGTGGGCGCCGCCACCGCCGATGCGGTGGGCGAGGACGCGGAGGCCATCGCCGCATCGCCCGTTTCCACCGGCTCCGCCGCGAGCGCCGCACCCGCCGGCGATTCGGCCGGCTCGAGCAGGGGAGACGTCACCAGGCGCGCGAGCGACGCCGTGTCCGCCGTGACGGAGGGAGGCTCGGCGGGCGATGCGGCTGCCTCGTCGCGCTCCGGCGATCCGGGGCACGCAAGCGCGGATCCGTCCGATTCCGGAGAATCCCACGCCGAGGACGGGACCCGCGACGCCGGGCTGGAGGTGCCCGCCGGTGCGCTCGGCGATGCCGGCGCAGGCAAGGCGGTGAGCGGCGCGGGCGCGGCCGGCTCGTCGCCGCCGCGGGCGGGCCACGCGGGATAGCCCGGGGCGGTGTCGCGGAGGGCGGCGAGCTGCTGCGAGAGCAGTTGCATCTGCTGTGACATGAACTGCATCTGCTGCGTGACCACCCGCTCCACGGCATCCTGCCGTCCGCCGTCGCGCGCGGCCGGGATCGCCGTACCCAGATGGAGCACCGGCGCCGCGGCGGGCGCCTCGGGCTCGGACGGCGACCGATGCCCGTTCTCGCCGTTCGTTCCATGCGCGCCGTTGCCGGCATGCGCGCCGTTGCCGTTTCCGTCGCGGGAGCCGTTGGCGCCGCTGCCGTTCGCCGCGCGCGCCCCGTTGCCGCTGGCGCCGTTGCCATTTGCGGCGCGCGGCGCGTTCGGGGACTGCGGGGCTGCGTGCGTCCGGTTCGCCGCGGCGTGCGCGACGGGCTCCGCCGGGGCGGTCGCGGCCGCGACGGTCTCCCGCGGCGCCGGGGCATCCGCATCCTCCCGCGGCAGTGCGTCGGGGGGAAGGATGCGGTCGAGGTGGCGGGCGACGGCGTCGAGCGTCGTCATCTCCTCCAGCATCTCGACCAGGGAGAGGCGCACGCCGAGCCGCTTCTCGATCCCCTGCACCGCCTGCAGGAGGAGGAGCGAGTCGAACCCCGCCTGGAAGAAGTCCACGTTCGTGGCCACCTTCGCTTCCTCGATCCCCGTGAGCTCGGCCGCCACCGCGCGGAGCCGCCGGAGGATGCCGCCGTGGCGCGGTGACGCGGGGGGCGCCGCTTGGCCGGCCGGACGCGCGTGTTCGTTCACCTCTGCTCCTTTCGGGGAAGCCTCGGCTCCCGCCGCCACCGTCGACGCCGTCTCCGGCACGGGGGCGGGAACGGGATCGAGCCAGTACCGCCTACGCTCGAAGGGATAGGTGGGAAGCGGAATGCGCCGCCGGCGCTCGCCGCGGCTGAAGGCCGTCCAGTCCACCGCCACCCCCGCGGCCCACAGGCCGCCCAGCGTCTCCAGCACGAAGCGCAGGTCGTCCACGCGGTTGTGCGGGTGCCGGAGCGAGCCGAACGCCGGGCCCGCGGAGTCCATCCGCGCGCCGCACTGCTGCGCCCACGCCGCCAGCACCTGGCCCGGCCCCGCCTCGAGCAGGACCCAGCCGGGCTCCTGGCGCAGCGTGGCCACGCCGTCGGCGAAGCGCACCGCCTGCAGCAGGTGCGTGGACCAGTGCGCGGGCGAGCGGGCCTCCTCGTCGGAGAGCCAGGTGCCGGTGACGTTGGAGACGATGGGGATGGACGGCGCGCGCAGCTCGAAGGAGGCGACGAGCCGCTCCAGCTCGGCCGCCACGGGCGCCATCGCGCGGGAGTGGAAGGCGTGGCGCGCGGGAACACGGCGGCTGACCGTGCCGGCCGCCGCCAGCGACGCCTCGAACACCTCGATCTCGGCCGCGGGCCCGGCGACCACGCAGCTCTCCGGCGTGTTCACCGCCGCCACGTCCAGCCCGGCGGGAAGGATCTCCCGCAGCGCGGCCTCGCAGAGGGGCACCGCCAGCATGGCGCCCGCCGGAAGGGCGTCGATCAGCCGCGCGCGCTCGGCCACCAGCCGCAGCGCGTCGTCCAGCCGGAGGACGCCGGCCACGCACGCCGCCACGTACTCGCCCAGCGAGTGCCCCAGGAGCGCGCGCGGCACGATCCCCCAGCTCGTCCAGAGCCGGGCGAGCGCGTACTCCGTGGCGAACATCGCCGGCTGCGCCAGCCGCGTGTCGTCGAGCGGCGACGGCGGAGCCGCCGCGCCGTCGCGGCCCAGCAGGGCGCGCAGGTTCCACCCGCCGCCCGGCGCGTCACCCGCGGAGGGGAAGAGCGTCTCACGCAGGTCGCACCCCAGCAGCGGGCGCAGCCGCTCGCAGCACTCGTCCAGCGCCTCGCGGAACACGGGCTCGGCGTCGTACAGGCCGCGTCCCATCCCCGCGTACTGCATCCCCACGCCGGGGAAGAGGAAGGCGACGGGGCGGTCTGTCCGCGGCACCGCGTCGCTCCCCGCACCCGCGGCGGCGGCGGCCTGGCGCAGCCGGGCCGCGCCCTCGGCCGCGTCGCCGCACACCACCGCCAGCCGGTGCTCCAGCTCGCGCCGCCCGGTCTGCAGGGTGAACGCGGCGTCGGCCAGCGGCGGCGCCTCGGCCTCCAGGTGCGCGGCCAGCTTCTCCGCCGCGGCGGCCAGCGCCGTGTCGCTCCGCGCGGAGACCACCAGGAGCTGGTGCGGGCGCGACGGACCGGCGGGCTCGCCCCCGGGCGCTTCCTCCACCACCACGTGCGCGTTCGTCCCCCCCAGCCCGAACGACGACACCCCGGCGCGGCGCGGCGACCCGTTGCGCGACCACGGGCGCAGCACGGTGTTCACCTCCAGCCGCCCGCCCCCCGCCGCGATCTCCGGGTGCGGCTGGGCGCAGTGCAGCGACGGTGGGATCTCGCGGTGCTCCAGCGCCAGCACCGTCTTGATCAGCCCCGCGACGCCGGCCGCGGCGTCCAGGTGCCCCAGGTTGGACTTCACCGAGCCGATGGCCCACCGCGTCCCGTCGCCGCCCGAGGCGAGCACCTGGCTCAGCGCCTTCAGCTCGATGGCGTCGCCCAGCGGGGTCCCGGTGCCGTGCGTCTCCAGGTACTGCACGCCGTGCGCGTCGATCCCGGCGGCGGCGAGGGCGCGGGCGACCACGCGCGCCTGCCCCGTCACGCCCGGGGCGGTGTAGCCCACCTTCCCCGCGCCGTCGTTGTTCACCGCCGAGCCGCGGATGACCGCGTGGATCGTGTCGCCGTCGGCCAGCGCGTCGTCCAGCCGCTTCAGCACCACCACCCCGGCGCCGCTCGCGGGCACGGTGCCGCGCGCCCCGGCGTCGAAGGCGCGGCAGTGCCCGTCGGGCGAGGCGATGCCGTCCTGCGTGTAGAGGTAGCCGCGGCGCAGCGGAACGGAGATGGAGACGCCACCCGCCAGCGCCATGTCGCAGTCGCCATCGGCCAGGCTGCGGCAGGCCAGGTGCACCGCCACCAGCGAGGTGGAGCAGGCCGTCTGCACGGCCAGGCTGGGCCCGCGCAGGTTCAGCCGGTACGAGAGCCCGGCGGCGAGCTGGTCCTTGGCGTTGCCCAGCGCCACCCGCGTGCTCCCCACCGCGCGCACCAGCTCCGGGTGCGATTCCACGTTGCGCAGGTAGGTGCTGGTGCCGGAGCCGGCGAAGACGCCCACCTCGCCCTCCACGCGGGCGGGGTCGCAGCCAGCGTGCTCCAGCGCCGCCCAGGCGCACTCGAGCATCACCCGGTGCTGGGGATCCAGGATCTCCGCGTCGCGCGGGGTGAGGCCGAAGAGCGCCGCGTCGAACTCGTCGGCGCCGCGCAGCTCGCCGCGCGCGGGCACGAAGTCGGGATCGCGGACCAGCGCCTCGTCGGCGCCCGCGTCGAGGAGCTCCCGGCGGTCGAAGAAGGTGATCGACTCCACCCCGTCCCGCAGGTTGCGCCAGAAGGCGTCCAGGTCGTCGGCGCCGGGGAAGCGCCCCGCCATCCCCACGATGGCGATCGCCCCGCCCGTCTCCCGCCGCGGCGCCGGTGCCGGTGCGGCGGGCGCCTCCGCCGGCTCGGCGCCCCCCTGCAGGCGGGCGGCCAGGTCGCGGAGGGTGGGATACTGGAAGAGCTCCACCAGCGTCAGGTCGTGCCCCAGCTCCGCGGCGATCCGCGCCTGCAGCCGGGCCAGGAGGAGCGAGTGGCCGCCCAGGTCGAAGAAGCCGTCGTCGGCCCCGACCGACGGGACACCCAGCAGCTCCTCCCAGATGGCCGCGAGCCGCGACTCCATCTCCGTGTCGGGCTTCAGGCGGCGCGCGGCTGCCGGCGCGTCGGGCGCGGGGAGGGCACGCCGGTCCAGCTTGCCGTTGGGGCTCAGGGGAAGCGCGGGAAGCTGCACGATGGCCCAGGGCACCATGTGCTCCGGCACGCTGCGGCGCAGGTGCGCGCGCAGCTCGTCCGGCGTGGCGTCGCCCACCGTGTAGGCCACCAGCCGCAGGTCGCCCGGAGCGTGCTCACGCGCCACCACCACGCAGTCGCGCACCGCGTCGTGGCGGCGCAGCCCCGCCTCGACCTCGCCCAGCTCGATGCGGAAGCCGCGGATCTTCACCTGCTGGTCCAGGCGGCCCAGGTACTTCAGCGTGCCGTCGTCCAGCCACCGCACGCGGTCGCCGGTGCGGTACAGCCGGGCTCCCGGCTCGCCGCCGAAGGGATCGGGAACGAAGCGCTCGGCGGTCAGCGCGGGGCGCCCCAGGTAGCCTCGGGCCAGCCCCTGCCCGCCCAGGAAGAGCTCGCCCGGGACCCCCGCCGGAACGGGGCGCCCCGCCGGGTCCAGCACCCAGGCGCGGGTGTTCGCGATCGGCCGCCCGATGGTCTCCGGGCCGCCGGGGCGGCGCAGCACGAAGGTGCTGTAGGTGGTGTCCTCCGACGGGCCGTACAGGTCGTAGACGCGCTCCACGCCATGGGCGTACAGCGCGTCGGCCAGCTCGGCGCGCAGCGGCTCGCCGGCCAGGTTCACCGTGCGCACCCCGGCCGGCATCCCGCCGCTCTTCAGCAGCGCGTCGGCCGCCGAGGGCACGGTGTTCACCAGCCGCACCTGGTCGCGCGCCGCCGAGCGGGCCAGCGCGAGCGCGTTGTCCATCACCACCACGCGCCCGCCGGTGCAGAGCGGAAGGAAGAGCTCGAAGACGGAGAGGTCGAAGCAGATGGAAGTGGCCGCCAGCACGCCGTCCAGCTCGGCCGGCCCGTACACCTCGCCGGCCCACGCCAGGAACGCCGCGGCACTGGCGTGCTCGATGGCCACGCCCTTGGGGACGCCGGTGGAGCCGGAGGTATAGATGAGGTACGCCAGGTTGCGCGGGTCGACCCCGGCCTCCACCGGCTCCGGGCGCTCGGCGGCGATCGCGGCGGCGTGGCCGTCCACGCGCACCACCCGCACGCCGTCCGGCGCGGAGACCGCCTCGCGCAACGCCTCCTCCGTCACCAGCACGGCCACGGAGGCGTCGTGGAGCATGAACGCCATCCGCTCGGCCGGGTAGGCGGGGTCCAGGGGAACGTAGGCGCCGCCGGCCTTCAGCACGGCCAGGATGGCGGCCACCATCTCCGGCCCGCGCCGCAGGCAGATCGCGACCCTCGTCTCCCGTCCCACCCCCAGCCGCCGGAGGTGGCGCGCCAGGCGGTTCGCCCGCGCGTCGAGCTCCGCGTAAGTGAGCGCGGCCGTCTCGTGCACCAGCGCCACCGCGTGCGGCGTGCGCGCCACCTGCGCCGCGAAGCGCTGGGGGATGCACGCGCTGGCGAGGGGGACGCCGCCGCTGGCTTCCCCGGCCGTCCGTCCCGCCTCGCCCGCCGGCGCCAGCTCCAGCGCGGAGAGCCGCGCGTCGGGCGACGAGGCGGCCCACTCCAGCGTGGCGCGGAGGTGCGCCGCCAGCCGCCGGATGGTGCCGCGCTCGAAAAGGCGGGTGGGATAGACCACGTCCAGGTGGAATCCGCCGCCCTCCGCCGCGGTGAACGCCAGCGACAGGTCGAACTTGGCCACCGCAAGCCCGGCGGCGATGGGCTCGGCGCCCACCCCCGGGAGACCGTCGCAGCGCGCCGGCGCCTCGTCGAGGGTGAAGAGCACCTGCACCAGCGGCGCGTGGCTCAGCGAGCGTTCGGGGCGCAGCGCCTCGACCAGGCGCTCGAACGGCACGCCCTGGTGGCCGTACGCACCCAGCGCCGCCTCGCGCACGCGGCCCAGCAGCTCGCGGAAGGTGGGATCGCCGGCCAGGTCGGTGCGCACGGCCAGCGTGTTCACGAACAGGCCGACCATCCCCTCCAGCTCCCATCGCGTCCGACCGGAGATCGGGGTGCCCACCACCACGTCGTCGCTCCCCGCGTAGCGCGCGAGCAGCGACTGGCAGGCGGCCAGCACCACCATCGTCAGCGTGGCGCGCTCGCTCCGCCCCAGCGCGCGCAGCCGCTCCGGCAGCTCCGCCCGGAGTTCCACCCGCTCGTGGGCGCCTTCGTACGACTGCACCGCCGGGCGGGCGTGGTCGGTGGGGAGCTCCAGCAGCGCCGGGGCGCCGGCCAGCCGCTCCCGCCAGTACGCCAGGTCGTCCACCAGCCGCTCGCCCGCCGCCTGGCGGCGCTCCCACCGGGCGTAGTCGGCGTACCGCACCGGCAGCCGGGGGAGCTTCGCGTCGCGCCCCTCGCGCAGCGCCGCGTAGAGCGCGGAGAGCTCGCGCAGCAGCACCTTCGTGCTCTCGCCGTCGCCCACCGCGTGGTGCAGGCAGAGGAGGAGCGCGTGGTCTGCATCGGCGATGCGCAGGAGCCGCGCGCGGAAGAGCGGCCCCTTGGCCAGGTCGAAGGGCTCCGCCGCCCACTCCGCCACCCGCGCGCCGAGCGCCGCCTCCGTGCACGGCTCCACCGGCAGGGTGAAGCCGCCGAACGGGGCCACCACCTGCACCGGCGCGCCGTCCACCTCGCGGAAGGCGGTGCGCAACGCCTCGTGCCTGCGCACCAGCGCGCCCAGCGCCCGCTCCAGCGCGTCCGCGTCCAGCGCGCCGCGCAGGCGCAGTGCGGCGGGAAGGTTGTACGCCGCCGTTCCCGGGCTCAGCCGGTCCAGGAACCAGAGCCGCTCCTGCGCGAACGAGGCGGGGGGCGGCCCGTCGTCGGCCGGCGCGGAGGCCCGGCGCGCGCGCGCGCGGCGGAAGCGTCCGCCGCGCGAGGCGCCGGTCCGGGCGGCGCGGCGGGACGCGAGGTCGGACCCGGCCGGCCCCGCCTCGGCGCGAGCGGCGTCGACGCGCGTGGCCACGCCCTCGACCGTGCCGGCCTCCAGGAACGCCTGCAGCCCCAGCGCGCAGTCCAGGTCGCGGCGGATGCGCGCCAGGGCGCGCATGGCCAGCAGCGAGTGGCCGCCGAGCGCCAGGAAGTCGTCGTGCACGCCGACGCGCTCCGCCTCGAGTACCGCGGCCCAGATCGCGGCGACCGCGCGCTCGGTGTCGGTGCGCGGCGCCACGTAAGCGGCCCCCCTGTCGGCGCCGAAGTCGGGCGCGGGCAGCGCGCGGCGGTCCAGCTTGCCGTTCGGGGTGAGCGGGAGCGCGTCGAGCACGGAGATGCCGGCCGGCACCATGGGCTCGGGGAGCCGGTCCCGCAGGTGCCGCCGCAGCTCGTCGGTGGGGACCGCGGTGCCCTCGCGGAAGACCACGTAGGCGGCCAGGCGCGTCCCCGCCGACGGGTGCGCGTGCGCCGCCACCACCGCGCGCTCCACCGCGGGGTGCGCCAGCAGCGCGCCCTCCACCTCGCCGGGCTCCACGCGGAAGCCGCGGATCTTCGCCTGGCCGTCCAGGCGCCCCAGGTACTCCAGCGCGCCGTCGCCCCGCCAGCGGGCGCGGTCGCCGGTGCGGTAGGCGCGCGCGCCGGGCTCCTCCGCGAACGGGTCGGGAACGAAGCGCTCGGCCGTCAGCCCCGGGCGGCGCAGGTAGCCGCGCGCCACCTGCACGCCCGAGATGTACAGCTCGCCCGGCACCCCCGGCGGCACCGGCCGCATCGCGGGGTCGAGGACGCGCAGCCGCGTGTTCCACACCGGGCGCCCGATCGGCACCGCCTCCGCCGACGCCCCCCGCTCGCACGCCCAGTGGCTCACGTCCACGGCGGCCTCGGTGGGACCGTAGAGGTTGTGCAGCGACACCGCCGCAGGCATCACCCGGTGGAAGTGCTCCACCGCGGCCGCCGGAAGCGCCTCGCCGCTGCAGATCACCCGCCGGAGCCCGCCACAGCGCGCGCCGCCGCCGTCCTCCAGGAACTGCTGCAGCATCGAGGGGACGAAGTGCAGGGTGGTCACGCCCTCGCCCTCGATCACCTCGCGCAGGTAGCCGGGGTCGCGGTGCCCGCCCGGGCGCGCCATCACCAGCGCGGCTCCCTGCTGCAGCGGCCAGAAGAACTCCCAGACGGAGACGTCGAAGCCGAACGGCGTCTTCTGCAGCACCACGTCGTCCGCGCCGATCCCGTACTCCGCCTGCATCCAGCGCAGCCGGTTCACCGCGCCCTCGTGCGTGTTCATCACCCCCTTGGGCCGCCCGGTGGACCCCGAGGTGTAGATCACGTACGCCGCGTTCCCCGGCTCCGCCGCGGGCGGCAGGTCGGCCCCGTCCTCTCCCTCCACTTCTCCCCAGGCGGCGTCCACCGCCAGGGCGCCGTCGCGCGCGTCCGGGGGAAGGGTTCCGCGCAGCGCCTCCTGGATCAGCAGCACCGCGGGGGCGGAGTCGGCGAGCATGAAGGCCAGCCGCTCGGCCGGGTAGCCGGGGTCCAGCGGCACGTACGCGCCCCCGGCCTTCAGCACGGCCAGGAGCGAGACCACCATCTCCACCCCGCGCTCCATACACACGCCCACGCGCACCTCGGGTCCCACCCCGCGCCCGCGCAGGTGACGGGCGAGGCGGTTGGCGCGGCGGTTCAGCTCGGCGTAGGTGAGCGAGCCGGCGTCGGCGGCCAGGGCGACGGCGTCCGGGGTGCGCGCCGCCTGCTCCTCGGCCAGCCGGTGCAGGGTCGCCGGGGTCCGGTGAACGTCCACGCCGCGCTCGAAGCGCCGCAGCCGCGCCGTTTCCTCGACACCGATCAGCCGCTCCTCCTCCCACGGACCGTCCGGGCGCGCGGCGAACGCCTCCAGCGCGCGCGCATACCAGCCGCGCAGCGCCTCCATCTGCGGCTCCGCCAGGCGCGCGGGGTCGTGCTCCAGCCGCACGCGCACCGCGCCGGTGGCGGGGAGCACGGACACGCTCACCATCAGCGGCAGCTCGGTGCGCTGGAAGAAACGCTCGGGCTCCAGCCGCACCCCGCTGTCGGCCAGCGCGTCGTAGACGTGGAAGTGGGTGAAGTTGAACGCCGCCTCGAACGGCGTCCGCCCTCCCGCGTCGCGGACGATCTCGGCCAGCGGGAAGCGGCGGTGGGGAAGGAGCGCCCGCTCGGCCGCGAAGACGCGGCGGGCCAGGTCCGCCCACGTCTCCGGCGCCATCTCCACGCGCAGCGGCACGGTGTTCAGGAACACGCCGGCCACGCGGTCGCCGTCCTCGGTCTCCGGGCGGCCGCTGGTCACGTAGCCGGTCACCACCTCGCCGGCGCCGGCCAGCAGGGCCAGCACGCGCAGGTGCGCGGCCAGGTACACCGTCTTCAGCGGCACCCCGGCCGACTCGGCAGCGCGGCGCAGCGCCTCGGCCGTGGTTGCGGGAAGCTCGACCCAGTGGCGCGGCACCTCCACGCCGTCCGGCGTTTCGGTCCCCTCGCGCGGCGGCAGTTGGGTGAGCGGCGCGCCCTCCGTCACCCCCCGCCAGAAGCCGCGCGCCGCGGCGCTGGCGATGGCCTCGCGCTCCAGCGCCACGAAGTCGCGGAAGCGCGCGGCGGGGGGCGGCGCGGCCGGGTCGGGCCTCCCGTCGCGCACGGCGACGAAGGTCCGCACCAGCTCGGTCACCAGCGAGGCCACGCTCCAGCCGTCGAGCACCGCATGGTGCTCGGCCAGCACCAGCCGGAAGACGTCCTCGCCCAGCAGGTGCACGTGGAAGCGCAGGAGCGGCGGGCGCGCGAAGTCGAACCCACGGCCGCGCTCCCGGTCGAACCAGCCGTCCTGCGCCGCCGCGTCCAGGTGGCGCAGGTCGGCCACCTGGAGGGGGACGTCCGTGCCGCGGTGCACCCGCTGCACCGGCTCGGGGGCGGCCGCCAGGTCGAACGAGGTGCGCAGCAGCGGGTGGCGCGCGGCCACGCGGTGCAGCGCCTCGCGCATCGCCCCCTCGTCCCACCGGGTGTGCACGCGGTAGCCGTTCAGGTTCAGGTAGATGAACGAATCCGGTGCGCGCTCGGTGTGGTAGAGCATGGCCATCTGCACCCGGCTGGCCGGGTACGCGTCCTCCACGTCGTCCGGCAGGCGCTCGCGCGCGGCGGGGTCGAGGAGGGCGAAGGGCTCCGCCGCGGGCGCCGCCTCGGCCGGGGGCGCGGCGTCGGCCGCCAGCCCGCGGATCGACTGGTGGCGGAACAGATGGGGGATGGAGATGGAGAGGCCGCGCCGCCGCGCCGCCGCCACCATCCGCACCGCGCGGATGGAGTCGCCGCCCAGCGCGAAGTAGTTGTCGTCGATCCCCACCCGCTCCACGCCCAGCACCTCCTGCCACACCTCCGCCAGCCGCGCCTCCGTATCCGAGCGCGCGGCGGTGAAGCCCTCCTCCGCGCCGGCGCCGGCCCGCGGCGCGGGAAGGGCGCGGCGGTCGAGCTTGCCATTGACGGTCAGCGGGAGCGCGTCGAGCGCCACGAACGCCGCGGGCACCATGTGCTCGGGGAGCGCCGCCGCCACGTGGGCGCGCAGCGCCGCGGCGCCCGGCGCGTCGCACCCGCGCGGCGGCGCCACGTACGCCACCAGCCGCCGCTCTCCGCCGTCGTCGCGGGCCACCACGGCCGCCTCGGCCACGCCGGGGTGCGCGGCGAGCACCGCCTCGATCTCGCCCGTCTCGATGCGAAAGCCGCGCACCTTTACCTGCTGGTCCGCGCGCCCCAGGTAGTCCAGCTCGCCGTCGGCGCGGCGCCGCGCCAGGTCGCCCGAGCGGTACAGCCGCGCCGCCGGGTCGGCGGAGAACGGGTCGGCCACGAAGCGCTGCGCGGTGAGCGCCGGGCACCCGAGGTAGCCGCGGGCCACGCCGGCGCCGCCCACGTACAGCTCGCCGGGGACGCCGGGGGGCACGGGCTCCATGGCGGCGTCCAGCAGGTAGAGCGACAGGTCGGGGATGGGCACGCCCAGCGGGCTCCCCGGGCGCGCCGCGTCGGCGGCGGTGATCCGCCGCCAGGTCACGTGCACGGTGGTCTCGGTGATCCCGTACATGTTGGCCAGCCGCGGCCGCTCGTCTCCGTGGCGCTCGAACCAGGGCGCCAGCACGCGCGGGTCCAGCGCCTCGCCGCCGAACACCACCCAGCGCAGCGGCAGCCGGCGGGGCGCATCGCCGGAGGCGCGGTCGGCCTCCACCAGTTGCCGGAAGGCGCTCGGCGTCTGGTTCAGCACGGTCACGCCCTCGTCCGCCAGCAGGCGGAGGAAGTCCTCCGGCGAGCGCGTGGTCAGGTAGGGGACCACCACCAGCCGACCCCCACGGGCCAGCGCCCCCCAGAGCTCCCAGACCGAGAAGTCGAAGGAACAGGAGTGGAAGAGCGTCCACACGTCGTCGGCCCCGAAGCCGAACCAGGCATCGGTGGCGTCGAGCAGGCGGGCCAGGTTCCCGTGGGTGACCTGCACCCCCTTGGGCCGCCCGGTGGACCCGGAGGTGTAGATCACGTACGCCAGCGCGTCCGCGTTCACCGGCACGGGGAGCGCTTCGCCGGCGTCCGCCGGGCCCGGCTCCACGTCCGCGTCCGCGCGGACGATCGCGCCGGCGAAGGGGGGAAGGCCGGGCTCCACCCCGGCCGAGGTGATCAGCACCTCGACACCCGCGTCCTCCAGCACGAAGGCGATGCGCTCGGCGGGGTAGGCGGGATCCACCGGCACGTAGCCGCCGCCCGCCTTCAGCACCGCCAGGATGGCGATGACCAGCTCGGGCGACCGCTCCAGCGCGATCCCGACGCGGTCGCCGGGGCCCACGCCCACGGCGCGCAGCCGCCGCGCCAGCCGGTCGGCACGCGCGTTCACCTCGCCGTACGCCAGGGTGGTGTCGCCGAAGGTCAGCGCGGACGCGTCGGGACGGGCCGCGGCGTGCCGCTCGAAGCGGGCGTGGGCGGGTTCGGCGAAGGGGAAGGCCCGGCTCGCGCGGCCGGCGGCGAGCAGCGCATCGCGCGCTTCGGGCTCCACCATGCGCAGCGCGGAGAGCGGCGCGCCGGGGTGCTCCACCATCTCCCGCATCAGCCGCGCGAAGTGGCCCAGCATCCGGGCGATCGCGGCCTCGTCGAAGAGCTCCGCGTCGTAGTCCGCCTGCACGCGCAGTGGCGCGGCGCCGGCCAGCGCCACGGAGAGCGGGAGCCCCGTGCGGCGGTGCATGCGGAAGCCGCGGCCGTTCCAGGCCTCGCCCTGGCCGCCGAAGGAGTCTTCGAAGAACTCGCGGTGGTAGTTGAAGGTGGTGTCGAAGAGCGGCGTGCCGGCCGGGAGCCCGCTCCACCGGGTGATGTCGGCCAGCCCGGCATGCTCGTGGGCGCGCAGCCCGCCGTTCTCCGCGGCCAGCCCGCGCAGCCAGTCGATCACCCGCGCCTCCGGCGGCACGGACACGCGCGCCGGCACGGTGTTGATGAGCAGCCCGACGATGGTTTCCACGCCCTCGAGCCCCGTGGCGCGGCCCCCGCGCACGAGGCCGAACACCACCTCCTCACGGCCCGTGTAGCGGCTCAGCAGCAGGGCCCACGCGCCCTGCGCCAGCGTGTTCAGGTTCACGCCGTGGTCGCGCTTGAACGCGCGCACCGCCGCCTCGTCCGTCTCGCCGAACCGCAGCTCGTGCTCGGCGAACGCCGGCTCGCTGCGCGGGTCGCGCGGCGTTGCGCGCAAGGCCGGAAGGCGCTCGGGCGGCTCCAGCCCCCGCAGCCGCTCGCTCCAGTACGCCTCGTCCTCGGCGGTGCCGCGGGCGCGCAGGTGCTCCACGTGGTCGCGGAAGGGGCGCCGCGCGGGAAGCTCCGCCGCGTCTCCGCGGCCGTCCGCGTCGTAGACGGCGAACACCTCGCGCAGCACCGCGGCCACCGATCCGCCGCCCAGCAGGATGTGGTGGAAGCTCCACGCCAGCACGTGTTCGTCCGCGGCGTGGCGGATGAGCACCAGCCGCATGGCCGGCGCGTGGGCCAGGTCGAAGCCGCGGGCGCGGTCCTCGGCCAGGAAGCGCCGGAGATGCGCCTCCCGCTCCTCCGGCGGGAGCGCGGTGCAGTCGAGCACCTCCAGCTCCGGCGGCGCCTCGGCCATCACCTCCTGCACCGGCTCGGCGACGTCGGCCCAGCGGAAGCGGGTGCGGAGCGCGTCGTGCCGCCGCCCCACGCACTCCCAGGCGCGCTGCAGCCGCTCCGCGTCCACCGCCTCACGGAGGCGGCCGACGGCCTGCTCCCCGTCGATCCCCGAGCCGGGCGACAGCAAGTGCTGGAACAGCATCCCCTGCTGCAACGGGGTCAGTGAATACGACGCCTCGACGCCTTCGGGGGAGCAATCCATCGTCGTCGCCATCGCTTGCCTCTGGTTCGGCTGGAGGAACGTATCTCCGGTAGTGCGGCCACTCTCGAATCTACTATAATAAATGTCTGTTATCGTGTGTTGTTCGGAGACGCACGAGCCACCTGAACGTCCGCCGACCGGCCGGGGCATGGCGCACGCGAGCGGGTACCCATGCACGTTTTGGTCCGCTACGAGAACGACGACCCCCGCGGTACGTCCACATGGGGACGCACTTTTCTCGCTCCGCCAGGGATTCGCGAGGTGGTAACCGGCGCGGCCGCAGGCATGCTCCGTAGCAGCTGTTCTCCCGTATAAACTGCTGTTTCATGTTGCCCCAGCAGATATGCATTCACAGGGACCGGGATTTGCAGGCCGATAAAGATCGGCCTTGGAGCGAATGTTTGGGGACGTCCGGAAGGTTAATGGGAGCCACGCCGCCGTGTCTTGTTTATCCGATTCGGCTGCGCTGGCGTCATGGGCAGCGCGACCCGCTCTGCCCTTCGCGTGCCCAAATCCTGGATCAGCTTTTGCGTAACGTGAAGTCTCTTTCGGCGCTCAGTAGATTCCGTGCCGGCCGCATTTTCGATGGGCCGGCGGGAGCGCCGCGCACGACATCCCGCACCCCCCGCTTCGTATGAGACTGAAGGCTGACGCGTGGCTCCTCTATGCCGGAGAGGGCGGCCAGCCGTCCCGCGCGACGCTGCGCCGCGAGACCATCGAGCTCGCGCCCCCCCGGCCCGGCGAGGTGATCGCCGAGCCGCTGTACGGCTGTTGGGAAGGGAACATGGGTCACGCCCTGGAACGCCGGCCGGTGGACATCTGCCGGCAGCGCGGCGAGCCTCGGGTGGTCATCGGCAACGCGGGCGTGGTCCGCGTGCGCCAGTGCGGCGAAGGCGTGACGCGGCTGAAGCCGGGGCAGCACGCGATCATCTTCTGCACCGGCGTGGAGGATCGCTGGGGGTATCCCGACAAGATCCTGGGCTACGACGCGCCGGGGACCATGGGATGCCTGTCCACGCTGATGCGCGTCGGCGAGCGGCAGCTCATCCCCGTCCCCGAAGACACGCGCCACGCGCTGGCGCAGTGGGCGGCGTTCTCGCTTCGCTACATCACCGCCTGGGCCAACTGGCAGCTCGCCTTTGGCGTCTTCCGACTGAGCGTGCCCGAGGACGAGTGCCCGGCGCCGCACGTGTGGAGCTGGGGAGGCGGCGTTTCGCTGGCGACGCTCGACCTGGCGCGGCGCCACGGCTGCCGGACGGTGATGCTGTCGGGGAGCGACCACCACCTGGCCACCATCGAGCAGGCGGGGATCACCACGCTGGACCGCCGCAAGTTCGGCGAGCTCTGCTGCGACGAGGCCCGCTACGCCGGCGATCACGCCTACCGCAAGGCGTACAAGGAGAAGGAGCGCGCGCTGGTGGAGGAGGCGCGGACCCGCACAGACGACGAGATGGTGCAGATCTTCGTCGACTACGTGGGCGCACCCGTCTACCGCCTGACCCTGCGGCTCCTCTCGCGCGAGGGGGTGATCACCACCGCCGGGTGGAAGGAGGGGATGGAGCTGCGGCACCTCCGGGCGAAGGAGTGCATCGACCGGCACCAGCACGTCCACACCCACTACGCGCGGTATCGCCAGGGCGAGGAAGCCGTCCGCTACGCCGAGGAGACCGGGTGGATGCCGCAGATGGACGAGCGGATCTACTCCTTCGACGAGATTCCCGTGCTCGCCGAGGACTACCACGCGGAGCGCACCAGCTACTTCCCCTGCTTCTCGGTCAACCCCTGCTGAGCCGGCGACCAACTACTTCCTGGCCCGCGTGCGCCGCGACCTGAACCAGGGGCGCACCGTCGTTGGCGCCATGCTCACGGCCACCAACTCGGCGTACGTGGCGGGCGCGGACTGGCAGCACTCCTGGCAGGGCCGCGCGTGGACGGTGAGCGGCTTCGTGGCGGCCAGCGGCACGTGACCGTAAGACCGATCCCGCACCCGATGGTCTATCTCTTCAGCACACGCAAGTGGCAGACGTCCTTCACGCCAGGGGCCTCCCAACTACACACCACGATCCAGTTTCGCCATCGGTGGTTCTTGATGCACTGAGCGGTTTCTTCAGGCTTTTTGTCTTCCACCCAACCGTCCAGCAAGATTACCAGACGCCGGAACTCAACCGCTTCCGCAGTTGAAGGGGAAAGTTCACCCAACCCCTGCCATGCGTCTACGATTTGTTTCGGAATTGGTCACCCAGCCGGGGACTCGGTCCCAAGCGGAGGTCGGCTCGAAGCGAAACGGCTCGGCTTCTGCGCCGTCACTGGAAGAAAAACCGCCAGAAAGCAGCCGTTACGAGATGCGGAGCTCGCCATCTACGCCATTAGCTCCGCCGGCTCTACCCGACCCATCGATTCTGCCAGCCTATCGGTTTGCCAGTCTCGCGACCTGGCTAGATCCGGAGAGAAAAAAACAGCCCCAACCCACGACCGCGACGCAGGTTGGGACCAATGGGCCGGGTGGGACTCGAACCCACGACCAACGGATTAAAAGTCCGCTGCTCTACCGGCTGAGCTACCGGCCCTCAAAGCGGGAAACTAACGCGGTACGCGCTGTTTCTCAACCAAATCGTACTCAGCGACGTCATGGGCGGCACCGGGCCCGTGGCGTGCTTGGTCCGATCGAAGCAGCAGACGTTCAATCCGTCGTCCCACCCGGCCCATGTTCCTGGTCGAATCGGCCGGGGCGGCCTTCGCGGCATCCCGTCCGGGCGAGACCTCCCCGGCCCAGGTTCGGCTCACGCGTTAAGGCGTGGAAGTTGCGGCGCGAGCAGGTGTCGCGTGGGTCCGCGCGACGAGCATCCACCTGACACGCTTCCCGGGGGAGGTGCCGATGGCCGCGACGATACGGAGGGTCTGGAACGGGGTGTTCGCCGGCGCCACGCTGGCCGCGCTGGTTTTCGGAGGGTCGCAGGCATTCGCCGCGACGCCGAGGCAGGCCGACGAGCGGGCCTGCTCCTTCACCGCCTGCCGGCGCTACTGCCAGGACACCTGCCCGCCGTGGGCCAGCAGTTGCTTCGGCTACTGCGAGGCGGGGGATTGCGTCTGCGAGTATTCGTGACGGGCCAGTGATCGCTGTCCCGGCGAAACCGCGTGGGCGGGTTCTCCTTGGCGATCGAGGTGGTGGGTCGGTTGGCGAAACACGAACCGCCACCTGACGGACCACGGGAAAAATCTTGCCCGGCTGCAGGGGTTCTGCCCTCGCTCGCCTTGTGGACGGCCGGCCGACACGAGGTTTGCGTCGGCCGGTCGTTGCATCGTGTCTCCGATCGCTCAGCAGGGATCGGTGTCGGGACGCGGCCCGATTGCTCTACAAATGGTCGGGAACGTAGCGGCAGGATGCCGATCGACAGGAAACCACGCGAACAGCGTTCGTCCTCTACGATTGGTCAGGCAGCTCGGCCGCTAGAGAGGACGTTCGATTTCATCCGTGGGTCGCGGCGGGCCGCTCACCCCGGCTTCGAGCGCGGCGTGAAGCCCATGCGCAGCCGCACCTCGCGCGGGACGCCGAGGTGGCGCATCACGGCCTCGTTGTCGCGCAGGCCGCAGACCTCGCGCTGGATCACGTAGTACCACAGCGCCTCCCCCGCGGCCGTCACCAGCGCGTCGCGCCGCTCGTCGTCCCCGCGACCGGCGACCGTCTCGCTCCGCGCCGCGTCGTGCTCGGCCAGCACTGCGAGCGCATCCTGCAGCCGCTTGCCGATGCGGGCGAGCGTGGCGGCCTTCTCCTGCACGATCTCGTACTGGAGCAGGTCCACGCCTCCAGGACCGCTGAACGTCGGGGTGATGCGTGGTGGCTTCATCGGAATCGCTGGCGGATGATCGAGTACCCTCGATCCTACCCGCTACCCACCCCCGAGGTTCGAACCCACGCCGAAACCCGCGCGATCCCAGCCCGCCACCGCCGCCCCCGGATCTTCACTGCTGACCGCAGGGGGATCGATACCCGCCCCACCCCGCCGCCCGGAACGGGAGGGGCCCCGCGCTCTCAGGCGCGAGGGTGAGGGCGCCCCCTTTCACACGACGCCGTCAGAGATAGCTCAGCCACCAATCGTTCCGCCGCTGCTTCACGCCGGCGAACCAGCGGCAGAGCGGATACAGCAGCGCCACGCCCGCGGCCCAGCAGAGGTAGGTGACGCCCAGCCCAAAGCCCGCGCCGGGCTGCACCGGGTGCGCGCCGGGAAAGCCGAACAGGTGGCCCGTCGGCTTGCCCGCGGCGATCGAGAGCAGCAGCGCGATGCCGTGCGCCACGGGCCACTGCAGCAGGTAGAAGAACAGCGGCACGCGGCCGAACGTCACCAGCGCGCTTCCCACGGGCCCGCGGCGCGACCGCTCCACCCACGCCAGCAGGAGCAGCGCGGGGCCCAGCGTCATCAGCACGAACAGGAGCGAGGGCGGATACTTCTGCGTGTTGACGAACGACAGCACCGTGAACACCGCGCTCTTCTGGGGCGACCAGGGGAACGGGTTGCCGTAGAGGTTCGTCAGCCGCAGGAGGACGAAGCCGGCCACCATCCCCAGCCCCAGGCGCACCAGCAGGCGCCGCCGCCTGTCCGCCTCCCACCCGAAGACGTGCCCCAGGGCGTATCCGCAGAGGAAAACGCCGATCCAGGGGAGCACGGGATACAGCACCAGCAGCCGCACCCCCAGCACCCGGACGAACCCGGGCTGGTGCAGCACCATCCAGAGCGCGTTCCATCCCTCCGCCCCCGCCGCGCCCATCCCCGCCACGCCGAGCGGGTCGGTCAGGTTGTGCAGCGCCACGATCGCGACACCGAGCGCCGCGATCCAGCGGGTGCGCAGGTGGATGAGCGCCGCCAGCACCATCATCGACACGCCGGTGGCCCAGATCACCTGGAGCATCCCGGGGAACGCGCCATAGTCCAGGTCGAACACCACGCCCAGGCGGATCAGCGTGAACTCGAGGACGATGAGCCACGCGCCGCGGCTGATCAGGAACCGCGCGAGCTCCCCCTTGGGCTTGCCGCGCTGGAGCTGCAGCGCGGCCCCGGCGCCCGCCAGCAGCACGAACGTCGGCGCGCAGAAGTGCGTGACCCATCGGGTGATGAACAGCAGCACCGTGGTGCGCGACAGGTCCGCCGCGTCGAAGAGCGGCGCGTCGCGGTGCACGAACTCGCGCGTGTGGTCCAGCAGCATCAGCACCATCACGGCGCCGCGCAGCAGGTCCACGCTGTCGATCCGTCTTCGCCCCGCCGGGGCGGACGCGTCGGCGGGGGCGGGAGCGGAGAGCGGCCCGGGGGTCAGGATGCGCGTGGCCATGCGGTCTGCGGCGGCGGAGGAAGCGTGGCGGGAGGGCGAGTCTACAGTTCGGCTGAATGATGGCGGCCCCGTCCGCGGCGCGGGTTTCCGATTCGTACGGAAGATGTAATGGATCTGCGATGGGCCGGGTGACGAGTCACGCCCCGGGCCGCTGGAGCCCCATACGCACGGACTCCCACGGCTGGCGAGGCCGACTCGACCTCGGGGCCACGGAGTGGGGCGGCTGGCCGGGGCGCCTCGCGCAAGCAGTGGATTTTCGTAAGAACGAGAGGCCGCGTGAGGGTCGCGCCCGGGGCGTGCGAGCCGGGCGCACGGATGGACGACCGTTGCCGATACGGAGATCCGAGCCACCCGGCATGGCTTGCATTTCCAGACGAATTAAAGTAGGATGGGGCATCCACCGAAGTTCGGCCAACCCACATCCGCTGGAGGCTGCCATGCAGAAGCTGAAGCTGAACGTCGAGGAACTGCGCGTGGACGGATTCGCGACCGTCACGGCGGAGACGCCGAGCGAAGGCACCGTGCTGGGGCACGACGCCACCGTGCGGTGCACCAACCTCTGTACGGAGATCGGGAGCTGCGGGCACATCTGTCCCTGAACCCGCCGGCGCGGGCTGCCGCACCGGACGGGACATGGCGGAGACGCCGCATCGACAGGAAACGGGGGACCGGCAGCGCGCCGGTCCCCCGTCGTCCATCGACCGATCCCGGCCCCGCGGCTTACGCGCGGACGGCCTGCGCCTCGATGGCGATCTTGATGTCGTTGCCCACCAGGATCCCGCCCGTCTCCAGCGCCTGGTTCCAGGTGAGGCCGAAGTCGCGCCGGTCGATCTTGCCGGTGGCGCTGAAGCTCACGCGCTCGCCGCCCCACGGGTCGCGCCCGCGGCCGTCGTAGCCCACCTCCAGCGTCACCTCGCGCGTGGTGCCGCGGATGGTGAGGTCGCCCACCAGCTCGAAGGTCTCGCCCGGCCGGTCGACCGCGCCCACGATCCGCTTCGACGCGAAGGTGATGGCGCCGAAGGTGTCGGCGTCCAGGAAGTCGGCCGAGCGCAGGTGCGCGTCGCGCTGCTCCACGCCCGTGCTGATGCTCGCCACGCCCAGCTCCGCCTGCACCGACGAGCGGTCGGGGTGCGTCTCGTCCATGTGGATCTCGCCCTTCACCTCGGTGAAGCGGCCCTTCACCGTGGTGATCATCATGTGCTTGGCCGAGAACTCCACCAGCGTGTGCGTGGGGTCGATCGCCCACACCGTGGCCGTCGAGGCCTCGTTCGCCGTCTGCGACATCGTCATCTCTCCCGTTGGAAGGCGCCGCGGCCAGGTTCCGGGCCGCAAACAAGTGTTACGACAATTGCTTATTACTAAGGTAAGCAAATCGCGGCCGGCGTCAAGGGTGGTCGGCGGATGGTGCCGAAAGGGCCGGGGGATCCACGGGCAACGGCGCGAGAGGGACGGTGCGCCCTGCAATGGATGTGCATGGATTCCCGCCTATTCCCGCGTGGGTGGGCGGTCGCGGGCGTTCGCGCCGCTCGGAAGAAAACGTCGGGCGAGGGGTTGACACTTCCGGGGGGCGCCTGACATACTCCATCCGTAGCCCTGCGGTCTCGAAGGAGCAGCATCCCCTCCCCGTCCTTCGCCAGCTCCGCGGCTCGCTCTCCCCTGCTCCCCGTAGCTCGCCGAACACTGCGCCTTCGCAGCCCCGCCAGATAAAACCGCGCGCCGCCGCGGCCCTCGTTCCGTGACCCGGAGCACCTCATGCCGTTCAGCCCGCCGAAAAAGATCGCCGCCGCCGCCGAATCGGAATCGCTGGACCAGTACCTCCGCGAGATCAGCGTCTATCCGCTGATCGACCGCGACGAGGAGGCCCGGCTGGCCCGCGCCATCCGCGCCGGCGACCCCGGTGCGCTGGAGACGCTGGTGCGCTCCAACCTGCGCTTCGTGGTGGCGGTGGCCAAGAAGTACCAGAACCAGGGCGTGTCGCTGGCCGACCTCATCAACGAGGGGAACATCGGCCTGATCCGCGCGGCGAAGAAGTTCGACGAGACCAAGGGGATCAAGTTCATCTCCTACGCCGTGTGGTGGATCCGGCAGGCGATCCTCCAGGCGCTGGCCGAGCAGAGCCGCATCGTGCGGGTGCCGCTGTCGCGCGCGGGGGCCGTGCACCGCATTGGGCGGCGGTCGTCGGCCATGACACAGGAGCTGGGGCGCGAGCCCACGCTGCAGGAGATCGCGGTGGAGCTCGAGGTTCCGGAAGACGAGATCAGCCACGCGCTGGCCATGAGCCAGGTGTACCTCTCCCTCGACGCCCCCCTCGTCCCCGGCGAAGACGGCCAGCTCCTCGACTACCTCTCCGACCAGTTCAGCCCCGGCCCCGACGACGAGGTCTACGACAGCGCTCTGAAGCGCACCATCGACGACGCGCTGGGCACCCTCACCGAGCGCGAGTCGAAGGTGCTGCGCCTCTACTTCGGCCTGGGCGACACGGAGCCGATGACGCTGGAGCAGATCGGCGAGAACTTCGGCATCACCCGCGAGCGCGTGCGCCAGATCAAGGAGAAGGCCCTGCTGCGGCTGCGGCACCAGTCCCGCGCCCGCTTCCTGGAGACCTTCCTGACCTGACCCATCCGCGGCGCCTCCGCCACGAAACGAAAGGGTCACGGGGAACCGCACTGGTTCCCCGTGACCCTTTTTGCTTCCCTCGATCGAGGCGATTCCGAATGGTCGACTCGCCATTCCCTCGACCGCGCAATGATCCTCCCGCCCGTAGTAATCGGAAATTGAGGTTCTTCGTCGATTGAGTTGCAACTTGATGTGTCGGTACTCTGGTAATCATCCCACGTTCGCTGACCCGCCGTGGCATCCCCCTGCAGATCACATGGGCTCGAACGATTGCAGCCGCGCCGGGCTCGTCGACGAGTGGCTGCAGGTTCGGAATGCGCTGAGCGTCGCGAATTTTTTCGCAGGACCCCCTCGTCCATGGCTCACCCCGTCATCCGCGCCTGAACGCTTCGTCAACCGCGTCATCAGGGGAAATCGAGCCCTCCCCGTCCCCCCGTGCGTCTCTCCGGCATCGTGGACAGGGCGAACGATCGCCATCCAGCCATCGATGCACGCGATGTGCACGACGACCGGACTCGCCGCTGGTCCCCCTGATCGATCAGTTGAGACAGCTAGGACTTTCGCGACGGTCATGGGGTCGAGGGAGGTCTCTCGAGAAAATTTGGATACTCAGCGCGAGCGCTACCCGCAGCCACTCGTCGACAGGGTCGGTGCGAGCGAGCAGTAGACGTCCCGCAACTCTATCGGCGATGAACCGAAATTGACGAAGGTCGGGTGTCCCCCGCCTCGGGGTGGCGTCATAGGAGAGGGGCGCATCCGAGTCGTCCGACGCGGGGGATTCGCGTACGGCAAGCCTGGAGGATGTGGATCGGCACGGTGCGTCGGCAGCGGCGCCGACGCCAGCGGCAATCCAACCCTGCGCCCGGCGATGGCATCGCTTGGGAACGCCGCCCGCGGCGCCGGGATCAGCGCGGGGCGGCGGGGAGCGTGACGGTGAAGATGCTGCCCTCGCCCACCTCGCTCTCCACCGTGATCTCGCCGTTCATCCCGCGCGCCAGCTCGCGGCTGATGGCCAGCCCCAACCCCGCCCCCTGCCGCTGCCGGGTGAGGTCCGGGTCCACCTGCACGAAGAGGTCGAAGATCTGCGACACCCGCTCGGCGGGGATGCCGGCGCCCGTGTCGCGCACCGAGATCCGCACCGAGTTCCCTTCGGCGCGGCAGCCCAGCTCCACGCGGCCGCCCGCCGGGGTGAACTTGATGGCGTTGGAGACGAGGTTCAGCAGCACCTGCTCCAGCTTCTCGGCGTCGGCCATCGCGCGGACGCCGCGGCCGGAGTCCAGGCGCGCGCAGGTGAGGCCGGCCGCCCGCGCCTGGGGCGCGGTGAGCGCCTCCACGCTCGCCAGCACGCCGTCGAGCTCCACCTCGCGCAGGTCGAACTCGATGCGGCCCGCCTCGAGCTTGGCGAAGTTCAGCACGTCGTTGATCAGCCCCAGCAGGTGCTGCTGCGCCCGGCGGATGCGCTCCAGGTCGGCGTGCTGCTCGGGGGTGACGGGGCCGCGGAGGCCCATCTCCAGCAGCTCCGTGTAGCCGCCGATGGCGTTCAGCGGCGTGCGCAGCTCGTGGCTCATGTTGGCCAGGAACTGGCTCTTGGCCTGGTTGGCGGCCTCGGCCTCGGCGCGGGCGGCACGCTCGCCCTCGTACAGCCGCGCGCGCTCCAGCGCGGTGGCGCAGTGCCCCGCCAGCGCCCGCACGAAGGTGCGCATCCCCTCGTCGAACGAGCGCGCCTCGGCGAAGCTGAACGAGAGCGCGCCCACCGGGGTGGCGCCGGCGACGATGGGGACCGCGACCAGCGCGGGATAGCCGCTCTCGCGCGCGGCGGGCGCCATCTCGGCGTAGCGCTCCTCCCACTGCGCGAACGACTCGATCAGCAGCGACTCGGCGCGGCCCAGCACCACGTCGGAGAGCGGGCGCCCGGCCCGCACCGGGAAGCTCCGGTAGCGCTCGTGCGCGTCCCCCGGGTAGCCGATGGCCGCCAGGGTGTGGAACTCGCGCCCCTCGTCGGCCAGCAGCGCGAGCGAGCCCGCCCGCGCGCCGATCTCCTCCATCCCCTTCTCCAGCACCACCGTGGCCACCTCCCGCGCCGAGGTGGCGCGGCCCAGCGCGTCGGCCACCTCCAGCAGCCGGCGCAGCCGCTCGGCGCCGCGCTCGGTGGCCTGGCGCGCCCGCGTCTCCTCCTCGTGCAGCCGCGCGTTGTCGATCGCGAGCCCCGCCCACCCCGCCACCCCGCCGGCCACGCGCTCGCTGCGCTCGGTGAACACCCCCACCTCGGCGTGCCCGAAGAACAGCCCGCCCAGCACCTCGCCCGTGCGCGACACCACGGGCACGGCCAGGTAGCTCCGCACGGGGAGGTGCCCCCGCGGCATCCCGTGGTGCGGGGCGTTGTGGCCATAGCGGGGGTCGCGGGTGATGTCGCTCACGCGCACCGTCCCCTCGCCGTGGAACGTGGGGCCGAACACCGCCGTGTTGCGCGGCATGGGGAACTTCGAGAACGCCTCGCGGGGAACGCCGGAGAGGGTGTAGAGGGTGTACGACTCGCCGGCCTCGTCCAGCACGTTGTAGAAGAACGCGCCGAACTGCGCGCCGGTGATGCGGGTGGTCTCGTCGGTGGCGATCTGCACGATCTTCTGCAGGTCGAGCTCGGCGGCCAGCGAGGTGCCGATGCGGTGCAGCGTCTCGACGGTGGCGGCCTCCTCGGCCGTGGCGTCCTCCGCGCGGCGCTGCGCGGCCAGCAGCTCCTGGTTGGCGCTCTCCAGCTCCTCGGCCATTGCCTGCGACTCGCCGAGCTGCTCCTGCAGCTCGGCGGCCTGCTCCTGCAGCCGCATGGACTGATCCTGGATCTGCTCGGCCAGGTAGCGCGCCTCGTCGGCGTGGGCCTGCGCCTGGGCGCGCGCGCCCTCCACCGCCGCCCGGGCGAGCACCGCGTCCGTCACCTCCACCGCCAGGGTGAGCAGCCCCGCGCGGCTCCCCCCGCCGCCGCCCAGCGGCTGGCAGGTGAAGCTGAACCACGCCTCCCGCGGCGCACCGTCGCGGGCCAGCACCACCCGCACCTCGCTGCCGCGGAGCGGCTGGCCGGTGGCGTACACGCGGTCCATCCGCTCGAACCACTCCTGCCCCTCGAGCTCGGGGTAGGCCTCGCGCATGGTGCGCCCCACCGCCTCGCGCGTGCCGGCCAGGGCGCGCGAATGGCGGTTGAGGTAGTCGATGCGGTGCTCCGGGCCGCGGGTGACGCTCACCGCGGCGGGGATCTCCTCCAGGATCCACTCGAGCGGGGCGCGGGCCGGGTCGGCGTGTGGCGGCGGCTCCGCCGGCGTTCGGTCGGTCATGGGCACGGATCCGGGGTGGGCGCTCCCGCGGGCACCGGCGCCGGCGACGGCGACGTCCGGGCGATGCGCGGGAGCGCGCGCTCACCTTCCGCCGGGGCAAGTTTCGGACTCGCCCGCGCGCCCTGCGGCGATTGTCCCCTTCCATCCGCGCGCCCCTTCGGCCGGGCGGGCCCGCGCCCCGGCGCGCCCCTTGCCCGGACCCCCGGGGCGCGCGGGGTGTACGATTCCGCGCCATGCACCCCTGGGGGAACCGAATGACGAGAGCGAGATTCCTGGCCGCCTGCCTCTTCCCCGCCCTCGCCGCGGCCCTGCCGCTGGCGGGGCAGACGGTGGACGAGGGCACCTTCCGCGTGCTGGTGGAGGGGCGCGAGGTGGGAACCGAGACGTTCACCATCACCCAGAGCGGCAGCGGCGCCGTGGCGGTGACACTGGCCAGCGGCCGGGTGGACCTGCGCCTGCCGTCGGGCAGCCTGCAGCTCGCGCCCCGGCTGCGCGCGCAGGGCGTGGGCTCCGACCCCGTGCAGTACCAGGTGGACGTGAGCGGCGACGCGCCGCAGCGGGTGGTGGGCACCATCGGCGGCGGGCGGGTGAGCGCCAAGATCGTGACCGCGGCCGGCGAGCAGCTCCGCGAGTACGTGGCCAGCGCCGGCGCCGTGGTGCTCGACGAGGGGGTGGCGCACCACTACTACTTCCTGGCCACCCGCACCCATGCCGGCCGCGTGCCGGTGATCGTGCCGCGCGAGAACCGGCAGGTGATGGCCACCGTCGCCAGCCGCGGCGAGGAGCCGGTGCAGGTGGCCGGCCGCAGCGTGCGCCTCTTCCACCTGTCGGTGCAGCCCCAGGGCGGCGACCCCGCCGAGGTGTGGGTCGACGACCTGAACCGGGTGATCAAGGTCGAGATCGCCGCCCGCCGCTACCAGGCCGTGCGCACCGAGCTCCCGCGCTGAGCCACGAAGCGGCGCGAACCGGCGGAACCCGGCGCCGGAGGGGACCTTCCCTCCGGCGCCGCGTCGTTCCGGGCCCGCCGCCGCCGAAGCCGTGCCGTGGCAGGCGCTTGCCCCGCCCGCCCCGCGTTTACACCCGGCCCCCGCGCGGTTAGATTCGTGCGCCCGCGCTCGCGGGCCCTCCACGCCATCTCCCCCGACCTTTCTGACCCGAAGATCACGCCCATGTCCATCCCCGTCGCCGAGGCCCCGGCCGCGCCGGGCACGCCGCCCGCCGCCGCGCCCCCCGCGCCCCTGGCCTCCCGCATCGTGGACACCTTTTTCTCGCCCGTGAAGGTGTTCGAGCAGCTCCGCGAGGGCTCGGCGCCCTGGGTGGGGCCCGTGCTGGTGTGCGCCGCCCTGCTGGTGATCGTCACCGTGGTCCGCCCGCTCTTCATCTCCGACCAGCAGATGGCCGAGGCCGCGCTGCAGCAGATGCGGAGCATGGGGATGAAGGAGCTGCCCAGCGCCGAGGAGATGGCCGGCCGCATGTCGATGCAGTCGCTGATCGGGCTGCCCTTCGCCGTGGCGTGGGCGTTCCTGCGGGTGTGGCTGGTGGGGCTCATCCTCTTCGGCGTGTACGCGCTGGCGCTGGGCGGGCGCAACCAGGTCCGCCCGTACGCCGCCGTGGCCAGCCACGCCTTCCTGGTCCCCACGCTGGGGATCTGCCTGGTGGCGGCGCTGCAGTACGCCACCGGCCGGCTGGACCTGACGCTCGACGCCGCCCTGCTGGCGCCGGGGCTGGACCCCGACGGCGTGGCCGCCCGGGTGCTGCACGGCATCACCCCGTGGGGCGTGTGGTTCGTGGCGCTCCTGGCGCTGGGCGGGGCCACCGTCAACCGCCGCAAGGGGTGGCTCGGCGTGGCCGCGCTCCTCCTCTCGCTGCAGCTCGCGCTGGTGCTGGCGTTCGCCCTGGTCGCGCACATGGCGCAGGGGCGCGCCGCCGCCGGCTGAAACCATTCCGGCGCGGCCGCGTAGTCCGCATCTGTCGCCGCCCGGACCGCTCCCACAGGCAGCAACCGACCAACCCCGACATGCATACGATCCGCTTCCGGCGCGCCGGTGCCGTGCTCGCCCTCGCGCTCGCCGCCCGGCCCGCCGCGGCCCAGCAGACCCCCGCCGCGCCGCCGGCCGGGCCCACGCTCACCCTGGAGCAGGCGCTCGACAGCGCCCGCACGCACAACCCCGACCTGCTCACCCAGCGCAACGGCGCGCGCTCCGCGCGCGCCGCGGTGAAGGAGGCGCGCCTCAGCTTCCTCCCCTCGGCCAGCGTGTCGGGCGGCCTGGGGTACACCGCGCCGGGCGAGCAGCGCTTCGGCTCGGTGCAGCTCGCCAGCAGCTCGCCGGCGTACTACTCGTCGTCGTACGGGCTGGACTTCAACTACCAGCTCAGCGGCTCCAAGCTGATGCAGCCCACGCTGGCGCGGGCGCAGCAGCGCGCCACGCAGCAGCGCATCGTGGGCTTCGAGGCCGACGTGGTGAGCACGGTGCGGCAGCAGTACCTGGCCGCGCTGCAGGCGCTGGAGCAGTCGGACCAGGCCACGCGCGAGCTCACGCGCACGCAGGAGCACGAGCGGCTGGCCCGCGCCCGGCTCGACGTGGGCGCCGGCACGCCGCTGGACCTCCGCCGCGCCGAGGTGGAGCGCGGCCAGGCCGAGGTCAACCTGCTGCAGCGCCGCAACACCTACCAGACCGAGCTGCTCAAGCTGGGCCAGGCGATGGGCGCGCCGCTCCTCCCCGGCACCCGGCTGGTGTCGGGCTTCGAGCTGTTCGAGCCGAAGTGGACGGTCGACGAGCTGGTGGCGCAGGCGCTGCAGGGCAACCCCAACCTCCTCTCGGCCCGCGCCAGCCTGCAGGCGGCCAACACCGGCGTCCGCGCCGCGCGCACGCAGTACCTGCCGGCGCTGGGCCTCAGCGTGGGCTACCGCGGCTCGGTGTACTCGGCCAGCGACCTGGGCCCGTTCTACCAGCAGGCCCTCTCCGGGGCGGCCAGCCAGTTCACCTCGTGCCAGTACGACAACCAGGTCGGCGCGCTGGTCGGCGTGGCGCCGCGCGACTGCTCCAGCTTCGACACCAGCAACCCGGCCGTGGTGCGGGCGCTGCGGGAGGGGGTGAGGGAGTCCAACCCCTCGTTCCCCTTCGGCTTCAGCAGCCAGCCCATGCAGGCCTCGCTCTCGCTCTCGCTGCCGCTGTTCAACGGCTGGCAGCGCGAGCGGCAGGTGGAGGAGGCGCTTTCCAGCACATTGGGATCCTAAGCTTAGAATTCCACGTGGACAAGTTGTCGCGGCCGCTTCTATAGTGTCACCTAAATACTAGTGACTCCAGCGTAACTGGACTGGCCACAGTTAGGCCGCAAATGTAATCACACTGGCTCACCTTCGGGTGGGCCTTTCTGCGTTCGCGAGTGGACCCGATAAGCTCATGGAGCGGCGTAACCGTCGCACAGGAAGGACAGAGAAAGCGCGGATCTGGGAAGTGACGGACAGAACGGTCAGGACCTGGATTGGGGAGGCGGTTGCCGCCGCTGCTGCTGACGGTGTGACGTTCTCTGTTCCGGTCACACCACATACGTTCCGCCATTCCTATGCGATGCACATGCTGTATGCCGGTATACCGCTGAAAGTTCTGCAAAGCCTGATGGGACATAAGTCCATCAGTTCAACGGAAGTCTACACGAAGGTTTTTGCGCTGGATGTGGCTGCCCGGCACCGGGTGCAGTTTGCGATGCCGGAGTCTGATGCGGTTGCGATGCTGAAACAATTATCCTGAGAATAAATGCCTTGGCCTTTATATGGAAATGTGGAACTGAGTGGATATGCTGTTTTTGTCTGTTAAACAGAGAAGCTGGCTGTTATCCACTGAGAAGCGAACGAAACAGTCGGGAAAATCTCCCATTATCGTAGAGATCCGCATTATTAATCTCAGGAGCCTGTGTAGCGTTTATAGGAAGTAGTGTTCTGTCATGATGCCTGCAAGCGGTAACGAAAACGATTTGAATATGCCTTCAGGAACAATAGAAATCTTCGTGCGGTGTTACGTTGAAGTGGAGCGGATTATGTCAGCAATGGACAGAACAACCTAATGAACACAGAACCATGATGTGGTCTGTCCTTTTACAGCCAGTAGTGCTCGCCGCAGTCGAGCGACAGGGCGAAGCCCTCGGCTGGTTGCCCTCGCCGCTGGGCTGGCGGCCGTCTATGGCCCTGCAAACGCGCCAGAAACGCCGTCGAAGCCGTGTGCGAGACACCGCGGCCGGCCGCCGGCGTTGTGGATACCTCGCGGAAAACTTGGCCCTCACTGACAGATGAGGGGCGGACGTTGACACTTGAGGGGCCGACTCACCCGGCGCGGCGTTGACAGATGAGGGGCAGGCTCGATTTCGGCCGGCGACGTGGAGCTGGCCAGCCTCGCAAATCGGCGAAAACGCCTGATTTTACGCGAGTTTCCCACAGATGATGTGGACAAGCCTGGGGATAAGTGCCCTGCGGTATTGACACTTGAGGGGCGCGACTACTGACAGATGAGGGGCGCGATCCTTGACACTTGAGGGGCAGAGTGCTGACAGATGAGGGGCGCACCTATTGACATTTGAGGGGCTGTCCACAGGCAGAAAATCCAGCATTTGCAAGGGTTTCCGCCCGTTTTTCGGCCACCGCTAACCTGTCTTTTAACCTGCTTTTAAACCAATATTTATAAACCTTGTTTTTAACCAGGGCTGCGCCCTGTGCGCGTGACCGCGCACGCCGAAGGGGGGTGCCCCCCCTTCTCGAACCCTCCCGGTCGAGTGAGCGAGGAAGCACCAGGGAACAGCACTTATATATTCTGCTTACACACGATGCCTGAAAAAACTTCCCTTGGGGTTATCCACTTATCCACGGGGATATTTTTATAATTATTTTTTTTATAGTTTTTAGATCTTCTTTTTTAGAGCGCCTTGTAGGCCTTTATCCATGCTGGTTCTAGAGAAGGTGTTGTGACAAATTGCCCTTTCAGTGTGACAAATCACCCTCAAATGACAGTCCTGTCTGTGACAAATTGCCCTTAACCCTGTGACAAATTGCCCTCAGAAGAAGCTGTTTTTTCACAAAGTTATCCCTGCTTATTGACTCTTTTTTATTTAGTGTGACAATCTAAAAACTTGTCACACTTCACATGGATCTGTCATGGCGGAAACAGCGGTTATCAATCACAAGAAACGTAAAAATAGCCCGCGAATCGTCCAGTCAAACGACCTCACTGAGGCGGCATATAGTCTCTCCCGGGATCAAAAACGTATGCTGTATCTGTTCGTTGACCAGATCAGAAAATCTGATGGCACCCTACAGGAACATGACGGTATCTGCGAGATCCATGTTGCTAAATATGCTGAAATATTCGGATTGACCTCTGCGGAAGCCAGTAAGGATATACGGCAGGCATTGAAGAGTTTCGCGGGGAAGGAAGTGGTTTTTTATCGCCCTGAAGAGGATGCCGGCGATGAAAAAGGCTATGAATCTTTTCCTTGGTTTATCAAACGTGCGCACAGTCCATCCAGAGGGCTTTACAGTGTACATATCAACCCATATCTCATTCCCTTCTTTATCGGGTTACAGAACCGGTTTACGCAGTTTCGGCTTAGTGAAACAAAAGAAATCACCAATCCGTATGCCATGCGTTTATACGAATCCCTGTGTCAGTATCGTAAGCCGGATGGCTCAGGCATCGTCTCTCTGAAAATCGACTGGATCATAGAGCGTTACCAGCTGCCTCAAAGTTACCAGCGTATGCCTGACTTCCGCCGCCGCTTCCTGCAGGTCTGTGTTAATGAGATCAACAGCAGAACTCCAATGCGCCTCTCATACATTGAGAAAAAGAAAGGCCGCCAGACGACTCATATCGTATTTTCCTTCCGCGATATCACTTCCATGACGACAGGATAGTCTGAGGGTTATCTGTCACAGATTTGAGGGTGGTTCGTCACATTTGTTCTGACCTACTGAGGGTAATTTGTCACAGTTTTGCTGTTTCCTTCAGCCTGCATGGATTTTCTCATACTTTTTGAACTGTAATTTTTAAGGAAGCCAAATTTGAGGGCAGTTTGTCACAGTTGATTTCCTTCTCTTTCCCTTCGTCATGTGACTTGATATCGGGGGTTAGTTCGTCATCATTGATGAGGGTTGATTATCACAGTTTATTACTCTGAATTGGCTATCCGCGTGTGTACCTCTACCTGGAGTTTTTCCCACGGTGGATATTTCTTCTTGCGCTGAGCGTAAGAGCTATCTGACAGAACAGTTCTTCTTTGCTTCCTCGCCAGTTCGCTCGCTATGCTCGGTTACACGGCTGCGGCGAGCGCTAGTGATAATAAGTGACTGAGGTATGTGCTCTTCTTATCTCCTTTTGTAGTGTTGCTCTTATTTTAAACAACTTTGCGGTTTTTTGATGACTTTGCGATTTTGTTGTTGCTTTGCAGTAAATTGCAAGATTTAATAAAAAAACGCAAAGCAATGATTAAAGGATGTTCAGAATGAAACTCATGGAAACACTTAACCAGTGCATAAACGCTGGTCATGAAATGACGAAGGCTATCGCCATTGCACAGTTTAATGATGACAGCCCGGAAGCGAGGAAAATAACCCGGCGCTGGAGAATAGGTGAAGCAGCGGATTTAGTTGGGGTTTCTTCTCAGGCTATCAGAGATGCCGAGAAAGCAGGGCGACTACCGCACCCGGATATGGAAATTCGAGGACGGGTTGAGCAACGTGTTGGTTATACAATTGAACAAATTAATCATATGCGTGATGTGTTTGGTACGCGATTGCGACGTGCTGAAGACGTATTTCCACCGGTGATCGGGGTTGCTGCCCATAAAGGAGGCGTTTACAAAACCTCAGTTTCTGTTCATCTTGCTCAGGATCTGGCTCTGAAGGGGCTACGTGTTTTGCTCGTGGAAGGTAACGACCCCCAGGGAACAGCCTCAATGTATCACGGATGGGTACCAGATCTTCATATTCATGCAGAAGACACTCTCCTGCCTTTCTATCTTGGGGAAAAGGACGATGTCACTTATGCAATAAAGCCCACTTGCTGGCCGGGGCTTGACATTATTCCTTCCTGTCTGGCTCTGCACCGTATTGAAACTGAGTTAATGGGCAAATTTGATGAAGGTAAACTGCCCACCGATCCACACCTGATGCTCCGACTGGCCATTGAAACTGTTGCTCATGACTATGATGTCATAGTTATTGACAGCGCGCCTAACCTGGGTATCGGCACGATTAATGTCGTATGTGCTGCTGATGTGCTGATTGTTCCCACGCCTGCTGAGTTGTTTGACTACACCTCCGCACTGCAGTTTTTCGATATGCTTCGTGATCTGCTCAAGAACGTTGATCTTAAAGGGTTCGAGCCTGATGTACGTATTTTGCTTACCAAATACAGCAATAGTAATGGCTCTCAGTCCCCGTGGATGGAGGAGCAAATTCGGGATGCCTGGGGAAGCATGGTTCTAAAAAATGTTGTACGTGAAACGGATGAAGTTGGTAAAGGTCAGATCCGGATGAGAACTGTTTTTGAACAGGCCATTGATCAACGCTCTTCAACTGGTGCCTGGAGAAATGCTCTTTCTATTTGGGAACCTGTCTGCAATGAAATTTTCGATCGTCTGATTAAACCACGCTGGGAGATTAGATAATGAAGCGTGCGCCTGTTATTCCAAAACATACGCTCAATACTCAACCGGTTGAAGATACTTCGTTATCGACACCAGCTGCCCCGATGGTGGATTCGTTAATTGCGCGCGTAGGAGTAATGGCTCGCGGTAATGCCATTACTTTGCCTGTATGTGGTCGGGATGTGAAGTTTACTCTTGAAGTGCTCCGGGGTGATAGTGTTGAGAAGACCTCTCGGGTATGGTCAGGTAATGAACGTGACCAGGAGCTGCTTACTGAGGACGCACTGGATGATCTCATCCCTTCTTTTCTACTGACTGGTCAACAGACACCGGCGTTCGGTCGAAGAGTATCTGGTGTCATAGAAATTGCCGATGGGAGTCGCCGTCGTAAAGCTGCTGCACTTACCGAAAGTGATTATCGTGTTCTGGTTGGCGAGCTGGATGATGAGCAGATGGCTGCATTATCCAGATTGGGTAACGATTATCGCCCAACAAGTGCTTATGAACGTGGTCAGCGTTATGCAAGCCGATTGCAGAATGAATTTGCTGGAAATATTTCTGCGCTGGCTGATGCGGAAAATATTTCACGTAAGATTATTACCCGCTGTATCAACACCGCCAAATTGCCTAAATCAGTTGTTGCTCTTTTTTCTCACCCCGGTGAACTATCTGCCCGGTCAGGTGATGCACTTCAAAAAGCCTTTACAGATAAAGAGGAATTACTTAAGCAGCAGGCATCTAACCTTCATGAGCAGAAAAAAGCTGGGGTGATATTTGAAGCTGAAGAAGTTATCACTCTTTTAACTTCTGTGCTTAAAACGTCATCTGCATCAAGAACTAGTTTAAGCTCACGACATCAGTTTGCTCCTGGAGCGACAGTATTGTATAAGGGCGATAAAATGGTGCTTAACCTGGACAGGTCTCGTGTTCCAACTGAGTGTATAGAGAAAATTGAGGCCATTCTTAAGGAACTTGAAAAGCCAGCACCCTGATGCGACCACGTTTTAGTCTACGTTTATCTGTCTTTACTTAATGTCCTTTGTTACAGGCCAGAAAGCATAACTGGCCTGAATATTCTCTCTCGGCCGCCGCCGCCTTTTCCTCAATCGCTCTTCGTTCGTCTGGAAGGCAGTACACCTTGATAGGTGGGCTGCCCTTCCTGGTTGGCTTGGTTTCATCAGCCATCCGCTTGCCCTCATCTGTTACGCCGGCGGTAGCCGGCCAGCCTCGCAGAGCAGGATTCCCGTTGAGCACCGCCAGGTGCGAATAAGGGACAGTGAAGAAGGAACACCCGCTCGCGGGTGGGCCTACTTCACCTATCCTGCCCGGCTGACGCCGTTGGATACACCAAGGAAAGTCTACACGAACCCTTTGGCAAAATCCTGTATATCGTGCGAAAAAGGATGGATATACCGAAAAAATCGCTATAATGACCCCGAAGCAGGGTTATGCAGCGGAAAAGATCCGTCGACCTGCAGCTCACGGTAACTGATGCCGTATTTGCAGTACCAGCGTACGGCCCACAGAATGATGTCACGCTGAAAATGCCGGCCTTTGAATGGGTTCATGTGCAGCTCCATCAGCAAAAGGGGATGATAAGTTTATCACCACCGACTATTTGCAACAGTGCCGTTGATCGTGCTATGATCGACTGATGTCATCAGCGGTGGAGTGCAATGTCGTGCAATACGAATGGCGAAAAGCCGAGCTCATCGGTCAGCTTCTCAACCTTGGGGTTACCCCCGGCGGTGTGCTGCTGGTCCACAGCTCCTTCCGTAGCGTCCGGCCCCTCGAAGATGGGCCACTTGGACTGATCGAGGCCCTGCGTGCTGCGCTGGGTCCGGGAGGGACGCTCGTCATGCCCTCGTGGTCAGGTCTGGACGACGAGCCGTTCGATCCTGCCACGTCGCCCGTTACACCGGACCTTGGAGTTGTCTCTGACACATTCTGGCGCCTGCCAAATGTAAAGCGCAGCGCCCATCCATTTGCCTTTGCGGCAGCGGGGCCACAGGCAGAGCAGATCATCTCTGATCCATTGCCCCTGCCACCTCACTCGCCTGCAAGCCCGGTCGCCCGTGTCCATGAACTCGATGGGCAGGTACTTCTCCTCGGCGTGGGACACGATGCCAACACGACGCTGCATCTTGCCGAGTTGATGGCAAAGGTTCCCTATGGGGTGCCGAGACACTGCACCATTCTTCAGGATGGCAAGTTGGTACGCGTCGATTATCTCGAGAATGACCACTGCTGTGAGCGCTTTGCCTTGGCGGACAGGTGGCTCAAGGAGAAGAGCCTTCAGAAGGAAGGTCCAGTCGGTCATGCCTTTGCTCGGTTGATCCGCTCCCGCGACATTGTGGCGACAGCCCTGGGTCAACTGGGCCGAGATCCGTTGATCTTCCTGCATCCGCCAGAGGCGGGATGCGAAGAATGCGATGCCGCTCGCCAGTGGCTGAGCTCATGAGCGGAGAACGAGATGACGTTGGAGGGGCAAGGTCGCGCTGATTGCTGGGGCAACACGTGGAGCGGATCGGGGATTGTCTTTCTTCAGCTCGCTGATGATATGCTGACGCTCAATGCCGTTTGGCCTCCGACTAACGAAAATCCCGCATTTGGACGGCTGATCCGATTGGCACGGCGGACGGCGAATGGCGGAGCAGACGCTCGTCCGGGGGCAATGAGATATGAAAAAGCCTGAACTCACCGCGACGTCCCGAAGGCGTGGCGCGGCTTCCCCGTGCCGGAGCAATCGCCCTGGGTGGGTTACACGACGCCCCTCTATGGCCCGTACTGACGGACACACCGAAGCCCCGGCGGCAACCCTCAGCGGATGCCCCGGGGCTTCACGTTTTCCCAGGTCAGAAGCGGTTTTCGGGAGTAGTGCCCCAACTGGGGTAACCTTTGAGTTCTCTCAGTTGGGGGCGTAGGGTCGCCGACATGACACAAGGGGTTGTGACCGGGGTGGACACGTACGCGGGTGCTTACGACCGTCAGTCGCGCGAGCGCGAGAATTCGAGCGCAGCAAGCCCAGCGACACAGCGTAGCGCCAACGAAGACAAGGCGGCCGACCTTCAGCGCGAAGTCGAGCGCGACGGGGGCCGGTTCAGGTTCGTCGGGCATTTCAGCGAAGCGCCGGGCACGTCGGCGTTCGGGACGGCGGAGCGCCCGGAGTTCGAACGCATCCTGAACGAATGCCGCGCCGGGCGGCTCAACATGATCATTGTCTATGACGTGTCGCGCTTCTCGCGCCTGAAGGTCATGGACGCGATTCCGATTGTCTCGGAATTGCTCGCCCTGGGCGTGACGATTGTTTCCACTCAGGAAGGCGTCTTCCGGCAGGGAAACGTCATGGACCTGATTCACCTGATTATGCGGCTCGACGCGTCGCACAAAGAATCTTCGCTGAAGTCGGCGAAGATTCTCGACACGAAGAACCTTCAGCGCGAATTGGGCGGGTACGTCGGCGGGAAGGCGCCTTACGGCTTCGAGCTTGTTTCGGAGACGAAGGAGATCACGCGCAACGGCCGAATGGTCAATGTCGTCATCAACAAGCTTGCGCACTCGACCACTCCCCTTACCGGACCCTTCGAGTTCGAGCCCGACGTAATCCGGTGGTGGTGGCGTGAGATCAAGACGCACAAACACCTTCCCTTCAAGCCGGGCAGTCAAGCCGCCATTCACCCGGGCAGCATCACGGGGCTTTGTAAGCGCATGGACGCTGACGCCGTGCCGACCCGGGGCGAGACGATTGGGAAGAAGACCGCTTCAAGCGCCTGGGACCCGGCAACCGTTATGCGAATCCTTCGGGACCCGCGTATTGCGGGCTTCGCCGCTGAGGTGATCTACAAGAAGAAGCCGGACGGCACGCCGACCACGAAGATTGAGGGTTACCGCATTCAGCGCGACCCGATCACGCTCCGGCCGGTCGAGCTTGATTGCGGACCGATCATCGAGCCCGCTGAGTGGTATGAGCTTCAGGCGTGGTTGGACGGCAGGGGGCGCGGCAAGGGGCTTTCCCGGGGGCAAGCCATTCTGTCCGCCATGGACAAGCTGTACTGCGAGTGTGGCGCCGTCATGACTTCGAAGCGCGGGGAAGAATCGATCAAGGACTCTTACCGCTGCCGTCGCCGGAAGGTGGTCGACCCGTCCGCACCTGGGCAGCACGAAGGCACGTGCAACGTCAGCATGGCGGCACTCGACAAGTTCGTTGCGGAACGCATCTTCAACAAGATCAGGCACGCCGAAGGCGACGAAGAGACGTTGGCGCTTCTGTGGGAAGCCGCCCGACGCTTCGGCAAGCTCACTGAGGCGCCTGAGAAGAGCGGCGAACGGGCGAACCTTGTTGCGGAGCGCGCCGACGCCCTGAACGCCCTTGAAGAGCTGTACGAAGACCGCGCGGCAGGCGCGTACGACGGACCCGTTGGCAGGAAGCACTTCCGGAAGCAACAGGCAGCGCTGACGCTCCGGCAGCAAGGGGCGGAAGAGCGGCTTGCCGAACTTGAAGCCGCCGAAGCCCCGAAGCTTCCCCTTGACCAATGGTTCCCCGAAGACGCCGACGCTGACCCGACCGGCCCTAAGTCGTGGTGGGGGCGCGCGTCAGTAGACGACAAGCGCGTGTTCGTCGGGCTCTTCGTAGACAAGATCGTTGTCACGAAGTCGACTACGGGCAGGGGGCAGGGAACGCCCATCGAGAAGCGCGCTTCGATCACGTGGGCGAAGCCGCCGACCGACGACGACGAAGACGACGCCCAGGACGGCACGGAAGACGTAGCGGCGTAGCGAGACACCCGGGAAGCCTGTTAGGCGCTGAGACGGGCGCACAGCGGGCTTCCTGGGGCAGCGGGAAGGGTCGGCCGGTCCCCCGGTCGGCCCATTTCTCTTGTCTCGGTTTAGTTAGTTAGCCTAAGTAACAGTGACTCCGTCACCACAGCACAGCGGGGCGAGCCGTTGACCTGGGGGAAGTGATGCTGTGACGGAATGACTCGAAACACACATTCCTAATGACTTCTCATTGGGTAATCCAGACTTCACGCCACTTCATCACAGCGTCACCCGGGCGCCCTTCGCTGTGACCCCGAATCAGGTTGCCGACAACCTTCATATAGGTAGAGGGGTTTACGCGCCACGCATCAAGCACCGCTAAGGAACGGCGTCGAGCGCTACCCACTCAGGCCGGTCACTCCCCTGATCTCTCCCAGGGTTGAGCGACCGGCGTTGCCTCCCTAGCTCAGTTCGGTTAGAGCGCCTGTTTCGTAATCAGGGGGTCGGCGGTTCGAATCCGTCGGGGGGCTCAATGAGCGGATACACAATCGCTTGGCTCGCATGGCTTGCCGCGTTCGGCGTCATTGAGGGTCGAGCGCTCTTCAATAAGAAGCCGGGCGACACGCTGAGCGAACACGTCTGGTCATGGTTCGCCACGCAAAGCGGCAGTACAGGCAAGCCTTCGGGTTGGGTGCGTGCTCGACGCTTTGCGCTACTGGCCTTCATGGGTTGGCTCACTGCCCACTTCATGACGGGCGGTCGCTTCTAGCGCTGCCGCGCCCAGCCTACTCACGTGAGTAGGTAGGGGGGTGTCGACGGATAGGGGGGTGTCCCCGGAAGGGGGGGGGGGTGCCCTATGCGTACCCGGTGTCTCGACTGTAGGGACTGGGCTACTCATGGTGGGCGCTGTGCTCAGCACCACGCCACCTATCAGGCACAGCGCAGTGTGAAGAGCCATGCGAAGCGGCGTGCTGCTATCGCCCGTGGGAACAACGCTGCGGCGAAGATGCGTCGTGCTATCCGTAAGGCAGTGGGCGCGCACTGTGCTACCTGCCTGGGTTGGTACCACTAGAAAGCTTCTCGAGCGGATCGATCCTGCAGGAATTCCCGGGCATAACTGTTCCACTTGTATCGTCGGTCTGATAATCAGACTGGGACCACGGTCCCACTCGTATCGTCGGTCTGATTATTAGTCTGGGACCACGGTCCCACTCGTATCGTCGGTCTGAT
>JADMIO011153578.1_pt1 | contig 59367 bp, 93 predicted proteins | sample 8958161 | NCBI WGS metagenome assembly JADMIO01 (sample SAMN16585339, study PRJNA669376) | soil metagenome | isolation source: Crop rotation soil | place: USA: Cullars Rotation, Alabama | collected 2011 | reverse complement strand
AGCAGGAGCAGCAACAGCAACAGCAATGGAGAATGAAACAAGCCATAAATGCAAGCCCATACGAGACGTAAGTGCATCCTCCATGGTAGCTGTAGAGTAAGTGGTTTGTGTCTGCTATGGTGGTTGTTTGCATGTTTCCAGTTGCATGTGCGCGTGTATATATATATCGTCGCGGCCTATTCGCTCTACCATTTTTGCTACCGGCCCTTCTTGCTACCTCCCACCACTAAAAAATTTCGAGGTGGAGAGGGAGAGGATGGGACCAGTAGTTGTACGCTCCTGGCTGAAATGCAATGCGCACTCTGTGATGCGAACCGCGCTTTCCAATAATAGGCTACCATGTTGTTGCTTGCTTGCAGTAACTCGCTCCGTGCGTAAGAGCATAACTGCGTCCGCGCACGGGGTCGGTCAAGTCAGCCTGCTTCCCACATTGCTAAGCAGCAAAGCTGGTAGGCGCAATGACGCCGTCGAATAGCAAAATACCATCCGCTCCGGTATCCGATCGCGCTGCTTCTGCGCATGTCCCCAGCAGCTCGACAAGAGGAAAAAGAAATGTGACCAGAATTGACAACTCGGTGTCTGCAATCATAAGCACAAATGACGATGCAACGATAAGTAGAAAGTGAGTTTATCGGCGACATTGCCCCCTCGTTAAAACTGCTTTGTTTGACCCGCGCGCCTATCCGCTGTTGTTGTTCTATAGCTCAGCCATAGCGCTTGGGTACTGGACTGACCCCTACACAAAATACTTTGTGAGAGGCGCGGCGGCGGTCGGCCAGCAGCAGTCGACGCAAGGGCCGCGTCAGCGCAGGCCTCGTGTTGGTGTGCACCACCGGCGCGCGCCAATTATTAATAGGGGTATGGTGACGGTGGTGGTGGTGGTGGCGAGGCTTGTGAGCAGACCTGACCCATCCACGGTGACCGCGTCTCGAACGACATTTTTCAGGCACGTACTGTCGCACCACAGCAATCACCTCGCTATCGAAGGCATTTTTACGTCAGGCACAGGAGCAGGGGCGGCGGCAAATCGTGTCACTGGGTGCAGGCTTTGACACGCGCTACTTTTTGCTGCAGGTACACAAGCATGCGGGCTGTAAATATATACACGTAATGCATGGCCGCTCGAGTAGGATGAGAAGTTGGCGGAAAATTTGCAATACTTTGAAATAGATTTGCCGCAAGTCTGCCGCAAAAAGTCCGAGATTGTAACGCACACTCCCGAGCTTTGTTGCCGCTTCGAGCACGACAAGGTCGATAACCAAGCGCCCCCGACAGAAGATAGGCGTATTTACTGCTATGGCAACTACCGGTTGATTGCAGCAGATCTTTGCGATATTTCCGAAACTGTTTCCCAGCTAGAAAAAGCTGGCTTTGATACGAGGTATGTGTGTCTTTTGATTTCCCCATAAGCACCTATTAGCTGCGTGCACATCATTATGCATATTGTTCCCCCCTCCTCGCCATTCTCTAGAATGATGAGGCTAAGCAACCAACCAACTAACTAGTTTTGTTGCGCTTTTTATAGCCTTCCGACGCTATTTATTGCGGAATGCCTTCTTGCGTACCTACCAGACGCTGCCGCACGGGCCCTCCTCTGCTGGGCAGGCACGAGGCTCGCACACGTAGCATTCATTGGCTATGATCCGATCGAGCCATATGATCGCTTTGGTCGTACCATGCTTGCCAACTTGACGGTGGGTGGAAGTGCGCAAATGTGCACGGGCATGTACGAATTGCGCTGCATTTAGGAACGCGGACTGCAACTTCCAGGAATGTTGGCATGTCCAACAGCCGTTGACTATTGCAAGCGACTGTGTGGAAGCGGCTTCGCTTCTTCGCGCTCCAATACTGTTGACGAAATATGGGCCTGCACGCCAGCGAGCGAAAAGCAAAGGTTACTTTTGCGCTCTTTTCAGCTGCTTGACACGTAGCCCTTCCGCGTAGATTGCGCAAGCTGGAGATGGTTGACGAGGAGGAGGAGTGGCAACTACTTGCATCGCACTACATTGTAGCTTGGGCCGGCCACGGTAGCTTGAGTGCGTTTGCAGAATGTAAAGCCTCGGGCCCATAAAAGGGCAATTAACTTGCAAGAGTCGGCAGCCATTGCTGTCAAAGTTTTCATAGTCTGTTGGGGGCGCACAAAAAATTCAAAACAATAAACAAACACTACACACTACACACTATCCATATATCTCGCAAATCAATACACGCAGCACATCTATTCGTCTCATCTTTACTGTGGTTGGGGAGGGGAACTTTACCGTCATTATTATCCTGCACCCGACCCCCCTCCCTCCTCTTGTACACGCACATGCATATTCACCGCAGCTTCCCCAGCATCCCAGTCTCATCCCATAGCTTCGCACTCCGCTCCCTCTTGGCACAATCCCGTCCATCGGCACTACTTGCGCGCCCACCCATTGACCAGAACCGAAGCGTCTCATCGCCCGCGCCCGTGCATATCACGTCTCCACCGGGGGCGCAAGCAAGATACACCACTCGGTGCGTGTGTCCGGTGAGCGTAGCTATTGGGTGCAGGCGGGGCGCAGCAGAGGAGGGGAAAGGCGAGGAGGCGGACGGACGCTCGTCGTAGCGCCACACAGAAACTTGATTGTGGCTGAAGCCGTGTGTGGAAAACAATTCGTCGTCGCGAGTAGGAGACCAAGCTACATTGCAGATCTGTGCGCATGACGGAGCGGTTCGTTAGGCACCGCAGCTTGTTCCCCCCAACCAGCTAGCTGGGTAGGTAGCTAGCTAAACCACTCACCTGCGAGCCCGTGTCCAGTTCAAGTAGACGCTGCACACCGCCCCCAAACGCCGCCATCTCTCCGCCCAATCGTCCGCGCACATCCCACACTCGAAGCGTCCTATCCACGGCACCGCCACCGGTCACCAGTACGCCGCGGCGGCGCGGATGCCATGCTATAGCTTTGACGGCTGCGGTATGTCCAGTTATAATGTGCACCGGCCGCGGCGCTGCAGGTAGAAGCATCGGGTGCGTGGTGGTGGCGGTGGCGGCAGTGGTAGTAGAAAGCATGTTTCGCGCATCCCACAGCAGCACCCGATTATCATTCCCACCCGAGGCCAGAGCCCACTCGTCCGTTGTAGACCACTCAAGCCCGCATACTTCCTGTGCATGGCCACGCACCCTTGCAATCGCAGCACGCCGCCGCACGTCAAACGCCGTCATCACGCCGTTGTGAGCGCCGGCGATAAGCGTGCGTCCGTCAGGGTGCCAGGCCACGACGGCAATGCGTGGCGAGTGAGGAGTAAATGTGTGGATGGGGGTGGCATGAGCAGCGTCATAAATGTGGATACGGCCAAAGCAAGTAGCCAGTGCAAGATGAGCACCCTATATGAAGACATAATAGAAGCGTATCGCGGTAAAAGTAGAGCAGAGAGCAAGTAGAGTAATCAATAAAAAAGGTAGGGGTGCAAAAGAAGGGATTTATGGGGAGGGTGTACTACCGTAGGAGACCATTGCAGCGAGGTTACTGCTTCGCTCAAGGAACACAGCTGCTGAGCCTACGATTGCGCTTTGAATTACAAAAAAACAGTAATAATTAATCCCCATCCGCCCTTTACCGACTGCGTATCGCCACTCCATACATATACGCTGTCATCCAGCGCCACGGCGAGCTGGTTGCGACTGTTCCAGTGCAGCAAGTGAAAATAAAAGTCGTCCTGCAACGCAAGAGCGTAAGCACATCATGGACGCGCGTGCACAACGCTTACGCACCGTTAACTTTGGCGCGTCCAGGATTCGTATCGGTACGCGGCCAATTTCCCGCTGTCTCTGGCGCACGCGCTGCGCGCCGGGCGATTCGAGCTGGCGACGCAAAATTCGTCGCCCGCCGGCGCTCAGCGGACTATGCGGCGCGTATGAGCTGTCGTCGCTGCCCAGGGCACGTTTGGGAGTGCGCGGTGTGGTAGGAGTGAAGGAAAGGACGCGGGCACATTTGCGAGGCGTCCTCGGCGCATCAGACGAGACAATGTCGCTGGTGGCTTCCGCGTCGCAGTTGCCGAATAGCTCGGTGCGCAGGAGAGAGGTGTAAGTTCGAGCGGCGTTTGCTTTGCGAATGTCTGCGTCGGTTACGGGAGCGGTGACGGTAGTGGTGGTGGTAATGGTGGTAGAGGGCGGAGTGGAGCATGACGATGTGGTTTGGGAGGATTGCAGCAGACGAAAACGAGTAGAAAGGTCTAGCTGGCCGCTTATTGGTCTTTGCGGTATAAATCTAAGTGTCCATTGCGAGCGCGCCAAGGTGAGTTTGGTGTGCATTTTTGTCGACAAAGCGCGTTGACACTCACCTGTCGGCGCGTGTCCGTTTACGTGCTGGCGTGAGGAGTGCTTTGAGAAGGCGCGAGTGCGAATTTTGAGCGTACTCGTCCTCCACAAGCATGCGGTAGTTATTGCCGTGATTTCCGTAAAATGAGTGGCTATTTTCGTTCTCGACACCCGCCTCTGCGCCATTGTTGGCGCTATCCGTGATGGTCGTCGTCAAGGCAGGCGATACCGATGCTGATGGCAGTGGTGGTGGCAAGGCAGAAGCGGTCGTGGGCGCACAAGCAGCATGCAAAGCAAATTGCGTCCCATCACTAGCACCTGTGTTCCGTGCATAGCCAAAGGTAATGTTTGCTTCGGAAGCTGTTGAGCGACAGTCGTCGCTGTCCTCCCTCATCATCGCTGCTGGGCTTGGCGAGAGCTGCAAGTCACTTGATATTGCGCTTGTCGTAGCGGCTGGCAAAGCTGCAGCAATGGCAAGCGAGTTGAGCGGCGGGGGTGGTGTGCACCGGTCATGGCTTGTTGTGACGGGCATTGTGCGTCGGCAAAAAGGCGCTCCAAGGCAACAAAGAAAGACAAGGGGAATGGAATAGAGCGGTGGTATTGGGTGGCGCAAGCAAGCGTTGGTTGCCTTAATAATAGCTGGCTCTTCTTTTTCTAAAAGCTAACTAGCTTGCTTGCTTGCTCGCAACGCGCGCCAAACAACGGGGTGGCCTCAAGCTGCTTTGACGTCAAGCCTTTAAAAGGAAAAAGAGGTTGACTGCTTGTCTTTGCCCTTTTTGATGTGCGCCGTCTTTGAAGCAACGCGCTGCACGCGTGTGCAACGGTTGCACATGTCTTTTGACAGCTTCCTGGAGAGCGCTGATACATCGACGCAATTTGTCATCATACACTCCCTTCCCCAAAGCAAAGCATTCTCTTTCCTCCACCTTTCTTCCTTAACCACCGAGCTTGCCAGACAGCGCAAGCAAGCTAAATCCACAACTTGCTCAGAACTGTGCAACCGTAGTTTTGTTTTGGCAACTTAAATTAATCTTTGAGTGGCATTTATTTTGACAGACACAAACGTTGCAAGCTTTAATGATCAAAGAGTTGTCCATACTTTTCTGCATGCTCTCCAAGGAATTTCAAAAATGACTTAGGTCTTGTCACATAAAGCTCCTTTTTATACCAGTGCACAGCGCTATCGTGTAGATATGTGGGTCCGGTATTATAATGATCGTTTTCATTGAGAAATCGTATTATGGTTTGGTACTTTCTCCCATCTGTTTCGTTAAATTCATTCACAGCATCCTCAGCTAGCGCCATTAACTGGGGATTTTGCTTGTATAGCTTATTCAGCACATTCCTTATCTTGTCGGTCTCCGAAGCTGCTCTTCCAAGCCGCTCAAGGTCGTATATCACTTGTATTTTTTCCCTCGGCAAATAAGCTGGGGGTGTTCTGCCCCGCTTGGAAAGATGGCGAAAAGTGTACGCTTCAAAGCCAACCGGTGCTCCCTTTGAGTAGCCGGGCGAAAGTAATGCTGCTGTCGCGATTCTCGATGCAACTCCCCAAACTAGTGCAACGACCAAAGGAAAATAGTAAACTTTTGCCATGCTTTTAGTGTTTTGTGTAAAAAGATGCGCTTGCGGTCTATAGTCTTCAAATAAACGCGATTTGGTGTGGGATTTGCATGTTGTATTACCATCAAAGGTGAATCTGTACTGGTAACACAAAATACTCTGCAGATTAGTCTTTGTGACGCATGCCACTCGATTAACCTTCGCTTATTCTATAAATTATTTTCACAATACATTCTGGGAATTGTTATTTCCACCCACGTTTTGTTATTCCCCCCCATCAGGTGACAGATTGTGAGACTGTTACGCAGCAGCTTGTGAATCCACAGCATGAAGATCTAACCGCAGATCTTCTAGTAGTACAAGCATGCATATGAGGTGGCCTTCAGCAAAGCTCAGGTGCTCATTCTGCGCCAAAAAGTACCAAAGTGTCTATGCTATGCACTCATTACTGCTTTCCATGACGTACTATTGTCTGATAATTCACCCTTCTTAGCTATACTTGTATAGCTATCATACTCCACCTCCACCGCCGCCTCTCTGTAGCGATGCTGCGAGCGCAAATACGAAATTTCAACCCACAATCTTTTGTTAAAATGCACCTTTTTCTCCAACTCACTTTAGACTGAATTTTCAAGTCTCGAAAGCATTTTATTGTAATAACTATTACCACCATTACCATTGCATTTATAACTAATCAACTAACTAATCACTAACTGGCCTTCGGAGGCACGTCCTAGCATTATGGCCAACTTCCCTGCATATACCACAACGCCTCTCGCTGGCCCTTCCCTCAACTAACTCAAACAACGATGGACCCTCTGTGTTGAGAAATCATGAGCACAGTTTCTTGCTCCCACAGGGTCCGACACAACTGGAACCGGAGCGTTGATGGCCTCGGAAATACGATTTCGAACCAGCTCTTGTCGCGGACGCGACCACAACTGATACTGCCCTTGCAGCTCTTGCCACAACTGCTGCAATGGATCGACATCTGTCTCAGTCTCGTGCTGTTCAGTTGGACGAGGCAGCTGGCGGTCCTGGATGTGCTAGTGTTCATGAACATCGCCGAGGTGCAGACGCTGGCCGGCTGCAATGCGCTGCTGCACCAAGTGCGCGCAAGGAAGGCCCATTGACACGGTGAAAGTGCCTCTGCACGGTGCCAATGGAGACTCTGGAGTGGCTTCCGCTGCCATCCGATACCGTTTGAAGATCTTTTTCAAAGAACGAAGATAACTTGGTGATCAGTTCTTCGAACAGCGGTAGACGCAGCGAATGCGCGACCCGAATCTTCTCCTACGACAAGGTCACTCTTATCTCTTTGTATTGGTTTTCTATGACCAGCGAAATCTTCTCGTGCACCGCACGCAAATCACCGGTCGACACTTTTGCAGATATCGCTTCAGTGCCGCGTGTGCGCCCTCCGCGCGAGACGTTGTCCTGTTTCCAAGATGCAGGTGTCGATTTGCACATGCGCTGACAAACCGCTCTTTGTAGGGTATCCAGACGTCGCGGAGATAGGCGACAAGTGATGCTAGCTTATCCGTGCATGCTGTACACAATTCCGACCACTGAGCACCAAACTCCTGCTCGTTTTCCGCACTGACCACGCCTGTCCAGAGTAAAAAAAACGCGTTCCACTCGTTACCAGTGTCAAAGTAACGTTTGCAATTCGCAAGAACATTTTTTTCAATATGCCAAACACAGAGATGTCGCGACTCGGGAAAGCTTGTGTTTAGCGCACGCATGAGGGCCAGCTCTCGGTCTGTGACAATAACCTTGGGCTTGGCAATGCCGTCAAAAAGCTGAGCTATGCGGGCAAGGGCCCACGCGTAATCCGCCTCCGTCTCGTTTCGCAAGAAGACGAAGGCAGAGAAAAATGTAGTGTTGAAGCTCGTAACTCCTATGACGTCCAGGAGTGGCATTCTGAAGCGGTTGGTTTTGTACGTTCAGTCCATGAGGAGCACGGTCGGATACATGCATGTCAAGGTGATGAACAATGGATGCGCAAAGAGGTGGGTTATGCGCCCGTTTTCGTCGCATACATAGTCGTAGCAAAAATCGCCATCCCTCAGCACATCGAGCAGTGCCTGAATTGGCGAGCGCCCAACCAGCTGCTTCCGCCGAATTTGGACGCAGGCATTGTATATCGTCCTGGCAACGGCTGTCAGCTGAGGGTTGTTTTGTCGAAGCGCGGATAAGATGTGCCGAGGGAGCACACCTGCAGAGTACAGATGCTCCACTTGGCTGCGCTCTTCATGCCCCAATCGGCGACATGAGGGATGGCCAGACATGTTCTCTGACACATCATGATTGTGGCTGCTATTCTTTATTGTTAGCATCCAAGATCCGTCTGCTCCCTTGTGTCCGTGTACTTCAAAAGGGCAGTTGAGTAGTCGGGAGCTTGTTTCTCGTCTGCAAGCTGCGCTGGTAGCACCCAGTCGGCTCCTATAACTTCCACCTCGATCACAGCCCAGCGCTACCCTTAAATCGCGGTCCGATCGTTTAATTGACACTGCGTGTCCCTGAGTGTGGGCGAAGGCATGTACATGCGCAATGAGCTCATCGCGCGTCGAGAAGCAACCGGTAGGTGGAGGAAGCATTGATCGAGAAGGGTGCGGCGGTGAGAGGGGAATGGAGATAGTGTCGAAGGTCATTCTCTGTGATTGTTGGTTTGGTGAAAAACGTGCGTGTGACAGGAGTGGGTGGAGTTGATTTACTAAATTTGTCGCATAAACCTGGGGAGGAAGTAGTGAAACAGTGGCGGTAGCTCCACTCCGGCAGTGCAGCTGTTTGCTACTGCCGATCTATGCCCAGCCCCGCTTATTCCTAAAGGATCATCCAAAAAGATCGACAACGTAGTACACTAATAAAATTAGTCATGTGATGGGTGGAAATAACAATTCCCTACATTCTACTCATCCAACTTTGGTTTGCGCTGCTCAGCTACCCACTCGCTCATCCACCTACAGCAATTGATCAGTCTCGCTGCTCCTCTCTCCACATCATTTCATAGGCGTGGACGGTGGCGCGCACTCGCTCATCGCCCCTGTCGACCTCAAACATGGGCCGCATTAGCCATTCGCCTCTTTTCCGTGCTACAAAGCCCTCATTTTCGGCAAGCGCAAAAAACCCTAGATCCCGATCTGCGAGCCAGGGACGATGATGTGAAAAAAAGACGAGAATTCGAGGCGCTGGTCGCTTGTCCGTTTCGCAGTGCTGTGGACGCAAGCAGGCACGGCAGGTACGCAAAAGCGCTGCATGCTGAGTGTGATTGAATATGAGGTCTGCTAGGATGATCAGGTCGAAGAAATGCGCCATGCTATCTGTCGGGGATTCGCGTAGCGTTTGCAAAAGCGGCGTCACATCACTGCCCCACAAATAGCCCAGAATGCTGACGCGGCCACGAGCACCGGCAGGCAGCTGCGACGCGTTCCAAGCAATGTTTTCGATGAGGTCGTGGTCGGGATAGTCTGTCACTACCACCTGAATAGAGTGGAAGGATGTTCAAATAAACTAACTCAACCGAAGAATGCGGATAGATGAGTGGGTAGATGCCACGTACCCGTCTTGCGCCGTTAAGCGCGCAGATGAGAGATGGAAGTGCAGCTCCCGCGCCAAGCTCCAGCACATTCATCCCCTCCACCGACAGTCTGTCCTTGTCCAGCTCCCACGGCCCGCTCGCCTCTGCTTCTCGGCCGTGCGGCGCCGGGTGATCAAGGTACGTGGCGCACTGTATGCCAGCATTCCATAGCATATGCGCCCATAACGGGTGCGACCCCACTAGACGCAGATGGAGCGATTCGGGATCCTCGGAAGTTGGCACAGCAGCCTGGCTTTTTCGGCCCCCCCTACGCCTTTGATAGGTGGCGGTGGTTGGAGGGGGCGGCGCTTTATAATAATCCGCAGGCTCCTGCGAGCTGCAGTCGTGGCAGGCAAATGCTATACCAACCGCTTACCAAGAACAATGAGCTTTCAAAAAACTCCTCCCTCGAATCACCGCGATCGTGTAGCAATGCAGCAGCAGGGTCCATGAAACCGAGAAGAAATTGCGCTTACACGCTTAAAAACAATGCGCTCACGTGGGCAATTTCGAGCGAAAAAGATGGTGTGTCACCCCCGCACTACACAGCCCTGCCTTCACAGCGCGATTGCCTATCGCCGAAATTTTGCTCTGCTAATAGTAATGAAAGAGTTCATTAGCACTGCACAAATGCTCACACCCACGAAGCGCACCGGCCACGCGCGCAATGTCTGCATACGCTTCGTCGGGGTCGCAGCTACAATATCTCCAGATTGGAGCGGTGGGGCTGTGAATGAGAAAAGTGTGCATGAGGTTGTAGAGCGCGGGCAGGTGGTCAGCCATGGCAGTATCGCGAGCCATAACGTGCGGCGGCAGCTTAGCAATTATGCCTGTATGATTTGTTAGTTGGTTGATTGGTTGGTTATATCATAGATTTGCATCATCCTCGCTGCTCTGCAAATTCATCGTACTTTGGAGACGCGGAAGACACGGCACCAGCACCGCTGCCACAAACTCGCTCAACGCAACACATTTGCCCCGCTCGAGGTCATCACCATCGTCATTGCCATCACCATCGGCGACGAGTGCGCCACGGAGCGCGGCAGAGACGAGCGGCACCGCGCCAAGCAAAAACATTCTCCAAACGCCGAGCAGCTGGCGCAAAAATGCAGCATCAACAAGATCGGCGGATGAGTTTGGCAGCGGCCAGGGAAATGTATGGCGCGCGCATGTGTAAGCAAGGCCGGCGTTCACCAACTCGCGCACGGAGACGAGTTGGGCGGATAAATCGAAACCGGCCAATGCGCTACGACGGTGGGAGGAGGGGAAGAGGAGCAACCACGGTCACTACCCACACAACCACCACTCGCTGCCCGCTTAAAAGGAATCACCGCTGAGCCAACGACTGTAGCTCGCCCACACTAGCTTCGCATCTCGCGCCCGCAAACACAGGCATTAGTCGCCATTTTAGCAGCTGCGCCGGTTCCTCCTCCGCCTCGCTCCGCTTCCGCCGCGGTCGGGCTGACGAGGTCGGCGCGCTTATTGCGGGCGTGGAAGTGGCGGACGTGAGCGCGTGGCTGAGTATGGAGGGCGAGGGAGTGGTGGCGGCGGTGTTGGTGGAGACCATTGGCGACGCCATTGCTGGGGGGTGCGTAGCTAAGCGCCATGTAGTCGACAGCGTGGCCGTGCTGCTGTCGGCGGCGGATAGGAGGGAGGAGGGAAAGGAGGGCTGGGACTTTTTGCGAAGCGGCTGCGAAAGTAGCTTGGGAGTGAGCGAGGTGGGTGCGGAGGGCAAGAGCAGTGGTGGCTTTGAGGTGTAGCTACTATTGCTGCTACTAATGCCGCCGCCACCGCTAGCAGAGGCCCACGGGGACACATGTTTTGGCGGGACGAGGGGCGGTGTGAGCCCAGCAGCACTTCCACCACTAGCCGAGTGGTATCGCGCCGGCCCCACGAACAGAAGCGACTGTGCGCTAGAGGTGCTCAGCTGCTGCGCATTAAGCGGGGGCGGCGGCTGCAACGATTGATGAGCAGCAATAGAGCGCGCCTTATCAATAAGTGTAGGGAGTTGTCGCTGGGCTGGAGGAGGAGGATCCACTGCCGTGGTAGGGAGAGGCGGAATGAGCATTACGCCCCTGGAGGCTCGGTCACGCATCATCGAATGCTCCCCCGGGGGGAGACACGGCAGCGATGACCACTATAGCAATGGCAATGAGCACGACAAAAGTTGCTATTGAGAGCTCGGACTTACGAGGCATGCTAAATGGCTGTGCCACCATTATTCAGCAGCCGCCTAGCTAGCTGCTTGCACTTTTTGCAATCATCTAGGTTCCGAATTGGGTCGATCTGCTGCTTGGCAAATCCAATTGATGGGCAATAATGTGATTGTGCTACGTTACATGTGGTGGGATGTGCGCTATCAAAGACAGATGCTATGCTATAAAGCTCCGTTAGTTGTGCGCTAGTTGTACCCGGGGACCCTTGTTCGTCCATATTGCACAAAGCATAGGATATAGTATGCAAAAGCAGCTAGTGCTTTTTGTTTTCGTTTTGCTCTTTTGCATCGCAGCGGCGTTGCATGAGACCACGGCAGTGCCAAAGTACAAGAGAGGACTGTTGGATAAATTTTCGTTTGGAAAGAAGAAGCAGCAGCGGGCAAAAGAGCAAGCGGCGGGAGCAGAAGGCTCGTCACCAGTGCTTGCTAGCGACTCAAAACCATCAAGCCTCTCCGCTGCTTTCGGACATAACATTGGCCTGCGCACTGCCGATGACATGATTGCCATAACACTTCCCCCACCGCCCAACTATCCTCCACCTCGGCCACCGACGCTCCGAGAGTCATCGACACCTCAAAAACCATTGCCGTCCTTGCCGGAAGTAGCGCAGACAAAAGACGCATCATCATTAATACGCAATGCCGGTGACTTGCGCTCCCTCTCTTCTGTTCAGCCCTCCTCCTTCCACAGCACGGCATTTCCCAATGGACGTCCCCCGCCTCCTACTCGCAAGGCGCCACTGCTACCAGTTTCGCTGCCGCCGCCGCCACCACCACCACCACCGATAAATCGCCTGTCGACAGACAACAAGCTAGAGACGATTGATTTTGATCTCGATGGAGGAACCAGCGACGTGCCATTCACGCTCAACCCAGGAAGTGTGCCAAACGACAGCATAATGGAACAACATTTTTTCCTCGATGACTGACCGGCTAACTGGCTTGACTGACTGGAGAAAGCTTTTTAGTTACGAGTGAATTGTTAAAGAGCCGTAAAGCAGTAGTTGTACCACCACCCAGAAACAAGTGCTGGGAATGAAGAGAGGATGGGATTGATCACTCTTTTGTTTTATCTAAATTAACCCTGCGAGAATATTCTGTGCGCATAAAGCATGCTTTTTGCAGTTTATACGCTCCTCACCCTCACCCTCACCCTCACCCCTGTTCCCAACACTTGTTTGGGCTCTATGGTGCGAATGGAAAGGAGAGACGGTCAGTTAGTAAAAACAGGGGCTGCATGGAATAAATGGGCCCACGTCGCATTCCTCTTCAAGCTGCCTAGTGACTCACGGGTATCACGTTTTTCGAACGGCCCTCTCGCCCCTCCTTATCATTACATACACATCAGTTGCTTGTGGAGTGACGACATGGCCCTTAACGATAAAATATCGCGCGACCCGCTGTCCCCGTCCTCTGCCAGCGACGCACATAAAGCTACCAAGGACGAGGACGCCACAGTGGAAAAAGGCGCTTCCAGCGACGCTACACTATCGGCAGCAAGCCACCGTGTCACACCGACTGCTTCAGCAACTGCTGCTGCTGCTGTTGCACACCCACCCATTCCGAGCGCAACTGTGACAACGGCCGCTCGCGCCAAAGGACAAAGCACCGCTACGCGCGCTCCCCAGCCGCCAAACTCGGCGAGCACGGACGTCTCTGTGGGCCTTTCTCTGGCAGGCGTTGACAGGCATGAATTGCAGTAGCGCTCGCACCAAATCAGCCACACTTTCTCCCCTCACTCACTCCTTTCCGCCCACGCAATTTTCAGTCTATCCAAAAACTTTCTTTCCCACTTTCCCACCTACCGTCCCTCCTCGGCCGACCAGGCAGCCGAAGCGTATCAGCGCTTCATGCGCTCCACGCGCGACCATGTCCACTCACAACACCCGCGGCTGACCTCGGAACAGGTGGACTGCGTCATTGAGCGCATTGAGACGCAAATCATTGAGCAGATATACGAGCGGTAAGTCCTCGTCTTGTCGAATCCGTAAACTTGGGCAGGGTTTTCTCGCCGCCAGCCGATGCCAGCGACATCTTTTCCGACGACCGTCGACACGACGAAGTGGTAAGCTCGCGCATCGCGGCCCTTAATGTGGCCGGTCTTGAATTGAGCCACTTGGGAATCCGCGTGCCCTCGAGCGGCGCGGCCAATTCAGTAAGCGATGCAATTAGCAAAACTGGAAAGGGTATGTTTGCTTGAGGCGCGAGTTTCGGCGATCAAGTGCGCATGCAGTGCTGCAACTGCTAAACACGGTGACCACTCCTGCTGGAAAGTTGTCTGCTTGCATTGACGTTCACCGCATTTTGGTTAGTGTGATTCTCCGCGATGCCTGCTCCTACCACGTCCCCACCCATTCACTACGCTTTTGTTTTAAGGAGGCCTTGAGCTCGGAAGCAGCACTCGAGCCATTACCGCTACCTTCCAACAACAACAGTAGTAGTAGTGATAGTAGTAGTAGCAGTAGTAGTAGTAACAGCAACCACAAGGTATCCGACGGCGACAAAGCACGCGAAAAAGACGTGGAAGCGAGGGCGGCCGGAACTGATTTGATCCTACCGCTGATCATTTACTCTGTAGTAAAAACCAATCCGCCGCGCCTCGTCTCTAACCTACGGTATACTAATGATGCCTTTGCATCTGCTAAACACGCTGCTTTGTAGCTTTATCCAACGATTCCGATCTGCCTGGCTTTTGAGCGGCAACCACGCTTACGCCCTCACAAACTTTTCTGCTACGGTAGCATTTCTCGAGACGGTCGATGCGGTAGCTCTCGGGCTTTCCACTTGCATTGAGGCGGCCGGGTAGAGTGCCTTGTGCGGAAAGCATCTACACCAATGCGCGCTCTCCTTTCCCTAGCACTTTTGGCGATGATCTTGCATCGACCCCGGCGGTCTCTTCGCAGCCCACGCTGCTTCCACAGCTTCAAGCAGTCACTAGCCAGATCGTCAGCGCACCATTGCAACCGCTTGCTCATGTCGGGCGCGAAATAGCAGGAGTTGCTGCAGGTGTTACGGGTGGTGGCGCGCGTGTCATAGCCGGGATGTATGACTTGTGAGTGAATGCTTTTTGTTTTCCCCGCTGCTCACACCACCTTCATTGGTAAACGCGGGCGGATGGACGGACATGCAGCACTCTGGGGCGCTTGATTAGCCCGCCCACAAAATCAATAAAAAAGGCGCCGCTTGCGGATACGGAAATGCACAGCAAGCCGGTAGTAGGCTCCTCAGCAGCAGCCGCGCCAAAGGCACCTTTGCTTGCTAATAGGACACGCTCGTTTGCTAGGTGTGTGCGTCTTTTTTTGCGATTGCTGGAGCGCAAATCCTAGGCTAGCCGAGGTAGCGCGCTTTCCATCAAACGCTACCCAGATGCAAGACGAGCCGTCCGTGTCACGACCCGAATCTCCGCAACAATACTCTCCCTCTTCATCGCTAGCAATTACCACTGATGAGCACATACGGCGATTGCTCCGCGACGCGCCCGTTCCCAGCGGTGCGTATGTAGACGCAGTCGGTCCCGAGAAATTGCGGATAGAGGATGTGGGGGGTAAGCGAGGAGAGCTTTTACTGTTGCGCATATGAAGGCTGGTACAGTGCTACTTGCGGAATACAAGGCGTTTGTGGCGCTTGTACAGCGACTTCAGCGGCTCGCTGGCGTCGCCACCACCACCACCGCCGGCACAAAATAAGAGTGAGGCGAGGGAGGAAGGAAGGGGAGGGGAGGGGAGGGGAGATATGGATAGCAGAAATGGGTGGTAGCGCATTATTTTTTCAGAATGCTACATTCCTGTACTAAGAGTTTGTGCAAAGTACGAGTTGCTATTCTGCGACACTATGCAATCACATCCGAGCCCGCTTTGCGCTAACACCATCCGCATCCGCCGCACCCGAAGCCGCAGCCGTTACCGATGAAGCCGTTACCGATGAAGCCGTTTCCGATGAAACCGTTGCCGAAGAATGGGAGCCCGCAGCCGCCGCAGAAAGGGCCTCCCCAGCTTCCGCCCCACCCGCCGCCGCAGCGCTTGGCCAGCTTCTTTCCAGCAATGGCATCCTCTGCAGGCGTGGCCGTGACGATGGTAGCAGTGGCAAAGAGAGCAAGAGCGGCTGTCAGAAGCTTCATGGTTTTTTGCTTGGTAGGTTGTTTGGTAGATGATGCTGCTTTGGGTTGTGCAGGGTGGCCATTATATACAAGGCCGCCCATACATTTATCTCCTGATGGATATTTGGTATTTTCGAGGCATAAAACTGATACAAATTCACTAGGATTAATCCTCGCCCCGATCTTTTTTGATCAGGACTGATGCTTTGTGTAGCCTTTGGTTAGCATTGGAAGATGCGCAAGCGGATGGCTACCGGTGGCATGGTACAGAAACATGCACGCGAGTATGAAGCATGGACGTGAGGAATGTGCATGCGCAAGAGGGTGAGGGCTGTTAAAAAAAGATTAGCAGTTTTCGCTGTTGATTTTTCCCAGTTCAATTTGCCCAATCGACAAAGGTCTTGATGCCAAGCTTTATTGCAAGTAAGCATGCGATGATATGGAAAAGCTGGTCAGCTGTGACGTCATGCCCAAGAGGACGGGACGGAATAGAAAGCAATCAATAAAGCGGATTGAGTGTAGCTGATGGAGAGCATGATTAGGTGGACTGAAGCATGGCAGGAAACGGGGAAAATGCCAAGCCTCGAGACAGATTTGTGGGTCACTGCACTCTTGTGTCACAGCGTAAAGCGCGATAAATCACGCGCTCTGCTTCTCATTGGGTTTCTGCACAGCGCCGGGGAAGTGGACTGCTTCTGCTGCCAAAGCTTAGCTGACAAGCAAATTGCTATTACGCTGCCACATTATGTATACTGTGGAAGTAGAAAATGCACCGGAAATCAAGGGCGAAGGAAAGGTAGAGCAAAGAGACAATACGCTACGAATTCCAAGCACTCGCTTCCTTTTGTCTGCAGCCTCGCCGCAGCACTCTTATTGGTGCTGATGGAGTGTTTATTAGCAGGCCGGAAGGGATTAGTTCCCTCCACGAGAATTTCCTACACGGACTCAAACTTAGCGGTAGGTGGTGGGTTAAGTACCAGGTTGCAGAGCCTGCTGCGGCCGACTATCCACTCTCACCGCGTCATTTATTCACTGCCGCGTCCGCTCCTTGTCACCAACTTTTCCCCCTTCTTTTCTCTTCTCCTCATATCCCCTTTCCGCTCAGGCGATTTGCCCTTCCTTGGACACCGAGCGCTTGACAGCCAAGGCGTGCCGGGTGAATACGTTTGGCAGACGTACAAGGAGGCGTATGAGCGCATCCAGAACTTTGGGTAGGTATTATATGGTAGCGGAAGCGGATGGAGAAACGCATATGCGCGGCAGGAAAGGGGGAGGAGCGATTGCGCATTGCGCTAACACTTTTGCGTACAGCGCTGGGCTAAGGAATATGGGGATGGCGAGCGGCGAGCACATTGGAATCTATACAGTCAACTGTGCCGAATGGGTGCGTTACGTGACTATGAATTTAATGTGCTAAGCATGCGGCCCTGCTCGTCGCGCTTTTCTTTCGCAGTTGATTGCTGAGCAAGCGACATTTATGCATGGGTAATGAGAATGACTTTGAGCAGATTCGCAGCCTAGTGATTGACCCGCTTACTCGTCCACCCACACACTCGCCCACCCACTCACTAACTCACCCACACACTCGATCATTTACTTGCCGCACTTTACGTCGCTCCACACCTCCTCCAGGCTCGTGAGCGTGCCTATTTACGACACACTTGGTCAAGAGGCCACCAAACACATCGTGCACCATGCCGAGCTTTGCACCATTGTTGCGTCCCTTGACAAGGCCAAATATCTCTTGGAGCTTATGAACTCCTCCCCTGGCGTTACAGACGCGCCGGTGCTCGACATTAAGCGACTCATTGTGATTGCGGATGAGCTAAATGAAGAACTTACCGCTAAAGCCACAACAGCAAACGGCAAGTTTTCCGCCGTTCCTGGCGACATCATGGGAATAATGTACGGGGCGTTTAGTCCAGCTGTCCACATTCAAGCAAGTCGAGAAGCAGGGCGCAGCCCTCGAGATCAAACCAGAGCCGATCCTCGCTGAATTCGACGACGTCGCTACCATATGCTACACGAGTGGCACTACCGGACTCCCCAAGGGCGTCGTTCTTACGCATGCCAACATTCTGGCCGAGGTTGCTTCGTTCTTTGCGCTCATCGAAGCAAAGAGGCGTAAGCGTCCTCCATCCCGCTCACTCCTCCTGCGTGCTTACACCAGTGTTTAGTGTATCCGATCAGCAACAAGGACTGCCACATCTCATATCTCCCCCTGGCCCATGTTTTTGAGCGTCTCATCATCCACTGCCTCATTGCAAAGGGCGCCCGCATTGGCTTCTACCAGGGCGACACGCTCAAGCTCCTCGAGGATCTTGTCGAGCTTAAGCCGACCATCTTTGCAAGCGTACCTCGCTTGTTTAACCGCGTCTATGACAAAGTATGGAGTGGCGTAAAGACAGCAGGATTTCTCAGATCCTGGCTGTTTCAAGTAAGTGTGCATGTGGTTTGTGTGCGGAGATGCTAATCCGAAACACGTCAACACAGCATGCATTTTCCGTAAAAAGGGAGGCTTTGGCTCAAGGATCTGTGACCAATTTTATTTGGGAGTAAGTACAGCAAGGCGAGGAGGGGATGATAAAACCGACATTTTTGTGTGTCTACAGTCGTGTGGTATTCAACAAGATTCGCGAAAAACTCGGAGGACGTGTTACTGTAAGCGCTGCTCGGCCAGTGTTTTGTTTAGCAACTGTTAGCTGTTTCCTTTTCTTTTCCCCACCCGTCACAGTTCATGCTGAGCGGTTCAGCACCAATTTCCCCCAGAGTCATGGACTTTCTCCGCATCTGCTTCAGCGCAGACGTATACGAAGGCTATGGTCAGACTGAGACTACCGCCGGGCTCAGCATAGTATGATTTACACATTGCCCCTCGCTTACTCGCGACTCACCACACACACTGTTTTACTGCAGACCTCCTTGGGTGACACCTCATCTGGCCATGTCGGTGTGCCCCTGCCATGCTGCGAGGTGAAGCTTGTCGACGTGCCCGAGATGGATTACACGAGCGCTGACAAGCCATATCCGCGTGGTGAGGTGTGCGTCAAGGGAACGCAAGTTTTTAGCGAGTACTACAAAGATCCGGAAAAGACTGGTAGGCGATAGCGGCTGAAGTGTATGTGTGTGTGCGTAGGCAAGCGTAACACGAAAATGGGGTGGCGTGTAGCAGAGGCGCTGGACAAGGATGGCTGGTGCCATACAGGCGACATTGGAATGTGGGACGAGGAAGGCCGGCTTAAAATAATTGACCGCGCTAAAAAGTACCGCTCCCCCACCCCCCACATCACCTCCAAGAAGCGAGACAATAACCCTCGCACTTAGCATTTTCAAGCTAGCGCAAGGAGAGTACATTGCCGCCGAGCGCATCGAAAACGTTTATCAGCAGCACGAGCTCGTTGCACAGTCCTTTATTTACGGCGAATCACTTCAATCAACTCTAGTGGGCATCATTGTTCCTGAGGAGGATGCCCTTCGCGCCTTTGCAAAAGCTTGTGGAGTTAAGGACGCAAAAGAGCGAGAATACGCCGAGCTATGCAAAGATGCGGCGATACGCGAGCAGGTGTTGTCGGCCTTAACTCAGCACGGCCGCAAAGCTGGCTTGAGGGGCTTTGAGTGCATAAAGAATTTGGAGCTAGAGTCGGAAATGTTTTCGGTGGAGAATGACTTGCTATCGCCCACCTTTAAGCTCAAGCGGAACGAGGCCAAGAAGCGGTTTGCCGACAAGCTAGCGCAGCTGTACGCGGAAATGACATGAGTGGGTGGTGACTTGAATGTGGACTGCGGTGAATGAGTTTTTTAAGCTAAGCCATGGTTTGTGCTTGTTAGCGTTACAATAAAAAGGATTCTGAATGATGTTTTTTTGCATGCGCAATGTGCTCTGGACAAGAATGAGTTGATAAGTGGTGGCGAAAATAGGACGCGACATGAACCATAAATGGCGATATTGGCGATAGTGGTGGTGGTACACGCAACTCGATCGAAATCACCAAAGCAAGCCATATTTTCACAATGTCAAAATGGCGGCCCCTCTCCCGACCTATAATAGATCGCTTCGTTCTGACCAGTAAACGCAGATGCACCGTCATCGCCGTTTGTCGTAGCGCTAGCAGCTGTAGCCGAGTCTGTTGCGTCTGCCACATTACCCGTGCGAGTCATGCTGTTGCTGGCACTGTTGCTGGCATCCTCACTCCTCCCCCCCTCTCCCACCCTCGCTTCCTCGCCTCGGCCTCTCGCAACCAATGCTCGCCACAAGGTCACCACCTCCCGCTGCATCGCAATCAAAGAGTCCAGGTACTTGGCAACTACCGCGACAAACTCCTCGGTGCGCTCATACTCAAAGCGCGCCAATTCGTCCCGCAACGTGTCCGACACGCGCCGGAACTCGCGCTCACGCGCAAATGTACGCAGCTCCAACGCAGTAATCTCGGCACGCAGCGCGGTATGTCGTGAGGTATCGTTTGCCGCGTTGAAAGCGGTGGCGGGCGAGGGGCGGAGGGTGGCACGTAGGCGCTCGAGCGAGAGGCGTCGCTTGTCAAGCTCAACCATGCTGCTTTGCCAAGCGAGATATGCTTTTGCTCGGGAATCAAATGCATTCTGAGGCGTGAGTGGCAGCGAAGGGACGTAATCCAGCAAATAACGAATAAAAATTTGTTGAGTAGCTGACCGCAGCCAAGGATGGATGGGTGAGGGGGAGACCGTCTCCATCATCCACGAGCGTCGTACCTTGATGGAGCCGAGTATTCGCACATACTCGGCCGCCATACTCTCAAACACGGCCAAATCTTTGCATGCCTATAGGCGCGCGCGAAAGTGTGCACCATCAACTACGATGTCGCTCAGTAATCTGTACTTGCCTGCTGATCGCACAATTCTTGCATGTATTTGTGCATATTCGCGCGCGCCTTGATGCCATCGGCGAGCTTGGTGTGTCGTTCGCCAGCAGCAAGAGTATCGAGGCTTTTTGACAAATCGCCATAAACTGCTGCCAAATCTGCAGTGACAGCGAAGGAACAAAGACGCGTCAGAGTAGTACATAAATAACAAGGCGTGTGTGTATATGTGGGCGGTGGGTGGAGGAACGTGCCCTTTCTCTGTTTGACAATGTCAGTAGTGCTCTTGTGCAGTGCGCGCAGCTGTCCATCTATTGCCACCAGCTGTTCTTGACGCTTTTCAAACCACTGCATGCGACTCTGTCATACCACAACGCAGCAAGGAAAAAGAAAAGCAGACAGGCAAGCGGACAAGTAAGTGTGCACGGGAATGACCTCGTCAACTTCGTAAAATTTGTTAAAGGAGCCGCCGAGCACATCGCCGATGGATTTGAAAAAGCCGCTCTTGCTTTCCCTTTTCTTCAAATTCACCTGCACAAATTTAGCCAGTAACACATGCCACATCACTAGTAATGTACATGGTTGGTAAAACTGTCAGACTCGAGAAAGACACGCAAGTCTGCATCCCATCGCAGTGTCTTGTGAGCAAGCACTCGTTTGAGACAGCGTTCAAGGGCGAGTCGGCGGCCCTCAATAAAGTCGCCCTCAAAGCGGCCTATGCAAGCCAGAAACGTAGACTGCGCTGCACAAAAAGGAAAGCAATGTTGTTTACCGATAGCATGCTTTTCGGGAACCGGAGGCACTATTATTCCCGGGTGAGCCTCGGTAAGCTGGTTGTATAGCCAAAGAAAGTCACTGTATCGACGGCGCACAGTAATTTCTGCGTAAGCAAAACGCTTGGAGTTTGTCTTTGTCGGTTGTGGATGCATGAATGGATGGTTGGGGTTGGTTGGTGCCGTTTGTAGGTTTTGACGCAATTCAAACAGCAATAAATAGTGGTAGTAGTGGTGATGGCGATAGTAGTAGCGCCAGAGTTTGTCAAAAAAGCCCGTAAAAGGAGAATATATGCATGCGTGTTTAGCACAATGAAACAAGGCTCGATCCACGCACAGCTTGATTGTGCTGCTGCGCGAGTCGATCCACACTCACCTTGGTGGTGACTTTGTACACAACATGAGCATTCATGGCATCGCCGACCCTTACGGGCTCGGAGACGGCAACGTCAAAAAATAGCGGCTCGTTGTCGCGCGTCTCTTCCGCTCCAGCTTCCTCTGCCGCCGCCGCACCGCCAGTCTTTCTGCGCGGCGAAGCTTGCTAAAGAGGATACGTTCTTGTGTGGAAACGACGCCATTGCACAACTTACCTTTGGGCCTATATCTGCGACCGATCCAAGATTAATGTCGGCCCAGTCGGCACCGCCACCCGTTGTTGTCGCGGGCCGGGTGGACGACGATGGAGAGGTGGATGCGGCTGCTGTTGCTACTGCTGCCGCCCCCATCTCCCCTCCTCTCTTCTCTTGTGCGGCCAGAACATCCTCTGTTGCCGTTTCGGCAATGGCCACGCTTAGCGGATCCACTGTCACCGTTTCCCGCTTGGGCAGCACCATCGACTGCGATAAGGGACGGCGAGAGGGCCGAGCGCCACCAAGGTACAGTGAGGCGGCCATCCGAGTGTTCAACTGCGAATCGCCACCATGCTTGTCATCGGAGACGTTGGCGGTATCGACGTCGGCGTAAGTTGCAGGCAGCGAGCGCGCAGGACGAGGCGACTGCGCCAGCTGGGATGAGAGCGGCGGACTCCTCTCTGCAGTCTGACGTGTTGCTGTATCGATGCTGCCAACAGCAGGCGAGCGAGGAGGTGAGGCCCAGGCTCCTCCTCCTCCTCCCTCCGCAGCACCCGCTCCATGCCGCTCATCGCTCCGAACGGTCGGTGGCGCGGCAATATCGGTGAGAGGAGATACGGCGTCCGCAAAGGGATTGTGCTCAAGGTCGGACATTATAACTGCTGCCGCACCGAGTGATTGCGGTGTCACGTGCCGGTCATCCCCCACCCCTTGACCCCCTCCCACACATTACTACCATCCCCGCATCCACAGCAGTAATCAAGCTTTCCACAGCCCATTCAACCGTTAACAGCCATACAGACATACATCAAGGCCTATAAATACGCATACATTGCGCCATTATGATCATTTTTACTATTACTATTCCCAAGGATGGCGCATCAGTCTAGCGAAGGAACTCTAGAAGCAACTCACAATGACGAGTGTGGGGAAACAAATCAAATGGTTGCGCGCGTGTGACGCGAAAGGGAGCGCCTTCGAATTGATTTGACGTGGGCCGGCACAGGCTTTACAAGCAGTGTTAATACCGCAGTGGACAAGGTTTAACCGCAGCCCATCCAGAATCACTTACTCAATGAAATTCAAGGTAGCTGCACTCGCATCGCAAGCCACATACAAGAGATGCTTGATTGCGCGACAGCTGCGGACGGCTTTTATGACGCTCGGGTGTACGCCAGCGCTACACGAACCGTCGTGTAAAGGAAACGCGGCACCTGCCACTCCTTCCCCTCTCCTCCCCTCGACGTCCAGCCCCATGCGTGCACTTACCGAGGCGGGTCTAAGACAGCTACTACTCGGCCATCCCCAACCTTCTTCACCATCATCTTGATCGCATCCTCCACTTTGGAGCAAATATACTCTGCATTTTGTAGCCCATTCGACGTGGCATTATAGCGCGCATCTTGCACCGCTTCCTCGCACATTTCGACACCGACGAGCCGCCCAGCCGAGGATCCCGCAACAGTGATGCCGACAGTGCCTGTGCCGCAGCAGAGATCAAGAAAAGTGAACTGCTGTTGTTGTTGTTGTTGTTGCTGCTGCTGCTGCTGCTGCGGTTCAAGATTGGTGGGCAATTCAAGGGTGGCGCTGCCACTGCTGCTAGGGAGTAAACACCAATCGCGGCAAGTATTGTAAAGGAGTGCGGTAGCTGGCGTGTTGACTTGGAAGAATGCAGTCGGCGAAATGCGAAATCTAATGCGCACAGAAATTGCTTGGTCTATAGTACCACGTCATTGCAATGCGGCTTGCCTGTATCCGCAGAGCAATTCGTGAACATGGCCGGGTCCCGTGAGAACTTCCAGGGGAACCTTGTCTGTCATTCCATTGGACAGCCCATCGTACTCCTAAGCCTGCTAATGAAGGCGCGTGGATTCAACTAGTAAAATTACCTGCACAATCAAAGTTGTTATGTCAAAGCCCAGCTTCTCTTTCAAATACTCCTTGATGCTATTTTTTAAAACGGCGCGCTCCTCGTCGGTTAGCTTCTGGGGATGATATTGCAGTATAACCATTACTACCATGAGCAACAAATAGTATTAGGCTTGCAATTCACACCATCTAATCGCTCCTCCTCTCCATCCCAACTCCACTTACCTTCACCAGACTCTTGCGCGCGAACAACCAATGTCCGCCACACGCCCGTCTTGGTCACTCGATCATAGACGGGATGCGGCGAAGCTTCAATGTACCTCTAAAGCACACACGCCTCTCTCTCGCACAACACTGGCTATAGGCGAGTAGGTCGTACCTGCATGCACGCAACAATCTTTTTTGCGGTTGGATGCACGTGTGCGCATCTGGACGGCTCCATCACAGTGGTGACGCCTTCGCGGAACTGGCCCAGCAGGAAACCGATACAGGGCTCACCGCTCGGCGAGTGCCCAAAACTAAACTCGCATTTGGAGCGGTAAGTGTCGGTGACGGGCGAAGCTACGATGGGAAGCAGCGGGAATAGAAGCGACGAGCCCTTCTCAGGCCTACATTTGCAGCAGTCGACACTGAGCCGAATGGAAAGGAATGGTGGAGCGCCTAGTACATACTTTGCTTCCTTGGTCCAATCGAGCAGATTGGTGGTCTTCAATTCCGTCTTTTGCAGCCTCTTAATAAATAGCTCTAGAGCAGCACCTATCGCCTTGGTCTTGATTTTCAACTGCTCTCCATACGCCACTCTACACTCCCATTCAAGCTGGCGGCGAAAGCGCGTGGGGATGAATACCGATGGAGCGGCGTTACTTGGTCAGCTAGTCTTTCGTACGGATCCTTGCAAGCGTCGGCTTTGGCGCGCTCTTCCGCGCGTTTGGAAAGCTCCAACTCGCGAGTCTGCAGCGCACAGAGTGCAAATCGCATGCAATGCTAGCCAAGTGTGGATGGGGGAGCGAATAAAGTACCATAATCTCTTCTGCACTAATCATTCTCGTTTGCAGAGCCTTCTTTTTGATTTCATAGCCGCTTAGTAGCGCAACGGCACGCGCGCGATCTTCCTCGCTCTACAAATAGTTAGCCACCACCACATTTTCGCATTGATAGCAGCACCTTGAATTGGAGATATGCATGGTCCCATTTGGGTGCCTTTTTCACTTTAAAGTCTGAAAGAGTGCGTACATTTGCTGCCGTCGATGCTACTGATTCGCTTGTCGCAAAGGCCTTCCCCATGCTTTCCCCTTCAATCTTTGCAATCAGCTTCTTTACGGCGTTGGAGGTTAGGAATTTCGGGAGGTTATTTACAACCAAGCTAAACATTGTAGGGTCTGCTGAGGAGCGGCCGTTTTGTGGCACGGGGGTCGATTGCGGCGACGGCGATTCTATCAGGTTGTGGGCTTGCGCGCTTGAAATGCCGCCACTGCAAATCCTCTCGTCAATCAAACCTCCTAGAGTGTCCAGCTTGGCGCGCTTTGCTTCAGAGTGAGCTGTAGCAGAAGCGTCATCCAAAGCGAGCTTTGGCCTTTCCTCTTGAGCAGCAGTCACTGCTTCAAGCATAGGGGCAGGGGTCACGGGGCCGCCATCTTCTGATTTCCTTTGAAGGAAAAGGGCGGGAGAGAGTACCGCTTGTTTGTTTGTTAGCAGCTGATTGTTCATTACAAAAGTAGCCAAAAATGGCATTTTACAATCCTCAAGGAAAAAGCAAGCTTGGTCACACAGAATCTTACATTATTACACAAAGTTGCATACATGAGGTGCAGGATTACCTACTGTTGCTGCTGCTGCTGCTGCTCCACTTCACACGCATTCTATTTGGCTTTTCTCGCGCTATGCGACCTTTTCCGCTTTTCCTCCCGCCTCCAACCGAACATTACGCATCACGCGTCCATCGCATCTTTGCAGCGATGCATAGGTGGCTACATGCAAATTACACAGTGTATTTTCCATTCATTGATTGTCTCGTGCTGGCTTACTCTGACGGATAATGGACCGTGGGCAACCAGCGCTCGTTGCCAGCCTCCCTCTCATCGTACCAGTACGTGTCTGGTCGGACCGCTCCCAGCACAGACACACGATCGAGTCGCCAGCGCTCAGCGGCACCAGCAGTAGCACCGCCCTTTTCCACACGGCCCCTGTCATCCATATTACCATCGGACAACAAAGCGGACCCCGATGTATGCGAGACGAGCGACGCTGCGGTGTACCAAATGTAGTCCAGTGTGCCACAAAACCGCGGAGTGCGATTTGTAAAGCGCGGCAGCTCATCTCTCAGCTCTTTCGCCAACTCTTTCTCGCTCGCACTCTCCATTGCACACGCCTTTTCCTCTGCGCCCCTCGCTCTCCCTTCACCCGCTGGCGACGGCGGCGGCGGAGGGGGGATTGGGTACGCACTCCTAAGCCTCCCAAGAGTGTGCTCCAGCTTCCATCCACGCTTGCTCAGCCATGTATCATACACCATTCTCCTCTTCAACAATTCACACCACTCTCTCGTATCCAGTTCGCATTCCTCCTTGTCTTTTTCAACGCCGCCACCACCATCATCATTCCCCCCATCCAGAGACAAATCAACGTGGCCATGATGCAAGAGCTGGATGACGCGGGAATGAGGCTGACTGTTAAAATCGCCGCAAATAATGACCGCGGCTTGCGAGAGGTCTGGACGCTTTGCTTTCATCGTCTGCATTGCTCCAATGTCGTTGCTCTCTTCATCTATAGCTGGACCGCAGCTGCTCAATCCTGTCGTGTCCGCGCTGGTCAGAGGTGCAACAAGCGTAGACAGCCACTCCATCATCATTGCGCACTGAATTGCCTTTACGTCTGCGTGCCGCGGATTCCAATGCAAATGGCAATTTGCTACAACCAGTAATCTTCCTTTGCTCCCTTCCTTGTCACCACCATCACCATCTTCAGCGCCCTTCGCCTTCTCGGGCGCATCATGCAGCTCACGAAGAGCGATCATGCTTGCGACATTATCACGCCCAATAAACCGCCATGCTGCTTGTGTCTTTGGAAAGTTTGGGTCTGCTAGCGCCGCTCGCTGAAACTCTAGCGCCTCTTCATGCACCACTTCAAACCTGCGCACATTTCCAGCATCGTTTGGTAATGGCAAAGCGAGTGAGCAGGTTAGGGAGCACGCAAGCAGCAGCTTTGGTAAAACAAGTACAGAGGACACGCTATAACATACCGACGCGTTAGCCAAAATGTTGCACACCCATCAACGCCGCTGGCTCCGGTTGCATGCGCGGCTGCTGGTGCCGTCATTGTGTGCGCGCGTGATTTTGGTCGGTACCGGCTGTTGTAGCCGCGACGTGTCATTTCTGGTCGGAAAAAGGTTTCATACTGATGCATCTCGACTTCCTGCACACACGCAAACGCAAGCATAAATGCAAACACAAGCCCTGCCCTACACTGAAAAGCTGTACCTGCAAACACACAATATCGCCGTCCAGCTTGCTTAGTTCTTGCATAACCCGTTCGCGCCGCAGACGCCAGTCAAGTGCCGCCGACGAGGCGTACGCGTGTCCATCAGCGGGAATGACGTAGCGGTCGCACAGGACATTGTAGGTTACGACTGTAAGGGTACTGGTATCGGTAGCATCAGCAGCAGTGGTACGAGCAGTGGAAACCCATAGCCGCTCGAGTGGCGCCATTGGCACTGCGCGTTTGTTCATCAAATAAGCAAGCAAGTGAGCAAAGTCGCGCATAACTGCTCCATCCACTGTAGCATGCATACATACCGGGAATTGTGTCTCGAAAGTACCGTACAGCAGCCGCAGCAATAGCACGCCACTTGTCCACATTGCTTGTGCTTGCGTTTGCGCCTTTCACCCGCTCCCTTACTCCTTCGCTTGCCACTTCGCATGCACGTGCCAGTTGCGGCTGTTGTACAGCAATCGCATAAATCGTTTCCATGTCCATGCCCAGCGCCCTCAAACGCCAGCACCGGCCAATCTCTGGCGGCAGCGCAATCAGGTGACAGCCCACGACCAGCAACTCGCGCAGTGTCCCGGCCACGTGCTCGATCGTTGCGGGAATGCATGTCAACGGATTCCGCGATACGTCTAGGACGGCGAGTGCGGGAAGTGTGGTGAAGAGCGCGGCGGGCAAAGTGTGGAGGCGGTTGTGAGCGAGGTAGAGGTGAGTGAGGTGCGGGTACGGTAGGGGTGGGAGCGAGCGCAGGCCTACGGCAGACATATCAAGACCAGGCCAAGCAGTGGAGCTACTCGACGTCAACACGCCATTAGGTGCTGCGTGGTGATGGTGATGATCGTCGTCGTCATAGTCGTAATGGTAGTCGTCGTCAATGCCATTGACATCAGCGTGGCTGTTTCTGGAGACGATAATGTCGCTACTAGCAAAGCTCGAGGTGGTGGCGTCCGTATCTGCTCGCTGGCGTGCTACTGCTTTCTGCCAAATTTGCCTCATAAAGGCACGCCGCCCCGCGTTGGTGTAAGCAATGGCAGAGTAGGTGGCGTTATTAGTTGCGGAAGGAGGAGCCTTAATAGCGCGCTTGCTGGTGGCAGCAATAGGTAGTGAGTCGGGTGTAGCAGTAGTGCTGTTGGGAGTGGCGATAGTGGCCAACAGGGCATCCACAGTGTCACCAGCTGCCGACATGGGATCAAGAGTAGTGGCGGCAATGGAAGAGGTGGCGGTGGTGAAATTTGGCGCCTGCTGGCTAGCATTGTGAGATAAGCCTGCTATTGCTGCTGCTTTCGCCCCCCTCTTTCCGTCGTAGCGCTCGTCCACTTGCCAAAAGTAGTAGCCGTGGCGTGTGGCCATCTCATCTTCGTCAACCAACATGCCGTACACGCTGTTCTGCTGGTCATAGATAGCATTATTGCTACACTCGGCGGCCAACTCCCTCATTATGGCGTAGTGCCTGGTGCACGGCCGATTGTAAATGTCTGTGGGTGTAGTAGTAGTAGTAGTGGTGGTGGTGGTGGTGGGTGCTGCAGCATCGCTTTGGGAGTTGCTGGGGGCAGGCGCAATTACGGTTGCGAGGCCAGACGCGGAAGCAAAGTCAGGGCCTATCATGGCGAGCTCGGTGCTAGCGGTGACGGCAAGTGGAGAGGTGGCCAGCTGGTGCGGATGCGGTGCATTCAAAGTTGCTGCAGACGAAAAGGGAATGGCGGTGGCGGTGGTGAACAGCGACTGAATTTGCTGGTGCGCGTTAGTGGCATATGCAATGTACGCGCTATGCACATTACTACCGGGCGTTTGGTAGCCATAGGCTGTCGTTGGTCGCGTGTGCGAGGGAGAAGCGGTAGCAGAATGGAGGGCGAGGGTGGTGGCGGCGACGGTAGCTGTCGAGGGCTGTGAGTGGGAGAGCGTCGACGACACTCGAAACAACTGCTCGGGGTATTGCTGAGGACGGTATTCTGGCGAATGCAGAGAGCGGTACACAAGTGACGGCTGATATGACTGCGGTAAATGCTGCTGCAGTGAACGCTGCGAGTGTGGCGAAAGTTGCGGTAAATGCGACGACTGCTGCTGCGCATTAAGTGTTCTGTGGTATTGGTGCGCTTGTGCGCGTGCATTGTATTGCGTGGAGTGTGAACCGAATGAGCCTGTTTGATAAGGGCTCTGTTGCTGTTGCTGTAATTGCTGCTGTTGCTCTAATGACGGCGATTGCGACGGTTGCAAAGACGACGAGGCGGCGGGAATGAAGGGAGCCTGTGCCGTCGATTGCCGCTGCGTGGAGAAAGGCAGCGGCGGCATTTCGTATGCAACACAGCGCTAATAATATTGGCGTTCTATTACTTGCAGAAATACAACAATCACCTATTGCGCACTGAAACTATAGGTGCGTTCCCTAACGCTCGACTTGCACGTGATGTCATTTAAATAACTGCTTCCATTGATTCACTCGTCTGTTGGATCATGGATGAACTTTGCTTTTTGCTTCTTTGGTCTTTTTCACTGCATCTCGTGACTACGGCTGCTCGCTCGCTCGCTGTTCCATTGTTCGCTGCTCCATTGCAGTCTCTGCACGGGCGCTTCACAAACACCTTGACACGGCGGGAGCGGCTTTATGCACTGCGCTTGTAGAAGCGGTGCTGAGGAGAGCGATGCTTGGCTGCATGCAATGCTACGCATGCTAAGCCTGGCGATACGAGCACGGCGAGGAGAGCAATGGAAAGGGACAGCTTCATTGGGGATGGTTGCGTCGCTAGCTTGCCGCTTCGGCTGAGCAGAGGCGTTGAGACTGCAGAGACGTTAAGACTGTATAGACACGCGCATAAATCTAGCGCGTGATATATGGCGTGCAGATAAATGCAATGTGATGGGCATGAAAAATTACCCCCATTTGATTACTGTAGCACAAGGCAAGCCAGGTGCCATGTGCTCTTTCGCCACTTCCGCCCTCATAGCAGCGAGAAAGCGAAGAGGTGCCCATTGTATTTGTGAAATCCAAAGGAAAATACACCCATATATCGTTAGCGACAATTAAAATCAAAGTCCAGCATGCCGCTGCTCCCCAAAGGCGTCATGTACTGCGCTCTTTTCCGTCGCCTCCTGCTACCCACTACTGCGCTGCGCCTCCTCTCCTTGCGTCTCTCAAAACCTGCCACGCCCGCGCGCCCCTTTCGCTCGCTTTGCTCCGTTCGTTGTGATCTCTTTGCCACTCGCCTTCTTGCGCTTGCTTGCGCCGATAGGCGCCGAGGGGATACGGGTAAAGAAAGAGTCGAGACGGCCTTGCGTCGCAGCGCATAGATGCTTGGTGAGCTTTTCAATGCCGCGCTTGACACGCTCCTCGCTGTCACGTTGCATCGCGAAGCAAAAAGCAGTTTTAGCGCTCGCATAAATAGAAAGGCGGTGGAGGAGGGGGCAGAAGCTTGTGCGTACCTAAAGCCCTTTTCCTTGACCAAAAACTCTACCATGCCTGCCTCGTCCGGCCGCTTCCATTGCAGCTGCGCAGGCGGGGTTAGCAGGCGTTCAGTCGGCTTACTTCCCGTACTCGTCCCATCCCTCCTCCCTCTACAACTTGCCTCGACATTTGCTGCATCCGTGACGTCCGGTTCGGCAAACAACCTCCTCGCGTCCGCATACGGCCAGTCCTCGGGAATGGGGTGTTTGGCGCTGTCAATCGTCTTTATCGCTTCCTCGAGCTGGTGATGCTGGCGCATGAGTGCTAATGCGCGGTGCGGACCGATCCCCTTGATCGAGGAGCAGTAGTCGCATCCCAGCAATATGCAGAGATCAATAAACTAGGCGCGCGCTGCTTATCAACATGAAAACAACAGCGAGGGTGGGGGAACAGGCAGTACCTGCTCCATGTTCATCTCGAGACCTGACAATACATCATCCAGGGTGATTTCGTCGATCGGTAGCTTCCGTGCCTCGCTGAACGTGAGGTGGCGCAAGAGGCGGGGGGCGCCAAACGTCAGCGTGTCCATATCCTCGGACGCGGCAGCATAGACCTGTTGTAGCGCATGGTTGGTTGGTTGGTTAGTTGGTTGCTTGATTGAGAGTGGGGTGGAGCGGTGCGCAGTAAAGTCAGGATAAAGAGACGACAAGCAAGCGATCAAGGGAAAAGGAACGTACCTTGCCGGCCTTAGCTAGAGCGGCGCATTGCGCCTCTGCTTCACAAGGCGCCTGCGTGTTGGTGAATCGGTAGATTGGAATCAGTTGACCAGCGCGGGTGGAATGGTTGATTGGCCAGACAGCCAATCAACTAGCCGACGATACTCCTCGTCATCACCATCACCATCCCCACCCCCTGCCACCCACCACCAAATACGGGATGCCCATTAGCCGTAAAAGACGCTGGCATTCTTCATTATGCTCGCGCGTAACTTTGACCGTGCGCCGCGTAAACTTGTCCATAGCAGTGACGTCGCCAAGCTCAGTGGCATCGGCAAGCAGCTTCGCGGCCGCATCGCGTCGCTCCAACCGCTTCGCAAGCTGGAAAGCGGAGGTGAGGAATGGTGCGGAATGGGGGTATGGGGTGGCAGACGCGTCTGCCGCTGAAATGGCTTGCCTCGCCTGACTTTAGAGTGGGCGGCCGGCCATCAAACACGTACACGGGCTTGATGCCGTTCTCAACCATCCGGATGGTCCGGTAAAACATTCCAATTAAATGACTGCGGAAGAAAATTAGCAAGGAAAATCCACTTGTTTGTATTTAGTAATGGGGGCGGTGGTAGCTGATGCCGCGCTGCACAGCCAGCCCACATTCTCGCGCTATGGTCGCCTCATTCCCTGGGCGACACGGCTACCACTCCTCGCCTCCCACCACCACCACTCACCCACCTAGTAGTCTCACCATCCTCCGTCTGCAGCTGCTGTCCATCATTGCTGCGCACCGCAATTAAAAATTGATAAATGGACATTGAAGCGTCCACGGCCACTTTGCGACCGAAATAGGCCTTGATTTCGTTGGAGCGAATAGCGTGCGGCGCATGGTCGCCAAGAAGCTTTGCAAGGCCGTGAATGCCCATGGACGTGTGTGGCGGTGTGGTTGGCGCGGAGAAAGAAACGCAGGGCGACTATGTCAGAGGCGGGCCGAGTGCGTTCGCTGCTTGTACACGTGACTTGCTCTCTTGCTCCCATCCATCGCTCTCCAATGGCAAAGTCCAAGAATCACACCAACCATAATCAGAGTGAGTAGACTCGTTTGCTCTCGAATGCTGCGTGTGTTTTGTCTCGGCGCATGTATTTTTGCTTTGTTTATGCAATCCGCCTACTCTGTGCTTGTGAGCCACTGCTGCTGCTCGCTAGTGCTGCTGATTGCTGTCTGCAATTATTGTCCGTGGCTTGTTTCTTGCTGCCATGTTTGCGACTGCTTGCGGCATCAGCAGCACTAGCAGTGGAAGCATAAAGCACTGCTGCTTCCTTACTCTGCAATTGACTCATTGCTCCTCCACCCTAGATCGCAAGGCTCACCGCAACGGTATTAAGCGCCCGCCCAACCACCGCTACCCGTCACTCAAGGGCGTAAGTGAGAATCGGATCGGCTGTATATCATGGGCACCGTGTTTCACTACGCCTTTTCGCTCCCTACATCCGTTCCCTCCCCTCCTCTCACACACGCGCACAGGTCGACCCAAAGTTTTTGCGAAACCAGCGATATGCTAAAAAGGGCACCATCCGCGCTCTTCGTAACGCCATGAAGCAGTAGTGATGCGCACGCATTTGCACCAATAGGACGATAGAGTGTGTGGCATGTGTTTATGCGGCGGGGATGAGCTGTGTACGCGTTGGCGTTGAATTGCCTCTCTGTTGCTACTGGCATTGCGTGCTCCTCTCCCATCCTGGACTCGGCCGCGAATTGATGCAATTTGGTAATTTCCAAACTTTTCGCGTGCCGTGCTCTCTACACTCAACCAACAAGCTCGTCGGCTTGCTGACGAGCTGCTCGCTAGCTCCCGAGTTTTTTCCTAGTCCTTGTTGCTTGGCGGCGAGTGATGAGAGACTTGCTACTGAAACGATGCGTGTTGTCGCTTTTGATGATATCAACACACACACAATAGCTAATCTTCTCTCTGACGCCCCGCTTGGAACACACACCCACTCAAATACTAATCATCAAAAACAGCAATTGAAAACAAATACCACTTTTCCCTACACAATGCGGTGCATCATTATTCCCATCCTTTGCTAGTCGCCACTTTCAAACCACTCATTCTCCTCCTCCTTGTCCGTTTTGACGCTATTGGCCTCGCTTTCCAACTCGCTCTCTTCCGGCCACTGCGGGGGTCGTGGTTCTATCATGGCCTTTGCAACGCGCGGGTGCAAAACACCGACAGCGCTTGACTGTCTGGTGGCCCGTTTGCGCGCACCGCTTTTGCTGGCTATGGCAAGATTCGTTGACACGACCTGCTCCTCCCCTTCCCTCCTCTCACCGTTATTTTCGCTCACTTCTCCTCCAACGTCACCGCCGTCTCTCTTTGCGCGCGCTTCCAAAGTCGCTGTCGGCGTTAGGGCTGCTGTGGGCGCTCTTTTTTCGGCCGCCAATGCCGGCTCGTCTCGTCTACGCATGCTCGCCGCGTTTGCGTTGAAATAGTTGCATTTTGGGCAGAAATATTCTGTGCAATTTGGCGTGTAAACTCTGCGCTGCCCACACTCCTCTCACACGTGCCGCCTCCATTCCCTTCCGCCCCGTCTCCTTTGCGCGGGGGAACGCGAGCGGGCACACTTACGTAGCTCGTGGATTTCTTCGGGCAGCGCTAGTCCGTTGTGCGCATAGCAGTTCCGACACACCAGCGCGTACCGGGTGTCGACAGCAGGCGCAGTGCCCACCAGTGTGTCGAGGATACGGTCGAGCCAGCCACTAGAGGCGGGAGTAGCCGTGGGCGACAGTGCAATGTGCGCAGCATCTCGCGAGACAGAGTCTGTGGCACCGGTATCAGCAGTGGGTGTAAAAGTTCGTGTGAATGTAGAAGAGGAAGCGGCGTTGGCAGGGGAAGGCTGCACCAAGCTTGCTCGTCGCCGCAAATTGCCTGGGGGGGAGGGGAAGATGGTGCAAGGGACGCATGTGAATTTTCGGGTGCGGTACAGTGAATGTGTGGGTAGGTTGATGAGTGAGCAATTGGGCAAATAAGAGGATGCGCAGCAGACATGGGGACAAGTATGGCGCACCTATTCCAAATTCGGTAGTCGGCTGCCGCGACACGGCCTTTCTTGGCGTTACAATCTACCATCAGTGCCCCACAATTGACACCACCGATAAAGTCATTTGTTATTTCCCTCCAACACGCGCCCTCATTTCGCACCACCCCATACCTTTCCCTCTTCGGCCGCGTCCGTATCGAATCGTTCGATTAGTGTCTTTGTAGCGTAGTATGCAGTTCGGTTCTTTAAATCCTCTAGCTACACACTGTCATCGTGAGTTCAATACACAACCAGCGCCGCGCACCAATTGCCGCTTCTCGCTATCTATTTGCACAATCTCGGCCTCTACAACCAGTTTGCTAATTAGCCATTCATCCGCCTTTTACTTGGAATCAGCTCGCTGCCACGCACACACACACACACACTCGGTCACTCACCGTGGCTCGCTTGACGCCGTCTATACCATGCTTGTACGCCCAGCCTCACCACGTATATGCTATGCAGGAACAGGGGTCTTTGCGCATTCGTCCCAACCACTCATTACCACTCACGCTGCCGGCCCCAGCAGTAGCGGGACTATCCGGGCAATCCTCGCTCTACCGCCCCCCAGACCCATCGCCCACACGCCAACGCACCACACGCACCATACAAGTGCGCCGTACACGCTCACAAACAGCGTCCATTGGCGCTCACGTGTCCGCGCCAAGGCAAGGTAAGCGTGGGCGCGGCGGTGGCGAGAATGGAGTGCGGTTAAGCGGTGCTCGTAAGCGGTCGGTGTGTTATCTTGAATGCTGCTGCGGAAGCGATCGAGCAGCTACGCATTTCGGTTCGGTTAGTTGACGCTGTTGCTAGCTGCCCCCCCAGGGGCCAAGGGCGCGAAATGTGTCGAGGGAAATTAAGAGACATGAAAAACAAGTGCGCAGAGAATGGGAGCAGAGGGTTAAAGAGAGAGAGGAATACGAGATAGCGGAAGGGTATAGCTTACTCGCAACGGTACAAGGCGCGATGCAATTGCACCCATCCAGCAAGGATGTCAATGGCAAGCAGATTCGCCGGTCATGTGCGCAAACGGCGAGCCATTACGCAATGATTGCTTGGAAAAATTCCACTAACATTGGACAAGAGAAGAAAAAGAAACAAGCTTCTACAACGCACACGAGCAACCGACAGTTGCTTATATACAGCCATAACGGAGATTTCAAATGCCCCAATATGCGTGCCTGCGAAAGAGGGACGAGCATCCCATGTCTGGATTTCGAGCAAAAAGGACAAAAGGGCTGCCACACTTGTGCCCAGTGGCTCGTTACGTTACACACTATGGATTCGAGCAGCGATTGAAAGGCCAGCCAAGTGGCATGAGCCACAGAGACTAGCTAAAAAATTGAGCAGACTGCTTACGTTATCCGCCAAATCCACACCATAAAAATCTAGCTACTAGCCCCTCCCAGATTGCTCGGCATTGAGCTCGCTCAGCTTGTACACTTCGTTGGTAGTAGTTCCGTGCCACACCAGATGCAAATGATACACCAAAAAGCCAAGAAACGCAGGCGCCAAAAGAATCAGTAGTATGATGAGCGACACGAGCTCTGGGTAGCTGCGCATTAAATGCTACGTGCGCATCTAGTCATCACACGCCGCGGCAACAACGCTTACGCTAACCACCCACGCGGCTGTATACTCACCCGAACTGTATCCGTGTGCGAAAGAGGGGTCCAGGCGGACGCGGTTGCGTCCCATTTAAGCGCCGGCAGTATCGCATCACGCTTGTACGCTTGGTACTCGATTGCACGCCACAACAAACGGCCGCCATAAACGCAAACAGCGAGCATGGATGCGAGGAAGCAAATAAACATGTGGTAAGTGCGACGCGCTACGCAGTTGTTGAACCATACGCCTGCATGCGTGCACGCGTGCGAGGCGGTGTGCAGCGCGACCAGGCGGGTGATGGCGGTAGCAGAGGTGTGCGTACAAGCACGCGTAAAGGGAGGAGGGGGATGGGTGAGCGTGCAATGGATGCTGTTTATGGTGGGAGCACGAGCACTTGCTTACAGTGGTGATCAAAACACGATACGCAGCAGTCGCACACCGAGCAGTGCTTGGAGCGTGCCGGCCTAGAAGAGTATGTGAGACGTGTGTGTGATGAGAAGCGGCTGCGGAGCTCGCTTGCTTTGTGCCCACCCTTCCACGCACTTACTTTTCGAGGCGGCAAGTGGAGCACACCCGACCCGGCACAAATATGCGGCCATCAAAGCAATACCGTGCCAGCTCTTTGCGTACATTCCGAGCCGTTATTCTTCCCGGGTCGACACTGCTAAGCAGAGCGAAAAGGAGCGCCGGGAGCAGCGCAAGCAGCGGTGCCAGTATGCTACCAAAAACTTTGTGCGCAACCAAAATACAATGCTACTTGCTGGTGAATGTTGTACTGGGCGTTGCTGCTGCCGTCGCCTAGGTACGACAGGAGCGGCCAAGCAAAGCTGAAGAATATCGCCAGGCCCATGGCGTACAAAACAATAAACACCGCCTAGTAATATGCCCGCAGTTGTTTGTTAGCAGGGTGGTGGTTGGGACAGCGCCCACCAGTCGGGGACTCGTGCCTGGAATGCGACCGTTGGCCGCTCTAATAAGCAATGCGCAGCTTGGTCAGCCAGCCGCAGACTGCAATCTAGGAGGAACATTGTCGCATGCCTTCCTCCCTAAAGCAAGTGGAAAGTTGCGTACGGAAGTGATCCCGTGCGCTGCACTGCTTTCGAGTTGCCAAGCAGCTGAGAAGCATAATTAATGCATACGCACACACACGCAGTTGATATCAATGATGCTTGATTGATGCTATGGCCGGCGGCATAAGTGTGCGCGCTCTGCTGCTCCGCGTACAGACTTTTGTTGCATTTGCTGCATGAATTGGCAATTGCTCGCCATCCCAGCCCTTCTCCCCACTTGGCAATGTCCACTACGCACCGCCATCCGTCACATAGAAGCGGTGCCCATTGCTACTAGCGCCACCATTGCTTTTCCCGAGGATGGGGCCGCATTTGCTACAACAATGCCCTCTGCAGCTGCGATATTTGCAGCAGCTACTGTATTCTCTCCAATCGCTACGCCCTGCCCGCTAAACTATGCACACCTTCACAAGCCAACGCACACGACCGCCGCGACCCTTCCCCAAGCAACGCTGTTTGTTACAAGGTCGCTGCTAGCATTACCCATCATCTTTCCCCTCTCCTCCTAGCCTGCGCTGTCGCGTAGCAAGCAACAACGGCAACAATATTCATTTTTGTTATAGATTGGTTGTGTTCAAGTGCAAAATAAATAATGTTCACAGGCTCATTCCATGGACCATCCTTTGCCGCAAGCAGCGGCATCCGCATAGTGCCCAAAAGCATACGTGAGCAGCATCGTGCGGTCGACTGCTGGCCATCGTCACACAGCGGGGACGACTGAATGCCAGGCAGCTTCTCGCCCTTTCCTGCTTTTTCTGACCAGCGCATTACACTGCACATGCTATTTAGGCCGCTTGTGCACAGGCATGGCAGTGATGGAACGCCGGTGTTTTAAAACATAGTATGGAAGCTGCGTCGTAGCGCGTTGCGCGAGGGTGTGTGCGTGCGCCCCAAAGAGTTGCAATTGTGGGTCGTTGATGCGGCGCATCAGGTGTAAGCGGGCGCGAGCGCGCACCATAAACGCTCGTCGAGAGAGGGTGCCGGGAGAGCGCAAGTAGGTGTTTCCCCGCAAAAGCTAGAAATTGGCTACAAATGCAGCAAATGAACATGGGATTTGTGGGAAAGCGGAGACCAAAACAACCCTAATCAACTACCATTCCCTAATCACGGCGCTTTACAGTAGAAATCGCGGTCATGTGCCCAAATTGAAAATGGCACCGTCGCTTATTGATGAGCAATGTACGCACGCACGCATCTTGTTCCCTTGCAAATTCCAAACCCCCAAATTCTCACCTATCCCATCCAGCACTGCCTGCGCCAGTGATTACTCAAGATCCGCAGACCGGAATCAAGATCGTGGTAGAGTACGGCTTCAATGAGAAAGGCCAAAAGGTCAAAATCACTCGCAAAATCAAGACAAAGCTCATACAGGAGCACGTCAATGAGCGCGTAGCTGAGCGCAAGGTTAGGATTGTTTTTTTTTTCATTCTACAACTCGTTTTTGTTTTTGCCGTTTTCTCTGCTTCTTTTTGCTACTGTGACTGCCACCAACACCACCACCACTACTCGTCTCGCTTCCATAGAGCTGGGCCAAGTTTGGCGCGGAAAAGGGAAAGCCACCGGGACCTGATCTTGGCATTACAAGCGTCGGCGAGCAAATCTTTCTCAAGCTTTCCCTCAACGCGCCGCACCTCCAAGTTGAAGACGAGACGGTGGCAATGCGAGACGCGCTCAAGGGCAAATCGATTGCGTGTCGGTACTGCAAGGGCGACCATTTGTCGCTAAAGTGTCCATACAAGGATGCATTGAAAACGGTGGATGGAGTGGAAATTGAAATGGGTATTTTTCCCTCCTTACCTCCCCTCTCTCCTCTCCTCTTTACCCCATTACTGCACGCACGCTTCGATGGTCGAGAAGAATGTTGTGACTCTGGCTGCTGTCACAGGCCAATCAAGACCTACTCTAATGAGCGCAACCAGCACTGTCACCTCCGCCGCCTCCAGCAAGTATGTTGCGCCGCATATGCGCTCTGGCGACCGCAAGCCCATGGACATGTCGCGCCTCCCTACGCGCGACGACTCCAACACCATCCGCATCACCAATCTCTCCGAGGACACGCAAGAGTCGGATGTGTCGGCGCTATGCAAGCCATTTGGCTCGCTGCAGCGCGTCTACATGGCGCGTGACAGGGAAACGAACTTGTGTCGCGGCTTTGCGTTTGTAACGTACATTGACCACGAGGCAGCCGCGAGAGCAATACAAAAGCTGAACGGACACGGCTACGACAACCTGATTTTGACGGCAGAGTGGGCCAAAACAGATCCCAAGCAGCAATGATTACGTGGCGTCCCCTCCCTCCCTCTCAATCAACCAATCAGCCAACCAACCAACAAAATGCTTTGTTTTGTGTTTGTTAACGCTTAGCAAATGGAAAAAATCTTATCATTGCTACGGAGCCAGATTATCGGCTTGCTTTGATGTTGATGTCGCTTGTCGTGATTTGCATTATAGTGGGGCCTTTTTTGATATCATTTAAAGCAAATCTCGCGATAAACCAGCAGCACCAATGCTATTTATAACGCTACACACATCGGCATTATTCATACATACACAAGCAACTAGTTGCAAATGCAAATTTCCAACGCACTCGGCATTGCCCTTGCCATGGTTATTGCCACTACATGCGCGCTGCCAGAGCCTGCTCCTGCCCCTGCCCCTGCTCAAACAACAATGATGCGCCAGACCGCTCCTCTCGCAAAGCGTTGCTGGGGATGGGGCGGGTTGGGCGGATTGGGGTGTGGATGGGGCGGGTTGGGGTGTGGATGGGGATGTGGATTTTGCCCGTTCTGGAGTTCCAACTGTTGCAACAATGCCGCCCTAAACAATGCCTGCTGCGATCACACATTCGCTGCGGCCCATACCTGCTCCAATTCCGTGTGCGACCGGGATCGAAGCGCGTTCAACAATGCATGCCACAACAACGCATGCAACTCAATCAGTGGATGCTGATCATCCTGTCTTGGTGATGTGGATTCCCGAGCTGGGAGTAGGATGCTTTTGCATAAATAGGAAGGCAGTATCTCTGTGTTTGCACGAGTTTTGTGTGTGCGGTTTGTGCATGAAATTCAAGTCAGTAGTCTACACACACTGGCACGACTGTTTATAGAACTTCTTTGTCAGCTTTATAAACACCGCACTGCTTTCTGAACAGTGCGAAAAGTTTGGAAACCAAATCTCCACAAGTGAATACATCGCGCTCATGAAACGCAACAATGCACAGTGAGCTCAGACTGACTGGCTGAGTAGACTCGTATGACTAGATTTCATAAAGGCAGTGGCTAAAACTACAAAAGCACCTTTTTCTCCCCTTACTTGTCAATTGTTTTTAAAATAGTGTTGATGACGCTAGTTGTGAGGCCGGCTTTGCAGAGATCGTGGACCTAGCCAACCACTAGTCTCCATTTGCGCTAAACAATCACCTACCTCTTGTATATTTCCATTCTCTTCTACATACTCTGCTATCTATACCACAAGTTGGCATATTCGCTCTTTGTGGAGAGGCGCACATTACCTGTTCAGCACGCTTACGACCAACACCCTTTAGCCGCGTAATCATTTTGATGTTGGCGCTGTTTAATATTCGCAGTATTGCGCGTTCACCCATGACCGGCTGTTGTTGTTCGTCAGACATTGGAGATTCCGTGCGTCGCGGCAGCACCTTTTCCGAGGAAACAGCATTCAGAGGCACATCGCCTCGCTGCTGCAACAAAAGAGTTGTTTGCACATCACTCTTCCGTTTGGACGATGGAGGAGACGGCAGCGATTCCGGGGATGCTGGAGATGGTAAGGTCGGCTGCTTGGGCCGGGGAGGTAGACTGGCAGCATTGCTAAATGCAGTCTTGCTTGCCGTTCCACAAACTGTCGAGTCGCAGTCGCTTCGAGCCGACTTGAACTCGTCCCGTCGTCTCTCAGGGGCAATGACAGGTGGGGGATGCTGAAACGGATTAGCATTCTCATCAATCTCCATCAAATGTCTTTGTCGCAGCGCAAGGATTGCGTTTTGCAGCTTTTCAACATCCGGCGTGTACTCGGATGCTAATTGCTCGCTAGGGGCTTGTTGCTTGCAAAGGCAATTTGCATACCCTTTTGATAGTGTGCAATTGCTCCCTCAATATCACCACGCCGCTCCAGCGTCTTGCCCAGGCGCACCCATGCTAGTGCATTCTTGTGCTTGGTGTGTGGAGAAAGGAGGCTTAGCACTTGTTCATTCTCCGAAGCTTTGCGATCGCTATTTCCAGCATGAGGCGCATAGGATGTGTGTGCGTGTGTGCATACAATTTTTGTTCTAGTTGGTCAAGCCGTTTACGCACGGTGTTGTCGCATGCCAGCTTCCGTGTCACTGACGGCCTGGTGCACATTTCGCAAGTCAGGCAAGTTTTCATCGACAAACTATACAATCGCTTACGTGAACAATCGGCCTTCTTCCTTTAGCCGCGACACCTTTTCGCGCACCATCAGATCCACTCTCCGCTCCAAATCGCAGACCGGAATTAGAGCGGGCGCCTCAATGGCACGCTGCGGTCTAGCAAACGACTTTTCACTAACAGTCGCGGCGATAGTCGCATGTGTAGGCATGTGTCGCTTCAGAGGGCGCAAAGTCGAGGAGGAAGTGGTGGTGGTGGTGGACAGGTCGCTACAATTAGATTCATGACTGGTGCGCGGACGCTTTAGCGGCCCGTCGGCTACAACGCGCTGTGCACCACCGCCATTAACAATTGCTATTCGTACGCGCGGCGCTGGCGCCGGATCTATGCGAGTGGGAGATGAGTGAGTGGGTGTGCGCCCGCGTTGCACAACCCAAGGTAAGTTTGGAGCGCGTGCAAAAATGTACTGCTTGCCTGGCTGCGGAACGTGTTGGACACGGTTGACAATCTCTTTTGATTTGGTAGCAAAGTTCAAGGTGCTGCGAAGCACATCTAGGCAGCGCACTGTACAGCTGCTCGCTCACTTGATAGTATCCGAGTAGAAGAATGCGCCAGGCGCGACATTAACGATCATCATCCCAACGCTCTTCCCGCCCAACGACGACTAAGAGGGGCGGGGCGTGACAGCGAAAGTGGAGAGGGCGTTAGAATTAGAAGCGTAATGCTTGCAAAGCTTGGGTCGACGTGCCTGCAAAATCCGCGTCATTTTAGAGTCGCGATATGGTATCCGTGTCTGTGAAAAGGGAGACGTTAAACTTTTATGAGGCCACCGCCATTCCACACATCGTCGCCATCTCACCGCTCCAGAATTGATGGCCTCGACTACTTGGCCCAGGACAAACAAGGACCGATTAATCGCGCCACTCTCCATCAACCGCTCCCGGCCATTCTCTGTGCGCCGATTGTCCTCGGAGCCGGCAAGGTCTATCAGGTTGAGTTTGCCGCACACGTGGTTCTGGTCGCGGCCTGCCGCTGCGTCCACGCGCTCTATTTGCACAGAGAGAATGGCATGCGAGCGACTGGAAGCGACGTTGAGCTTTGTGCTTGCTGTCGATCTATTTTTGCAAGCAGCGCTGCAAAGGCAGGTGCGAAAATAAAGAAATATGTGTGGCGGGAGCGAGGGTAATGATGGTAGGGGGAAGAAGAGGGATGGGAAGATGGAAAAATCAAATGTCAAACAGCACAGACATAAGTATAAGCATTCACGACGCTGCCGTGTATAACCAACCCCCGACTGCCTACCGAAACACTCGCTCAAACTCCGCATACGATTCCACCGTCCGCTGACTGAGATTTGCTACAAACACATTGTGCCTTCCATCTTCACGTATTGGCAGGCCGGCCGGGCTCTGTAAAAGCAGGCGTGTGAGGCGCATAGCAACGACATTGAAATACCGACTCTTTGCTTACCATTGCTTCTCGCGGAACAAGCAAATCAAATACGGCCTCCTTGTAGATTTCAAAATAGGATATACGTACAGCGATGCTAGCAGCATCGGGCATCTCCTCTTTGCTCGCAAAAATGTGCCGGAGCGAGCGCGGAATGATGCCGGGCGATGTGTCGCTGCCTTGTATGGTGTGCGTTTTCCCTTGAGGCGAGCAAGTATAGGTGGGCCAAACAAAGCAGGGCTTTGAGCGCATCGGCATCTTACTTACCAGCTCCGGTCACACCGTAGCAAAACACGGTTGTATCCTGTGCGCGTAACCGACTTGTTAACGGGAGTGCAAGCAAGAAATCTGCGTTTTGCTGCTGCTCTCCTCCTCCTTACCAAGCCGCTGAATATGTTTTTCAGTAGTGGTCGCACATTGCGTTCAAACAGCTCGCTTTGCGTGCTCTCGGGCCCAAAACAATCATCAAAGCTAAACGCAATTGGCACTCTGATAAACGCGCAGCTGCGCTTCCCCATGCTAGCCAGCTAGCTACACCTGTATTTGAGCACCTCCTCGGGATTGCGCACGTTGACCACGCATACGCAATTGTCCTTGACGGTCGTGACCGCGGTGGTGGCACTAATGGCGGAGCGCGATTGCAAATGCGACGGCTGCTTTTCATTAGGAAGGAAGGGGCGGACGCGACAAACTATTTTTATGCGATGAGCTGACGGCGGCGCTGTAGCTGGCATGGACAATGGTAAACGCGACGCGACGCGTCTCGACTTTCACGTGAAACAAAAGAGGCGCAGCGAGGCGCAAGCCCCCTTGTAGCAAAAAGCATCCTGCTGCACACAGCGCCAAATAATATCTCATAAACGCACTGCTCTACAGGAAAGAGGAAGAGGATGTGGAAATCATGCTCCTATAGTATTCTCTTGGCACTGTTGTAACAAACATTACTCTCTCTTAGTCGAATACTTTCCTCCCTTTACCTCCCCCTTCCACCAAACATTTCCCGCTCTTCAAAGGGCACCAAAGTGCGGGATGTATGCGGATGGACCGTGTGCAGCGGCTGCCGGCTTAATGGCCTTTATTTCACGCGCGGTCTACGCAGAACATTGAGCAGCGTCAATCCGTTCCACAAGTGGTGCAACGCAAGCAAGCGCATAGCGGAGCAACAACACATGCTCTCATGTATGCTCATATGTGAAGCTTACTTACCGCAGAAATGTCGGCAACCTTGAGCCCTTCTAATTCGCTCATCATCTTCTCGGCCGACAACCTTTCCACTCCCCCCTCCACAAACAACTACAGGCACACATCATCCTCAGCATAGCAGCGCAGAGCATGCGCGCGTGCAGCACTCACCGCGCTTTCAATGGCAGAGAGGCGACCCTCGCGAGTCTCCATGCCGGTCGCCGCCAGCATCCGAGCCTTTGCTACTGCTCGCTTCAACTCCCCCTCTTCTATGCCGCCCGCTAAGCGCTCCATGGTCGCATTGACAGCTCGCTTTATAGTGCCGACCGCTTCTGCTGCGCCCCTGGCCGGCGCCTTTATTAGTACGCTGAGGAGTGTCGCATCCGGGTGCGGGAGGTGGAAGGCCATTGCCGACAGGCCGTCGTGAGCACGCACAGCTTGAGCGAGCGGCGTCTCGCCGCCATGCGACCATTTGATGTGCGTGGCACCGCCTAGCAGCTGCGCAACGACGGCCCCATGCAGCCTGTTGCTCACAGGCGTTGCAAACGCAACATGCACATGCTCGGCGCTCGCATCGTTGATGCACGTTTCCGCTCCGGCACGAAAGGAGGGAGCAGCGAGAGCAGTGCTGGCAGAGGTGGCGGGAGACGTAGCATGCGCAGCAAAAGCCTCTTCCACGGCCTTGTGCACCTCGTTCCGACTCAGTCCGCTCGATACCACAGCAATGCCATTGCCGAGCACCGCATCAGCGTACGACTTTATCGCGTCCACGCTCATGGGCACCCCGTGTGGCGCGTACAAGCCGTTAGCAAGGCCCAATGGCGAGTCAGCACTGGCCGGGCGCGCAAAGGCGACAGAGTAGAGCGCCTCGAGCGCTGCTACCGTGGGCGAGCTGTGCGCGCGCGCCGACTCAAATTCAACGAGCGACTGGATCGCGGAGAATTCGTGGGCCGCAAAGCGCGTGTTGTACAAGCAATCACAGAGGAGGTTGGCAAAGTTTGGTCTGTGCGGATGCGTGTTACACTTTGTAGGGGAAGAGGTGGAAGGAGAGGAAGAGGGAAGGGAGGGGAAGAAAAGATACCACAATCACTTACAAGTCAACGGGGAGAAACTGTGCAGTGTAAATTATGCTGTCGCGGGTAATAGCTGCAGACAACGCTCCGCCCAGTATCTCTGACTCTCGCGTAATTCGCAATGCTGTGCGCCCATGTGTGCTCTATGGAGCGGGGTAGCAGCGGAGCACGAAGGAGATGATATGGGCCGAACAAAACGGATCACACGCCAGCCTCACATCTCCAACTGCCTCTTCCCAACAAAGCGTGCCCATTAGCTACTTGGTTACCTTGAACGCATAATTTTTCAGGTAGTGTGCAGTACCCACTTGTCCAGCAGTCTCGTACTTGCTCCCGCCACGCACCACCACACTGAGTGACGCGGCAGGCGCTGATTCGTCTGTAACAACCAGACGAAGGGCTTTTCCGATACGCGCAGTGTGAATGGAGCGGTAATGTGCAATAAAGGGGATAGCGGTGCGCGTGAGGATGCAGTTGAGCGGGCGGAGCGAGAGGCGGTACATCGCGCGCGCGTTTGAGGAGTGTAAATGCGTGCACATGAGCAGTGCTGCTTGAGCTGGATGCACGCACGCAGGGGAAATTCATTCACTGGGATCTCGCCAAATTAAAACCGCAGTTTCCCTTTCCGCTTCAAAGAAGCCTAAAATTCACTAGGCCATGAATAGTTAGTCTATACGGTTTTCCAAACCAAAAACAACGCATTATAAATTTGTTGTGAGATGCATAGAGGTGCGTTTCACGATTTTCACTAAAATGCTTTGCACTACCCCCGAGCTACACGCTTGCATACAGTGCCGGACACCTAATGTAAGCGAACAGGAGCACGTGGGCGGGGAAACGTCGAGAAAAGTCTAGAAAGTTCAAGAAGGTACTGGAAGTAGCTTGGAATTAGGTTATAAATATGGGAGGATAGCCCAGATTTTTCAGCAGTTCAACAATTATTGCAAATAACCACTCTTGTCCCGATCACCGATTACACCTATAACCGACATCGCGTGACCAAAAATAGACAAAGCGGAACAATACTGCACTTTAGCCCACACTCTCTGTGTAACATGGTATCAGGGGTGTGTCCGGGCAGGGGGGTACGCCCCGAGTGAAAGAAGAATGTGATAAAATGAAAAAGCTGTTTTAGGTCTGGCAAAGACCGTAGCTTGAAAGGGCAAAAAGCCTGTTCCTCCTCCATGGCACACTTCCTCTACTTAATTCTCTAGGCGCGTATCCCTGCTTGCCACTTTGTCTTACGTTACAACCTCATATGCTCCTAGAGAATTAAGTAGAGGAAGTGTGCCATGGAGGAGGAACAGGCTTTTTGCCCTTTTTGTGCCGGGGGGATGAGCGTCGGGCCTACTACCCGCCCACGCTCTCTCCTCGGGGCAATTGGCTCCCCTCATCTGTGGCCAGACCAAAAGTAGGATCTAGAACAAAGGTTGGTCACACTTTGAGCAACGGAGCACTAACGTGATCCAATTAACACTTGGCCCAAAATGCAGATTGACGCACCCCTACTCATTATCATCTTTATAACTGCTGCTATTGCTCCTCAGGTCCCGGAAAGTCTGAAACTTAGTATTGAAAAAGTTTCCGATCAATGCCAACGCTTTACTAGCACTGACCCGTTTCTAAAGCAGCAGTTGGAAATAATAGAGCAGGAAATGAAAGCGCTGAACGAACTTGGCACTCCCTCGCAGGAAAATTCTGGCGGTCCATCCACCGCCACCACCACCACCACCACCCCGGCTTCCTCGGATGAGGATGCTGCAAAGGCAGCTACTGATGCAGCATATACCATACATAATGCAGTAAAACGTTTGCAAGGTCCCCTGCTTGAGCTTCAGGCCGAAGGCTTTTTGCAAGATTTAAACGCGCTGGCATTGGAGGCTTTTAAATTCTCCCAGAGCCTCAGTAGATACTTGGAAACATCGCCTGGTGATGAACGACAGTTAAAAAAGGGGATACAGTTTTACATTCCCAAGGTGAGTAAAAAATTCAGATTCATTGGCGCATAATTGTGAACGCGCACTCCCCCACGCCAGGACAACTCACTCGGTCCTGCCACTACTAGTGAGGTGCAAAAAAAGCGTGGTCCGTCGCCAAGCAAGTTCCTTAAGAAAGCGCTTTCAGAGACAGTGTCATTAATAAGCTCCCCAAAGCAAACATCAAAGAGGCAGATACACCAACGACGCCCAGATCTGGAATCAAGATTCCCAACGCCAAAGCGCATGTTTAGTGCCGATAGCATATATCAAGATAAATAAAGTATAGCTGATAGTAGACAGAAAATTGAATGTATAAAGTTGCAGCGATAAGGAGTGAGAAAAGAAAATTTTGCTTTGCTAAAACCCATTCTTGCCAACAGTCCAAAAAGTCGTGAATAGCTTGCTTCTTGCATCTTTGGGGTGCGAGGGGTAGCAAGAATAGGCCGCAGCAATGACTACGCCGCACGCTCCTTGAGCCATCTATTTGCCGCCGTCACTCTCTCGTACACCTCTGTCGGCACCAGTTCGCCATGGTTAAGATTGGTAAGCAACACGACAGTCTGACATTAACCGCAGGTAAATGGGACAAGCAAGTCATGACACTGCTACTTGCCGCGTTCCAAAATCTGAGCATGGCATCGAGGAGCTCGACTGCCTCCGGCTCTTTGGGATATTTGACAGCGACTTTTTGCTTAGCAAATGCCTCGTTCTCGCACTCGGCAAGCTCGCACAAATAATCCAGCATCAATAAGCCGCCCGGTGGTCCGATGGTGCGTCTCACAAGTGGATACCTGAGCCGGAAAGGGAAAGAGAAATATAGTTTTGGCAGTAAAGCGCTTTGCACGCACCCATCCGCAAAGTTTGTATCACTAATCACGCCACCCTTAACCAATGCGCACTCTGCGGCCAATCGTAAGCAGCGCCGCGTCAGCTCTGCGCAGCTATTGAATGCCAAGAGGTTGCGATCGAGTGGACCCGGCCACTTTTCCTTCTACAAGTCGCCGAGTTGGTTAAAAGCAAAATTTCTTCCGAGCACCCGCCCCCGACCGGCTCACCAATGTGAGACTGCGAGGCAAGAGACAAGCTACGCTCGAAATGCACCAGATCGCGTTGGCTAGGAACAGTGAACGCAGCCAGTCAGTCAAAAGATGGCCACCACGCATTGAGGACTTACAATCATCCACAGACATGCCATTCAATTTGCTATGAGCCGCCGCCCCACCTTCTCCAAATGAGGCTCTTGCACCGATCGCGCCACATCTCGACAGCATTGTGTAGATTAGCAATGCTTCAAACATTGCAGGATGACGCGCTTCCTCGGGAATCGCATCGGAGCATTTCAAGTATGCCATTATCATTACGCCTGATTTTCGGGCAACCTCAGGCGTCATTCTGGCCGGCACGCGTCAAAGCAACAAAGAAGGCGGCGGCGGGGGAGAAAAGTGATATTACATACATGATTGCAGACAAAATCATGGAAATGATGGTGGCATGTTCCTGTGTAACGTAATAGCGATGGCAGTGATGGCAATAACAGTAGTGATGGTGAGCAAGGAAGCGCTAGCGCAGAATGAGTACCACCTACCTTGAGATTGCCAGGGTAGTTGTACTTTGATAAAATAGCCAGCACCTGTACACGCACAGCTCTTCCTTCTCCCACCGCCACCACCACACTGGCTAGTTTGAAGCAAAACACTTGCCGTCTCGGAATTCGAAAGGTCGGTCAGTTGTGAATCGGCAATTTTGCTCGGAGGAAGCGGCATACCGGCAGGGTCATACCAGCAAATCAAGGTCTGGCAGCATTTAGTCGGGAGAAAAGGGTAGCACGCGCGCCACGTCATGAACGTACAAGTTTGCGCTCTTGGTAAAACTTGTGCATTGCTCCCTTCATTTGCCCATACACTGCGCTCTGAGCAGGGGCCATTTTCTTTAACAGCCTTTCAAACACATCGCTGCCATTGCAGTCGGGCGCTTTGACGACCACGTAGCTAGAGACAAGCGACTCTAATGTCTGCGCGCAAAAATGATTGATTCTTGCTGGCGGTGACAACAGAGGACGCGAAGCATACCGATGGCTGTATAGCGCCCCGCGCAAGCAAGCGATACACGTGGTCTGGAAAGCGGTATCCCACAATGTCGTGCATATCTCTGCGCCACATGCATGAGCTCTTGGCCACGAGCCGAGCAATGGTGGGCATCGACAAGCTTACGCTGGCGCCTGTTCCGCATAAATGGGCTGGACATGTCCGCTGTCCGTAAGCACGGGATGAAAGCGAATTGCGCAACGCGTACGGCAAAAAAAGTCGAAGTATTTGGTGCGAGAAACCTAAATAATACAACACACTCAGTTTGCTTGTTTCTCGGTGCAAAAAGACACGCCTCTGGATGCTCAGCGTAGTGTTGAATAGCGTTGTAGCCATTCCGATGCTCCACTACCATGTCCACTGCGCCTGTGCAAGCAAGTAGTAATGTGCGCGCGTCTCTGACAGTGATGGTGAGCAAGAGCGTGCACATACTTTGGAAGCTAAAGCCAGCGGGCGTAAGAAGGGGTGGAAAGGTGCGGGGCGCGAATTCAAAGCCAGCAAATATGGAAATGTCGATTAGCTGCTCAAAGTCAATGCGCAGCTCGTGTAGAATGTGGTTCCGATTAAGCCATGTAAAGGAAAGGAGCTAGTGTGGCGGCGACGGTGATAAGGAGTCGAACAAAAGAGGAAGACACCAAATCATACATTATTTACATCCATGGCGGTAATCACTTGGTCAATTCCAAATAGAAGCGCCTCGGGGCCAGCGTGGACAGCATGGATTGGTTGCATCGGATGCCTGATTAGATATGCAAGCTGCAGCGTTTTGTTGTCATCATTTCCCTCGCTCCAAACTGCAAGATGCATGCATGCAATGATGTAGTACCTGAGCCGAGGGGTGGTACGGAGCCACAAAGTATTCGATATTGTTCTCACAAAGGATGTGTTGGACGGCAACAGCCAGCGCCCTAAAATCGATTGCGCCTGGGGCGGCCAGCAGCGCGCGGCTTAGCAATGAGCGCACGTGCATGCCATGTTTCGGCCCGGACACGTACCGCTTTTGGACCAGAGAGCTTCGGCTTGGCTCACTCGCCCGCTGGCGTAGTGGTTCCATGCCGCCTCGCGACTATTCATGCGGAGGTCGGCGGAGCGCGTGCGCACCGCTTGCTCGCCAACATTGCTGAACGGCTTTTCGCGGTGTGGTAGAGATAGGCCTTTGAATATAAATAGAGGGTGAATATCGTTAGACCTACGCGTACACGTTATTGGGAATGGAGAGGGAGGGAGAGCAGGAGAGAGAAGGGAAAAAAGAGAGAAAGGAGCGAGCACTGTTGGAAAATGCGGTATTGCGCCTCTCTGTACTTACTTGGCACCATCAATAAACCTCTGGATAGCATCACGGAGTCCGAGCAGTTCGCCACCAAGCGCCGCAGCCAGCCCGTCCCGCGGCAGCTCGGCCAGCAAACGGCCCAACCAATAATAGCCATCAATGCCTACGCGTGCTCCAGCAAGGTGTTGGAGCGAGGTGGTGTGGAAGAGACGGCGCTCGCTCGCAAAAACTGTGTATGCAGTAGCAGTGGTGAATTTGAGTTAGGAAGCGAACCGCGTAAGCACAAATCTCGGCCTTAACGCGACATTATGCTTACTTTCGAATTGGCGAATTCCCATGGACGCTATTACTACTACTACTGCTACTACTATTGTTGTTACTGCTGCTGCTGCTGCTTTGTATTGGCCACGAGCTTTCAAAGCCGATGCAATGTGATGTATGGATTTGATCGAGTCTATGGCAAAATGAGCTAGATCACGTGTACGCAGCTGTGACTCGCATCGCCGACCGCTAAACTGCGCCACATGGGAGCCACCACGTCAAACGCGCAGAGCGCAACAAAGGATATAGGTGAGCGGGGGCGGTGGAGGGAGACGAAGCTGGCGTATCGCTCCTAGCAAAATTTATTGCACGTAATTCAATCGTATGCGACGTTTGAATAGTCAAAGTCGCAAAATACAGTCAAAACGATTTACGTATTGCGTGTGACGATGAGGTCAAAAATGTAAGGAAAGGCGGCGCTTTTTTACAAGACCCGTTGGTCCCTATTCCTCGCTGCTTTCACGCTCAAACAAACACGCGCTCACTAACTCACCCACCCTTCCAGGCCCTAACAACCACGTTTGGCTACAAGGAGCACAATACTCACACCGACGTCAAGCTGCTACTGGGCTTTATTGCGAGCATTTTTGCCGGGGTCGACTTTGCGCTGACTTGGAAGAAGCCATATGACGAATTTGTAAAGATTAGCACCATTTGCATAGCCGGGTAAGCAATGACTGCTAAGGGGGGGGGGGGTGAAAGCATTAGGCACCAGTTGACTATTTACTTTACTTGTGCGCATCCACAGCTTTTTTATCCCAACAATCCTCTCTGCTCTCTACGCATGGTTTGTGCAAAAAAACACAATGTTTATCGGCACGCTTACTGCAGCCAACAAGGTATTTGAAAGCAAGCTGTATACGACTCACGTCCGCCACTTCATCTGCCGCTCCCTCATTTGCCGCCCCCTTTTTCGTGCTCCAGGAAAACAGCCATGTAATCACCGTATCATCTCTAATCGACAAGGAGGTTGGCGCCTACACCATGCAAATGTCTGCTCGCCCCATCTCTGCGAGCACGGCCGCTACCGTTCAGCCGGAGGTGATAACAGTCAGCGTGCCTCTTGGCGACTGGTTTGATGAGGACGGGGCGCTGGCAAAGGAGCGCGTAAATACTGCCCTGCGACCGCACGTCGAGGCGGTAGCTGCGAGCGTCGCAAAGATTTCCGGTCGCCGCAAAGGCGAGTGAAAAGGTGATGGTGGTGGTGGTGATGGTGATGGTGATGGCGGGAAGGAGAAGGAAAGAGGATGGAGAGAGTGCTTGGGTGGAAGAAGAGAAAGAGGAGATAAAGGCGGCATATCGGGTCTTGTTTGTGGTAATGGCGCCTTCTCCACACCCACACGGAGCTGAGCGCGAGCTGCCGTGTCATGTCACACAGAATTTGCATAATCAACATCACATCGTGGCTTCTTGTTGCCCATCGGTCTCATTATTCATTTCACGTGCGCGTCGTGTGAGCTGCTTTTGCTATCGGTCGCTGTGCATTACGCGACATTATAATTGATTTTTGCGACTGCGCTGCTGTCGTCTTTTCACTGTGCTTGTACAAAGCATCTTGTCCCTTCTTTCCCCCTCTCTCTGTTCCCTTAAAAATGCCTCTCATTTCTAATGCGGCCGCGTACGACTATGTTGTTATTGGCGGCGGGAGCGGTGGCCTCGCTAGTGCTCGTCGTGCGGCCAAAATGTATGGGAAGCGAGTGGCGCTGGTGGAGCGGCTGCCGTATTTGGGCGGGACGTGCGTCAATGTCGGATGCGTGCCAAAGAAAATTATGTTTAATGCGGGTGAGCAGTGACAAAGCGCGGGGCGTGGCGCGGGCGCGGGCGGCAGTGAGAAGCGAGCGAGTGAGCGTTCGTTCGCCTTGTCTTAGCATCCTTGCGCGAGTCCTTGCACGACTTTGCCAACTACGGAATCACTCTTCCCTCGCTTAATACGCATGCCGCCGCATCGGGGTCCGGCTTTGGCTGGTCGGCTGTAAAGACAGCGCGAGACGCGTACATTTCTCGTCTCCACGACATATATAACAGCAACCTCAGCAAAGAAGGCGTCGAGCACTTTACCGGCGAGGCGCGGTTCGTTGGCGACCGAACGGTAGCGCTTCGTATGGGCGAGCAGGAGGTGACGCTTCATGGAAAGTGCGTTTTGATAGCTACCGGTGAGTTTTGCTAGCTGCTGTGGCAGTGAGCAGAGCGAATTTTTGCTAACCATCGCTACCGCCACAACCATGCCATCACCCCCATCCCTCGCCTCCCTTCAAGGTGGGAGACCGATTATTCCGGAAAATATTCCCGGCTCCGAACTGGGTAAGGAACGGCACAGCAAAGCGGGGAAGCTGCGACTAAAGCAACAACTAATGTCAAATATCCCGCGCTCCAGGAATCAATAGCGACGACTTTTTTGCGCTAGAAAAGCAGCCCAAGAGCGTTGCTGTCATTGGGTCGGGGTAAGTTGGAGCGGGAATTGCGCGTGGTTATGCACTTTTCTCGCACCCGCTCTTCCTCTTGCGCAGGTACATTGGAGTGGAATTGGCCGGTATTTTTAACGCACTTGGTGAGTGCTTTCGTTGTTACGCTCGCGCTCGACGCTATCCCTGACATCCATACCGCCACTGCTTTTCGTGTCGCCCCTCCGCGTTACTTGCTTCTATACTCGCTCGCTTGTAGGAACTAAAACCTCGCTTTTTACACGAACAAACACCGTCCTCCGGAAATTCGACCCGATCATTTGCGATACGGTCGTGGCCGAGATGGAGCGGACCGGCATCACTCTTGTCCAACACTCGCTTGTGGAGCGTCTTGAGCGCACGGCCGGCGGCATCACCATCCATTACGCCGTCAGCGCGGATAGCGAAGCGAAGCGGATGTCGCAGTTGGAAGTGGAATGTGTATTGTGGGCGATTGGTCGTCGTCCGAATGTGGAGGTCCTGCAGCTGCAGAATGCTAGGGTAAAGACAGGAAAGAGCGGGCATATCGAGGTGGATACGTATCAGAATACGAGTGCCGAGGGTGTGCTTGCTATCGGCGACGTGTGCGGCCATGCGGAGCTCACTCCCGGTAAGCAACAGCAGTAGCAAGTAGTAGCAAGAGGGAGGAGGAAAGGGCGATGGTGAATGGATGAGGGTAGAAGCGGCGGCAGCATCAAATCCACAACCTGCAAACGTCGCATTTTTGTGTAGTGGCCATTGCTGCCGGACGTCGGCTTGCTGATCGGCTGTTTGGCCCGGCAGAGTTTGCCAGCAGCCATCTCGATTACTCCAACATTCCCACGGTCGTCTTTTCCCATCCCACCAGCGGTGCCGTCGGTCTTACCGAGCCCGAGGCGCGCGCTCGGTACGGAGACGCCGTGCGTGTCTACACCACACGCTTCACCAGCCTCTACCACGCCCTCCTGATATCAAACAAGCAGCTCACCGCGTTCAAGATGGTGTGCGTGGGCCCCGAGGAACGCGTCGTGGGGCTGCATCTAATCGGGCGTGGCGTGGACGAGATGCTGCAAGGCTTTGCGGTAGCCGTGAAGATGGGCGCGTGCAAAAAGGACTTTGACGACACGGTAGCAATTCATCCGACCAGCGCGGAAGAGTTGGTGACAATGAAATGAAGCATTTACTAGTAGCTTGAGCTGTGAAATAGCTCGTTCAATGTTTGTGCATGTGTGATTTGCGTGCGCGTGCACACTTCCGCACGCGATTTGCTCCACGAGTTGTGTAGCGTGAATAAATATGCTCAAACTTTACTGCAAGAGCGCAGCGCTAGTTGCGCACCAGTGTGTGTGCTGCCAAGTCAAAAGATTGACCTTTAAGCGTCACTTTAATTTTTTCTATACACAACCAATCGCACTGGTGGTCAGTCAGCTACAAAACCACTTTGGCCGCCCAGTCTTTTAACCAAAAAAGTTGCCCTTTCTCTTTTTAGTCATCATCTTCCTCACCCCACGACATCCAGCCAGAATCTGCGTCCTGCTCCGCTTCTGGCATAAACTCCTTGTCCGCCCATCTCTCATTGTCCGTTTGCCACCACTCGCGTTCGACGGGCCGGTCGCTGGTTTCGTGTGGACCAGTAGGGTAGGCGTCATTGGCGGGAGTTGCCGGCGTCGCTGCATTCGAATCGCTTGCCTCTTGGGTGTGTTGTTCAACGGCGGCCGGGTCAGCTTCTCTATTTGACTCTGTGCTGCCGCCCCCCATGAAGAATGGTATTGGGAAGAAACCACCGCCTCTAAGGCCAATACGTACGTGCATGTGCGTGATTAGTACGAGGGGGGGAGCGTAGCGTTCACTCACATTCCGTGTTGAGAATGCCTAGAAAAGTAGTCAAAGTCCACGGTTATCGCTGCTGCCAATGCCACCGCACGCTCGTCGAGGGTCATTGGGCGAATGGATGCGTTGATACCGTCACCACCGTCCATGCGGAGCACGTAGTGTCCAGTATCAGTAAATATCTGTAATGTTATTCGCGAACGGAATAAGATTGGATTGAATTGGATGGGATGGGATAGAGTAAGGTAGGGTAGGAAAAGCGAGGATTGTGTAGCGTAGCATAAAATGGCTCCGGATGAGCGGTTGCATACCTCACGAGCAAACCCAGAAAAATTTCGGTCAATGATGCCTAGCAAAGCGCCTTCCGAGTCGCGCAACTCAAACACCCACGACAAAAAGGCGGCGTCCATGCGAGCAAACTGGTTTGTGCTGTCGGATAGTGATAAGGGTGGTTGTAGGGGAAGGGGAGGAGGAGTGGAGGACAAGAGACGACGAGATAAAGATGTGCGTAAAAGTGCGAATGAGAATGTAGGTGAAGGATGAGGTGTGATAACCAGCATTTCTGAGATTCTGCCAAAGGGAGATGGTTGCACGTACCCGACAAACAAATTGTATCGCCGACGCCACGGATGCCACTCTTGCTGCACCTCGCCAATAGGTTCGTCGTTGCCGGTACTTATAAAGATGCGACTATTTATCCACGCAAATGGTCGGTGTATCTAGTGGGAATGTGGGGACGAGGGGAATACATCAGCGGTGATTATTGGAGGGGAAGCAAGGGGGGAGTGGGTGCGCAGAGGCCGACCTTGAGAGCAACATTCCCTTGCTCGTCCATCACCACCGCGTTGAAAACGCGTCGCGTACGCAGCAGCTGCCGCGACAAAACCGACATCATGCCCCGCTCCTCTTCAGCAATGAACCCCACGCTCGTGCCCGAGCCATCCACTATTGCGTATTTGTTTGCTTGCTCCAGCCCCTATGAGCTGCATGTCAGCAAAGAGGTATAGGAGGAGGAGGAGAAGGGGTGGGAAAAATGGGAAAAGGAAAAAAAAGGATAGGACATTGACACTTGCCACAAACAAATTAAGCATTTCTAGCTGGCGCGTCACGGCAAGAGTGTTGTAACTGACAATGGCGCTTGCTGGGTCAGAGTGACGGATGACACCGTGCTCGTCTGCCGCCTTGATCGCGCGCAGCGTGCGAGGCACATCGATTCCCGGCATCGAGCTCGAGTAGTAGCGGCAATAAAGGCAGTGGCGACGACGAAGACGAAGAGGGAAGCGACAAAGGGGAAAGGGAAGAGCGGAAAGAGGACTATTGCGACACGCACTAGAGGCCTTTTTGCGCGCTGCAAACATCTGACGCCCAAAGACACTTTGTGACTCGGGAGAATCGCAGCGCGTAAAAGCGTTCTGGCGCGCGCAGGAATGGAAACGGGAAGCAGAGCGACCAAGCAAGGAAGCTTGCAGATGACGCTCCCTGCGCATCTCAAACGTCGACGACAAGGTGCCTTTTGCTCGTAGTGGCAAACTCAGCTGCGACGAGCGAGGAGAGATGATACTTGTTATGCAACCGCCAGGCACGAATACGACAATAGCGCGTGCAGGATGGCGGCTTGGAAACAATAAAGGCAAAGAAAAGAAGGGGGAACAACAGAGGGACATTGGATTTGGAAATGCTGCGGTAGGTGGTAAACCCAATCACGTGGTTATGATTTTTGTAATCGGTGGGGTTCAGATGAGAAGAGTACTTCTTAATTACTAGGAGACTCCCCCCTCCACTACTAGGAGGCGAGACTACCTTCTTTTATAGACAAACATGATATGACAAACTATAGTTAAAAATAGTTATTACTAATCATTGGGGTGATTAGTAGGTGCAACATTAACGGCGCACCCTCCGAGGTGTCCCGATCTTTGGGGCAGTTGTAGGTCGTACCCGACAATTCCCGGCATCAGTCACGTGCCATTTATCTTACAATTTTAAAGCCCGACAAGTGTAGTTGCGGCTGTTGCGTGGCTGCGTTGTAATTGTCGGCTGTGCGCTGTGAGGAAAGAACGCGCGCGCACGCACACATACACACACACCACACATATACATACACCATATATACACATATACCGCGCTAACAGTACGCATTCTTTGCGAGTGCAGAAGCGAGCTTACTACCGCCGCCCATCGCTCTTTATCCATGGCCGCTACAATCGCGAAAGCTCTTAGCACTGCTATGCAACCCACTCGTTCCCTACTCTTTTCTACCGCCGCTACTGCTAACAGTAGCAACACTACTGCTAGTAGTAGTAGCAGCAACAGCAGCAGCAGTACTAGTAGCAATCTCAATAGCGCCAACACTACTGCCAGCACAGCTTCCCCACTTCCCTCCTCCGCCTCGGCCGCTCCCTTTGCTTCTGCAAAACAAGCGCTCTCTTCTCGCGCTTCCAAGCTTCGCTCTCGTCTTCCGTCTCGTCGCGTCTCCCTCCTGCTCGCCGCCGCACTTGGCCTCCTCGCTGCCAAGCGCTACGATCAGGTGGAGAGTGAGCGGCGAGTGCGAACGTACGCCGACAAAGCAAGGGAAATCGGCGCGCAGCCGGTAAGCCTTGATTGGCGGCCGCGGCGAGTGCGCGTGTGTGTGGCGCCGGAAGAAGCAGAGCGCGGAAAGGTATTTAAGCCGAGACGGCACTTTCGAGACTTTTGCAAGGTGAGGAAGAGAGGGTGGTGTGAGCGGGCGAGTAATTTTACCTTTTTCCTTTCCTTTGCTCTCTTTTCTACTTTATCTTTTTCTCACTTCATTCGCACTCGTATCTTTTCACTCCTCTCCCCCACCTTTCTCATTGGCTCGCGCGCAGCCGGTGTTTGATGCCGCAGCTATCGAACTTATTTATACCGAAGCCGAATCGTCCAAAGATCTGGGCGCCATCATTATGCAAGAAATCAAGGAGGCACGTCGGCTCTATCTATATCCCAATGCCGCCGCCTCTCCATCCAGCTCCGACCTGCCGCTAACGCTTGCAGAAGGATCGCCTTTTAGTGGTTATGGGAGCAACAGTGGCAACGGCAAAAAAGGACCTAGCAGCGAGTGGCGCTACGAAGCAGGTGGTATGGTCGTGGTGGGCGAGGAAGCAGCGCGCAAAGCTGTGCAGGGCATCATCGAAGGCTGCGCCGGCTCTCTCGATGCCATTGAGCCGTCACCGTCATCATCGACCTCGGGCGATTCCGAGGCCGCAGAAAGCGCTGCCGCTGAGTGTGGTGCCCCCGAGGCCGCCAAAGTTGCTGCCAAGAGGGATGAGCAGATTTTTGAAAGCAATAGCGGCGATAAATCACTAAGCAATACACAACCGGAAACACCGTCTCAGCTAGCCATCCGCTCCTACGACACCCATCCACTCGCCGCCACCCATCCCCTGCCGCCCGCCCTCGCCATCATCCCGCGCAACTCGTACGCCGGCTGGCAAAACCTACCCGTGCGCGTGCTTCGCTGGTTCACACGGCGCGAGGAAGCGAACGAGGCCGCAGCGATGGCGCTAAGAGTCGTACGGGAAGCGTCGATTCAGCGTGCAGGGACACTGACGGCGACAACGGAAAGAAACGATGATGCGGAAGGGAGCAAGGTCAGCGCGATAGTGTGGAGCGTTGCGAGGGGAATGGATGAGGCGCGAGTAAAGGTGGCGGGAGAAATTGGCGTCTATGTTGACGCATAGATTGCTATGGCGTCAATACAATGTCCTTCGGATCCCTTGCAATATAGATGGCCAATTTGTTTTTTCACGTTGCTTGCTCGAATTTATTTGACCAATGGACATTCTGGACGCTGTGGGAAGACGCCTATTTAATTTCCAATCACACAATGAGATCCAACCCTCGCGCTGCACACTCTAGTGCAAACCTAAACCGCCCCAAGGGAAATAGATGGGCCATTTGTACTGCAATTCAGCCCACGGCCCTTGCTGCTTAATGAGCAGAGTGAGGTCAAGGATATGCCCGTCATTTGCATCCTTTCCCTGCACCGCACAGGAACGAGTTGATTTGTCGCAGAAACTTAAGCGGAGCCCAGACGCAAACGTATTCAATATATTTGGGTCTATTGAGGAATGCCTATAAAAGCGAGCCCAGCTCTGGAATGCCACCTCAAGCGAAAGTATTTTTAGACAAGCTGAACCTTCGCTACCTTCCTATCCTTTTTTTCTTGTTTTCAATGTGCACTCATATGACAATAAGCTTAAAAAGTTGTTGATAAAACATTGTGAGAATCATGGAAGGATAATGTTACGGGCGGAAGGACGCAGGGAGGCGGCGA
>JADMIO011121654.1_pt1 | contig 59370 bp, 44 predicted proteins | sample 8958161 | NCBI WGS metagenome assembly JADMIO01 (sample SAMN16585339, study PRJNA669376) | soil metagenome | isolation source: Crop rotation soil | place: USA: Cullars Rotation, Alabama | collected 2011 | reverse complement strand
GCCCAAAACCGTGGTTCGCCTCCAGATCCGCCAGTCTGATTTTACGACCTCCACCCGTATTGTCGAAGCCGTCAACAAGAAGTTCGAGAACACCGCTCATGCGGACAACGCCGGACTGGTCAGTGTCGCGATTCCGCCCGCTTACTCGACGCGCGCTACGGAATTCATCTCAGCGTTGGAAGGACTGACTGTCGATGCCGATCGCCCCGCGCGCGTAGTGATCAACGAACGCACCGGAACCATTGTGCTGGGTAAGGAGGTGCGCGTCGCTCCTGTAGCCGTTCTCCACGGCAACCTCAGCGTAGAAATCCAGACGACCGTGATGGTGTCTCAGCCCAATACTCTTGCCCAAGGAACAACTGAAGTTGTTCCGCAGACGAACGTGAACACAAAAGAAGAGAAGGCGCGAAATGTGGTCCTCAAGCAGGGTGCTACAGTGGAAGAACTCGTCCGGGCACTTGCCGCGATCGGCTCCACTCCGCGCGATGTGATAGCCATTTTACAAAGCCTGAGAAGCGCGGGCGCCCTGGAAGCCGAAATCGAGGTCATCTGATGAGTTCTCTCGCCCTGCCACAGCTAAGTACCGCTGCCTTTACAACCGTCACTCCCCGCAAGTCCGACGATCCGGGTCAGGTCCGCGACGCGGGCCGTCAGTTCGAGGCTCTCATGATCGGCCAGATTCTGCACTCGGCCCATGAAAGTGGTACGGGTTGGCTCGGTGCGCCGGAAGACTCTGCATCTGATTGTGCAACCGATTTCGCTGAACAGCAGTTTGCCGCGGTTATGGCTCGGGCGGGAGGGTTCGGCATCTCGCAGATGATAGAGCGCAACCTAGAAAGACCAGTGCCACTGCCGTCACAGTCACCGCATTCTGGCAATTCTCCGAAATTTCCCTAACTGCTCCGGGAGTACCGCACTCCACCGGAACTCCCGGGCTCGGTGAGCGCCCACCATCCGATACGGCCCAAGTAGTCAGCCTCCGGCGCGACCGCACTCACCATGCATGCTAGTCTGAAACTCTATGGAACGGCGGCAACTTCTACTTGACCTTTTGCCAGCGTCCGGTTCGCTGCATCGCGGTAGATGACCTGGTAATTCAGCATCCGCTGTGAAAGTGCCGGAATTGATACGGTGCAGCCATTCGCACAAGCTACACCGGTCACTCCCGCCTCGACTCCCCCGATACCTTCGGACGCGAACACGAACGGAACCGCGGGAACCGTCGAGGCCGTCGCCATGCACTTCTCCTTCCGGGTCGTGCAATAGAAGTAATTCTGGCTACCATTCTCAGAGTATCCGAACTGCACCACCACATTGTTTACCGCAAGTCCCGCAGGCGGCGTCAGCTTTATCGCAACCGGAATGAGTGTCCCGCGGTCAACAGTATCTGTGGGCGGATACGGAGGCAACTTCACCGCCAGCCATTCGCTCGATCCCCCATTCACCCACATCGTCAGGAAAAAGCCCCACGCTCCGTCCGGCATCGCCTTGCCATGCAGGTAGCCATCTACGACTTTGTAGTGGCCCAAGCCCTTGGTCAACGCGCGGCCCAGCGCCCCCCGAAAATCTGTTTTCGCAAACCCGATCTGGTCGATCGCGTTCAGGTAAGCACTATGATTCCCGACGCACATGTCCACCGAAACGTCCTGCGAATCATTATAGAAATGACAGCCGTACGAACCGTCATATCGCGGAGTAGCGTTTGGACAGTTCATGTAAATGTCGCCCGCACGCGACGCAACCCTGCACTCGCCGCCCTTTCGCGCGACACAGTACTTGTAAGCGTCCGTAGCGGTGTCGCTGATGACGTCCCCCGTCGCCGAGCCGCTCATGTCGTTCAATGGCTGAGTCCCGCAATAAGCCCACGTCGGCTGCTGCTTCCGGTTCAACACCCCGAAATACCCCGACGACCCACCGCGTTCATCCGACCCCGATCCGTTCCAACTACCCGCGCTCGCCCCCCAGGACCATAACTGTGTCGACCCTTGTGGATATCCGCCCCCTACCGACACCGGACAGTTGTCGGAGGTCACCGTGAGCCCGCTTGAGGCAGTCACGCCCAGTTCGCCGGTCGACAGACGCGATACCCAAACAGTTCCCGATCCACCGCCCAGTGTGATGCTGCACGAGGTCTTCACCGAACCCACGAAGAACGAATCATTCCAAATGGGGCAAGGATTCGCCGCGGAACAATTCCCCGCCGCCAATAGCGTGGTCGGCGAAGTCCTCTCGACGTAAATGTTGTAGCCCAGCCTGGTCAGATTGTCGCCGTCTGTGGTTGTCGACGTCATTCGGTACAGATCGCCAGACACCTTGATCACGGCATCGCTCAGATCGATCATCGTCTTTAGTGGCCGTCCCTCCAGAAACCACTTCAACTCCGATGGCGGCGCCGAATCCTGCAACCGGCTCGGATGATTTTGCGCGCGCTCTGTGAATTGCGAGACTCCATTCGTTCCGGCGAACGTAGGCGCCAGCGCGGAGAGTCGGTTCGGCGGATCCGCCAGAGCGCCGACGCCATCCCGCACGCCGTAGCACGCATTTCCGCCGGCATTGCAGCCGGGCTCGTAGTACGGATATCCTCCCACGGTTACTAGAGCCCGCGGATTTGGATGGTCGTAGTCAAACGCGATGCGGATCGTCGTGCCATCTGTGTTGGTTCCATGCGGGTCTGCCGCCGAGTCCCAGGTCCAACTCCAGTTAGATCCGCCTGTCTTGGGATCCTTTGACTTACACTGCTCCGCCAATGTCGTGCCGCTGTGTGCCGACACGGTGTTGTTGACGCCCCGCTGTACCGTCCATACGTTGCCGTTCTTAGCGACCAATATCACAATCTCGCCCTCGATCACGAGATAGTCGCCCACCTCCGCGTTCTGCAGGAACGCGTACGCTGGATTCTTCGGGCAGGCGCTCGCCGCCTCCTCCCCCACCGACGGTGAGGTGTCGCAAGGTTCCCCGTCCACTGTCACCTGATCGCATCCGGCGCTACCCGCCGGACATGCGCCTGTGCCCGCCGCGATGCTTGGCGTCTGCCCTAATGAGCCGGCCGTGATCTCGACCGTGTACGGACCGTCGCCCCTTTGTGGCGGGTTATTCGCAACAAAGTACTTCCCCGCCACCCAAACCGTGTCGGTGTTACCGGAAGCGAACAGCGTGTGCAAGCTACACCACCGTGCGGGCGACTTTGCCCAGGTCGTCATCGCTGCCACCACGCACCCCGCCTGGCCTCCGCCCACACATCCCGGCGCAGTACCCACCTTCAGCGGATCAAATACCGCCACCCACCCGATCGTGTCCTGCACGCTGCGGCGGCACGAAAGAATCAGCTTTGTGCCCTGTACGCCAGCTACCGTACAGCCGTCTTTAGCGGGGTCAAACGCCGGATTGTCGTTTGCCGTAAAGGCTGCCATCAGGCTGCTCACGTGCTTGTTTTGCGTTCCCGGAGTTAGATTGCGGCACCCGATCGATAAGTCGCCCGGCTGATTGCTCGTGTATACCGTACACTCCGCGATCACGCTCTTCGACGGCGTCTCATTGTCGTCGGCCGAGCAGTAAAATCGCTCCGGCGCGGTCGGTGTTGTGCCCGCCAGGGTGCTGTTTCCATAGCAGGTCGCGAATCCGTCCAGGCCTCCCGAGGAATTCCCGCCCATAAATCCAAGGAAATTCGCCCTCGCCGACTTCTGCTCGACCCAGTACAGCATCGGCTGATTCGCGTAGTTGATGCAGTGATAGCCGTACTCGCCCGTCACTGTATTCTTCACCAGCGCCTCGCTGCAAAGTTGAGCGGCACCGCTCGCCGTCCATGTCATGGACTGGGATGCTCCCGTCGTATACTTCGCAGACTCCACACGAATTGTATCCGTGTTGCTCGTCTTCTTCCGGATCAGAAAGCCCAGATTATTTCCGCTCCAGAACAACCCGCTCGCGGGCAGTGTTAGCGGTGTGGAGCAACTCGCTGGGTCGATCGCCATTCGCGCGGTGGATGCTGCGCCCCTCACCGTGCAGACCGCGTTCCCCACCGTGACTCTGCTTCCCGTCGTCCAATTCGGATTGAAATACGCAATGCCCGATACCCATGTCATCGTCCCAACTGAATCCACATTCGCCGTGCCCGAGTGCGTCGACAGGTCCGCCCGATTCAAAGGCTGGAAACCCGCTGGAGTCCATGCATCCAGAATGGGAGTCGTCGTTCCTAAGGTAACGAAGTTGGTAGTCTGTGACGTCCCAAGCGCGACCTCCTGAAACCTCGCCGTCGCGTTCGTCGGCCAGCAGTTCACACCGTTGATCGTCAGGCACGCCTGAATCTTGGCATCCTCTCCGGCGCAGTTGCCCGAGCACCAACCCTGCACCGAAAGAGTAAAATAATCCAACGGCAGCGAAGAATCGTTGAGATTAATTCCGGTAAAGAACCCTTCGTCACTCAGTAGCAGCATATTCGAATTTGTGCCGCTAAAAGTCGCTGGCGTACTTCCGGTAGTCAGATTCCATGCTCCGTCCGCGCTCAACACCCGTGTAAATCCGTGATCCCCTGAAGCCGGTGGATACCCGATCGTCGCGTCCTGCGGCATCCCGATCCGCTTCAACAACACACCCGTCTGCGGATCGATCACCGACTCTGCCCGTGCTGTCGGATCGGCCGGATCCCACTTCGTGAACTCGGGCCACGCATACGACCCCATAGTCGCGTAATAGGGTCGCGATCCGGCCGCCGGGTCCCCGGGCAGTGCTTCGTTATACGTGTTGCCCAGCGCCAGGTTGGCCGTCACAAAGGATCCGGTCGCAGTGCTGCTTCCGCAAGTGATTCGGTAATAGTGCGTCGTCACCGTTTGTAATGCGCGGGAGTACCAGTGCCCATTTAGTGCCTTCTCGGCGATTCGTTTGCCCACCACGAAAACTCGGGACCTCCCGCTTGCGATCGTCTCAGGCCTCGTATCCAGGTCTGATCCCGCAAACAACGTCGGGTCTACGTCATGAACCAACGGAGAATAGCTTGCCGACTCGCTCACCGCTACGGAGCAGGCTCCCATATCCGGCGCCGTATAAGTGAGGATCGCCTGCGTGTTCGTCACGCCGCGCACTGCCACATTCCCAATCGCCCCCGACGCAACCCGCGCCGCGATAGTCAGCATCAACAGCCAATTCTTCATCAACGTCCTCTCCCCGTATGGTGAGCCTGACAGCCCGCCCGATTTTCAGCGACACAGGACCCGCGCCTGCGCCGAACTGCCCCAACGAACACCCGGCCGGCCGCGAGCCCAGCCGACCTCAATGCGTCCGCCAATATCTCCTCCAACTCCCGCGCGCAAGCGTCTTGAGCATCCTGCAATGAGAGACCACAGAGTTCGCACTCCGCGACTGTTAATCGCCGGCGATAGACGTGGGATGTATTCGACCACCGGTGCTCGCCCTCCACACATTTGCCTCGTGGGGCAGATTTCGAGCGCCGCAAAGAATATTTCGAGTCCATCTAATGAAAGCTCCGGCCGCTCCTAACTGAGTTAGAAACTCCGCACCACTGTTGCCCTATAAGTAGCCGCGGCCGGATCGGTTGTCGTCCCTGACAAATTGCAGACTCGCACCGCCACCGTACCCGCGGCACTTACCCGCATTGTTCCGATCAACCCCGTTTCCATCGCCGCAGGCCACCCTGGAGCCACCGAATCTCCTGCGGCAGCGCCCGGCAGCCCGAAAGTTAATTCGCCGCAACCGCCCGGAGTGAGACTCGCGAAATCCAGCACCGCCGTGGACGCCAAATACGAAGGCACAGTCGCCGAATCCACCGCTACCACCGTCTGTGTGCCCAAGTCCAAAGTCAGGATCCCCGCGCCTGCGGACACGTTCCGCGTGCTCAGGAACGCCCGGCGATCGCTCCCGCCGTTCGCATCCCAAGTCCCGCCCGTCGCGGTCCACGAATACAGCGGCAGTGATCCCACCGGAAAACTCGTTACCCCGCTGGCGGCCGTGCATCCCGACGAACAGGCCAGCGTCAGATTGTGTCCCACCGTCAATACACCGGATGGATCGACATACAAATACGCCGTTCCCGTCCCACCGCTCAGAGTCATCGTGACGCTTGCAACCACCGAAATCACCGTGCTTCCCAACCGCACGTTGCAGGGCGTTGTCGGCGAGCAGTTCAGACCCGCGGTCAGCACTGTCGCAGACGTCATTACCAGTGAGAGGTCCCCTAACTGCGAACTTGTGCTCGCGCCATTACCGCTCCCGCCCGTCGCCGTCTGCCCCGAAATGACGCACCGCCCCGTCTGCGGACTGATGAAACTGATCGTCACATTGAAAGTAAGGGGATCGATCAGCACTTTGTCGGGCTCCACCCGCTGCGCCGGATTCGATGAGTCATAGCAATCCACCACCAGGCTGCCCGTTCCCAGCTTGTGCGAACTCCCTAGCACCAGGACCGAAGTCTGCGCCGTGAACGTCGCCACGTAATTGGTTGCCGTCGCCAAGGTATTCCAGACGGCGCCATCGTAAACCTTCAACTTGTTCGCGTCCAGGGAATCCACTGCGATATCGCCCGCGGCCGGCACCAGGGGGAGCGGACCAGGCATCACGTTGATGCCTCCAGTTGCCACGTTCGCCACGAATGTCTGCTTCGCACCCGCGACGTAGCTGTTCACTGCTGTCTTGTCAATCAGGTTCGCCTGGTTCCCACCGCTCACCGTCTGCGGCACCCACTGCGAACCGTCCCATCCCAACACCTGCCCCGTCGTCGGCGTTGTCGACGCCACCGTTCGGTTCTGCAGCTTGCTCACCGTCGCATTGGTCAAGGTTCCACTCACATCGCCGCCCGCCGCCGGCAGTTGCGCATTACCCACCACCCCACTGATTTGCGCGAAGGTGTAGTCTCCGCTCTGCGCCGTCACCGAACCCGTCCGGCCGTTCACGCTCGATACTCCGCCTCCCGCCGTCGTCTGCGGTGACCACTGGGAGCCGTTCCACGCGAGTACCTGTCCCGTCGTCGGCGCCGTTGCGGCCATCGCCCGCCCCTGTAGTCGCGACACCGTGGGAGCACCCAGGCTGCCGCTCAAATCTCCAGCTGCGGTGGGCAGCTGCCCTGTCGAGACACTCCCGGAGATTTGTCCGAACGAGTAGTCTCCGCTCTGCGCCGTGACTGCGCCGGTCCGCCCAAACACCGTCGGCACACCGCCCGATACCGGTTGCGGTGTCCACTGCGCGCCATCCCAAACCAGCGCCTGCCCTGTCGCGGGAACGCTCGTTCCCACCGGCCGATTCTGGAGCGCAGTCACTTTCGCCCCCGTCAGCGTTCCACTCAGATCGCCGCCCGCCGCCGGCAGTTGCGAATTCGCCACGGTTCCGCCGATCTGTGAGAATGTGTAGTCACCGGTCTGGGCGGTGATCAGCCCGCTGCGTCCAAACACCGCCGCCACTCCGCCCGCCGCCGTTTGAGGAATCCACTGCGTACCGTCCCAAGCGAGCACCTGCCCTGTCGAAGGTGAGGAGTTCGAGATGGCGCGATTCTGAATTTTCGATACTGTCGGCGATTGCAGTGCTCCGCTCAAATCTCCACCGGCTGTCGGTAGTTGTCCCGCCGCTACCGTGCCCGATATCTGCGCAAAGCTGTAATCGCCGCTCTGCGGCGTGACCGCGCCGATACGGCCGAACGTGCTGGTTACTCCGGATGGCGTCGCCGGACCCCACTGCACGCCGTCCCAGGTCAGCACATGTCCTGTAGAAGGCTGCACCGCGGAGAGAGTGCGCCCTTGCAGCTTTACCACGCCCGCATTTGAGAGCGTTCCGCTCAAGTCCCCGCCCGCCGGCGGTAACTGCGCCGCAGTCGCCGTCCCGGAAATCTGTCCGAACGTGTAATCGCCGCTCTGTGCAGTCACTGCGCCCGTGCGCCCGAAAGTGCTCGTCACTTGCCCGCTAGGAGCGCTCGGCGTCCATTGGGCGCCGTTCCAGCTAAGCACGTGTCCCGTCGAAGGCGCGGTTGCAGCCACCGCGCGCCCCTGGATCGCGCTTACCGTCGCCGTCCCTAGCGTGCCACTCAGGTCGCCGCCTGCCGAAGGGAGTTGCGACACAGCTACCGTTCCGCCAATCTGCGAAAACGTGTAGTCGCCGTTCTGCGCAGCCACCGCGCCACTGCGTCCGAACACGCTCGCAACCGTACCCGATGCAGTGGAGGGTGCCCACTGCGTTCCGTTCCACGCCAGCACCTGCCCGGTCGTCGGCGCTGTGGACGCTACCGGGCGGCTCTGTATCTTCACCACCGAGGCGCTCGTCAATGTGCCGCTCAAGTCACCGCTCATGGCGGGCAACTGCGCAACTCCTACCGTGCCGCTAATCTGTGCAAACCCGTAGTCGCCGGTTTGGGCCGTCACCGCGCCGGAGCGTCCGAACACGCTCAAGGCAGCCGCGAGCGACACCGGCTCCCACTGATTCGCCGTGCCATTCCAACGCAGGTATTGGCCATCCAGCGGAGTCAGGCTGCCCAGGCGCCGCCCGTTCAACCCGGTCACCGTGACCGCTCCCGGGTTTCCGCCCAAGTCGCCTGCCAGGGCGGTCCAGTTGAACGCAGTTCCGTCCGTCGTCAACATCTGGTTCGCTCGTCCGGTCGGATCCGGTATTTCGATGCCCTGGACGGTCCACACATTCGCCGTTGTGCAAACGTAAAAGTTTTTGCCCGCGGTCGAGTCCGTCTTTAGAAACGTCTCGCCCACCGAACAGGTGGCTGGCAATACAGTGCCTGTTTTGGACGGCCGAGTCGTTCCCGCCGCCGAAAAATCGACGTTTCGTCCTTGGGTCCGAAGATCGACCTTTGTCTGTCCGTGCGCCGCGCCCGCAATCGCCGCCAACGCTAAAACGCATCTAACCGCAGCTCTGGAAATTCTCATGTTCTGTGATTTCTGACTGGCGGCTTCGCTACCAGCCCCTCTGAAAAGACGTTAACTTCCGACACCCTTCGGATTGGTCTGGTGAAACCTCTATCTACACAGAGACAAATGAAATAAAAAAACGAAGTCAGCGTGACTCGCCATACGGCCGCGCGCGTCTCACCGGGAGAATTTGTTTGTAGCGGAGCGTCTACCGGGAGGTGTCCGTCCAAGTCAATTTGCTTTGACTAATCAATCCTGGTGCTTCATACTCCCTGAATGGGCTTCGACCTCAATGCCGTCCAGCGCTGCTTCCCCCCGATTGATTTCGCCTGCCACAGCAGCAACGTACGCGATCAACACACCCAAACCTTCCTCATGAGTGTCACCGCATCCACTAGTCGCTTTCCAAGAAGAGGTGCGGCATGAAATGGCTAATTGTCGTTGGCGCAACTCTCCTCCTGCTCGTGGCAGTCGTGTCCCTCATCGGCGCAGTCCTGCCCCAGTCTCACAAGGCCACGCGAAGAGCGCACTTCCGCCAATCACCCGAAGCCATCTACTCTGCGATCTCCGGTCCGCCCGATTGGCGTAGCGACGTCAAAGCCCACGGTACGCTCCCGAACGGCCGCTGGTGGGAGGAGGACGCACATCGTAACAAAGTCACCTTCGAACTCGTTGAAGACCGTCCGCCGACGCGGCGCGTCGTCCGCATTGCCGACAAAAAACTGCCGTTTGGCGGTACTTGGACCTTCGATGTCGCGCCTGAAACGCAGGGCACGTCCGTGCGGATCACGGAGCAGGGCGAGGTCTACAACGTGATCTTCCGCTTCATGTCGCGGTTCATATTCGGCTACACCGCTACGATCGAGAATCACCTGCGAGACCTCGGTCGCAAGTTCGGCGAAGCGGTTATTATCGAGGAATAGAACTGAATTGTTGCCCGCCCAGCCGCCGCGCTCTCCCGGGCAACCGGCATGACCGCGAGACCGATTACGTGCCGTTTCCGCCGAAAATGCTTCGCGCGCGCCCGCACGCCGCTCCGGAAGCGAGAAACCGTCGAACCGAGTCGTATCCCCGCCGGAAGATGTCTGTGAACACGACATACCTGTGCAGATCCGTTGGCAAAGCCGGAAAATGGCTGTTTCTCTTTCTCAGTTGGGCGAGATCGACGATTGCGAGGCCCCTGAGCAAGTCCTCCGCGGCTGGCATTACCGGATCGCACAGGGCTGCGCCCTCTGAACCAAATGCCTGAGGCAAAGCACAAGCCGCGCTCCCAACCAGCGTGGACCGACATCAAGGCAAGGCTCGCGAGCTTTGACCGGCGTGGGTTGATAGGCCTGATCCAGGATCTCTACGCTGCACACAAGGAGAACCGGACGTTTCTTCACGCGCGCTTGGGCGTCGGCAGCGATACTTTGCGGCCCTACAAGGAAACGCTGGACCGCTGGCTTTGGCCCGACGTATTGCGAAACCAGGATACGTCCGTGGCAAAAGCAAAACAGGCCATCTCCAGTTACAGAAAGGCTGTCGATGACCCGGCAGGACTGCCGGAACTGATGGTCTTCTACTGCGACCGCGCCGCCGGATTCTGCAACGATGTCGGCAATCAGGACGAAGGGTACTTCGATGCACTCGTCCGCATGTTCGAACAGGCTCTCAAGGTCATCAGTCAACTACCTGCGCCCGATCGCAATGCTCTGATCATCCGGCTGGATCGTGTACGGGTCATCAGCCACAACTTCGGCTATGGCGTAGGCGATGACATGGATTCGCTGCTCGCCAGGTACTCAGGAATCTGACGACGCGATTCCCTCGGCTGCCATCGAACAGACGCGCATGCTCCGGCTGATTTACCCCATCAAAGAGGGTATGATCAAACCGCACAACCATATCTGCCCACGCGTAGTGCCCGCCGGGCAGGGCTTCGCTCAAGCGCTGCCTCCCGACGTGCACCATAATGAAAGTAGCCTATGACCGTTGAAATCGAAGGCGTTACTCTTCACCTGGGCCATCCCGATGAACTCACCATTCAGTGGGTCGGACAGGATGAACTCATGCGGCAGTTGCTGGCCGCGTGGATGGTGGTCCACGAGCAGGATCTTCCCATGAACCCGCGCCTGCTGGGCAAGCCCGGAGTCGGAAAGACAACCCTCGCCTACGCAGCCGGACGGCGCATGGGCCGCGATGTCTACATCCTCCAGGCCACCCTTGATACACGTCCCGAAGATTTGCTGGTCACTCCCGTGATCCAGGGCGAAGGCAGCTTGCGCTATGTCGCGTCCCCCCTCGTCACCGCCATGATCCGCGGCGGGATCGCGATTCTCGACGAAGGCAACCGAATGAGCGAAAAGAGTTGGGCCAGCCTCGCTCCCCTGCTCGATAACCGCCGTTATGTCGAATCGATTGTCGCCGGCATCAAGATCAAGGCCCATCCGAACTTTCGGCTCGTCGCCACCATGAACGATGACGCCAGCACCTTTGAACTCCCTGAGTACATTCATTCCCGCCTTCAGCCGCAGATCTTTATCGACTTTCCGGAGCGCGATGAGGAATTCCACATACTCAAGGAGAACCTGCCCTTCGCCGAAGACCGCATTCTTAACTACGTCACCGACTTTCTCCAGATGGCGCATGCCGCCGACGAGCGCTACACCGTGCGTGACGGCATCAACGTGGCGCGCTTCGCCATCAAACTGAAGAGTCTGGCCACCCAGCGTACCCACGAAACCGAGGCCCTCGAAATCGCTATCGTGCAGGTGCTGGGTGAGGAAGCCCTCCGCTATGCCCGCCGAAACAAACCCACTGCTTCCTGATCCGGGCAGTCTCGCCCGCGGACGCTTCACGTACTTTCCGGTCGTGCCCGGCCGCGTCGAGTTTGCTATCGAAGTGCGCGACGCCATACTGCGCGATCGGCCCCAGGTCATCGCGCTCGAACTGCCGGTCACCCTGGAGGCCGCGTGGATCCGCGCGGTCCAACGGCTTCCCCAGATCAGCGTCATCGTCTACCCCGAAGATTCGGCAGCGGACGATCAGGCCGTGTATGTGCCCGTTGAGCCCGCCGACCCGTTCACAGAGGCGATCCGCACCGGTTTGGAAATCGGAGCGGAAATCGTATTCTGCGATCCCGATGCAGGCGACCGGCCCCACCTCCGCGATGCCTATCCGGACCCCTACGCCATCCGCCACATCGGTCTTGCGCGGTACATCGAAGCCTATCGGATCTATCCACAGCCGCGGTCGGACGACCTTGCCCGGCACGCTGCCGGTATCGCCTGGAAACTGCAAGGTGCGAATCCCCTGGCGAATGTTCTGGTGGTCGTATCGCTGAACCTGCTGGACCCGGTATTGGATGCCATGCAGGAGCCCCAGGCTCAACCCCTGGCTCGTGTGCGGCGTTCGGGCATCGAACTCGTCAACCCGCATCCCGAGTCGCTCGGTGAGATCCTGCTCGATTATCCCGCTCTGCAATGGCGTTACGAAACCTTTCGTTCCTCACGAACAGATACCAACCTGATCGACCGCCGGCACGCCCAGCTGTCCGTGCTGCGTGCGGCAGAGAAGGAGTACGAAGTCAATACCGGGGAACGCGTTGCCCACTGGCAGCGGCGCCTCCTCGCTCGCTACACACGCAATCTGGCGCTGGCGTCCAGCAATCTCACTGCCGGCATTTTCGATCTAACCGTGGCCGCTCGCGGCGTGGTGGACGACAACTACGCCTGGGACGTCTGGGAAGCCGCCGGCAGCTATCCTGCCCAGCGCCTGGAGGCGGACCTGCCCACCGCCCGCATCTCGGGAGACGAGGTTTGGCTCGATACCCGTCGCATCCGGCTGCGCCGCCGGCTCCCTAACACGAAGCAGAAGCTCCGGCCACACGGACTCCGGCCGCGCAAGAAAGAGAAGGTCCCCGGCGAATGGGCCAGCCAGTTGAACGGCGCCGGTATCTGCTCGTATCCACCCGAGGATCTGGTGGTAGAAGACTACGGCCGCTTCTTGAAGAAGAAGGGCAAGAGCATGCTGAGCGAGGAGCGCACGCGTATCGAACCATTCACCACGTCGATTCTGGATGGCATCGATATGCGCGAAACGATTCGTAAATGGTATGAGAAGCGAATCTACGTCAAGCAGTTCCAGAAGGTACAGGGAGAGGTCGGCAGCATCGTGGTCATCTTCGATGAGGATCGCGACAATCGTTACTCGTACAACACCACTTGGCTCGGCGAAAACCAGAACGAGAGCGATATGGCGTTCTACTCGACGTTCCCCTTCGATAACCTGGTCGGGCCCGGAATCGGCCGCGCCGAGTATGGAGGGTTCCTGATGAGCCTGCCTCCGCGTCGTATGTACGACGTGTGGCAGGATCCGGACTACGAATTTGCCGAGTCCAAATCCGAACGCCTGCTCTTGGCGGCGCTCGATTACTCGATTCACCGCTTCGTGGTCTACGTGGCCGCGCGACCGCCGCGCTCTATCTTCAAAACGCTTGCGTCGCGCATGGGCCGCACCATTATCTACATTCCGATCGGTCAGCTTTCGCCGGTGTCGATCAAGAAAATCCGCGTGGTGCACGTTCTTGACGGCTACGATAAACGCGAAGTCGCGAGGGACTATCTTTGGTAGTCGGGTCTATCCGAATGCCAAGCTGCGGACCTTGGCGGAGAGTGTGGTCCGCTTCAGCCGCAACAGGTCCGCGGCCGCCTTTTTATTGCCGCCGGTCTTGTGCAGTGCTTGATCGAGGATGCTCTTTTCGATGCCCGCGAGAACCCGTTCATAATCCAGGCCTCCGTCCGGCACCGACACGACCGGCAGTGCGCCGGGAACGGCGCGTGGGCGCGGCGTGGTGAGCGCGGGGAAATCGGCCGGCGCCAGCATATTCCGGCTGCCGCTCAGGGCCACTGCCGATTCGATGCAGTTTTCCAACTGACGCACGTTTCCCGGCCAGGGATATTCGCACAGCCGCTGCTCGGCTTCGGGAGTAAGGAACTTCGCGGGAATCGCTTCGGCGCGACACACCTTTTCGACGAAGTGCCGGGCCAGCAGAGGAACGTCTCCCGTGCGGTCGCGAAGGGCCGGCATGCGTAGCGGTACCACGTTGAGCCGGTAATAGAGGTCTTCGCGGAATTCGCCGCGTTCGATTCGGCCGGCCAGATCGCAGTTGGTCGCGGCCACTACCCGCACATCCAGTTTGGTGGTCTCGGAACTCCCCAGCCGCTGCACTTCCCGCTCCTGCAGTACCCGCAGAAGCTTGGTTTGCAGTTCCAGCGGAAGTTCGCCGATCTCATCCAGAAAAATGGTTCCTCCGTTGGCCTGTTCAAAACGGCCCATCCGGCCCTGCCATGCACCCGTGAACGCGCCGCGCACGTGACCGAAGAGTTCGCTTTCAAGCAGGGTCTCGGGCAACGCGCTGCAGTTCACCGCAACCATTGGGCCGTTGGCCCGGGCACCCGCCAGGTGCAGCGCGCGTGCCGCCAATTCCTTACCGGTTCCGGTCTCGCCTGTGATCAACACCGTCGCCCGCCGCCCGCCGACCAGGCGAATGATCTGCGAAATCTGCCGCATCTCGCTGCTCTGGCCGATCAGGAAGCGTTTCCATGGCGCATCTTCTACTCGTTCGGCAAAGCAGTCGATGAGAGATTTGCGGCGCTCCTCCACAATGGCTTCAATCAACGGGAACGGGTTCTCGCCGACAGGTAGGTACTGCTGCACGCCCATGCGCGCCATGCGCACCGCGGATCCCGGTGTAGCCTCCGGGTCGCGCATCAGTATCGGCGTACCGGGCAATGAGCGCTGAATCTCTTCTAATAGGTCTGAAACGGATCCTTCTGCCAGGGGGCAATCCACCACTACCGCCGAATAACTTCCTCCCTGAAGGAGCGCCAGCCCGTCGGCCGGACTGAGGAACTGCAAGTTCCAGCCTGGCGGCGGATCGGGCCTGCTTGAGTCCTCCCGGTCGGGATCGCAAATCCAGCTTATTTCGTAGAGTCCCATGGCAACAGGCATAGGATCGGCGGGAAACGGGAGGAACTTTATGCCGGTACACGAGGAAAAACTTCGCCCCGCGGTCTAAAGCCATCAGCTCGTTTCGCCGATATGTGATTCAGCCACAGTTTGGCATTTCTTATGAAGATCTACGATTCCAACATGGGTGGCGTACCGGCTAGCGGAGCGCAGCGCACCCAGGAAACACAGCAAGCCGATCGCAGCGGAGCCGGGCGCTCCTCGGGTTCGGCGGCTTCGGGCGGCGATCGGGTCGAATTCTCCGGAACTCTCGGGCGCTTGTCGCGTACTCTCTCCAACTTCCAATCGGATCGTTCCAGTCGCGTGCAGCAGTTGACCGCGCAATATCAGAGTGGAACCTATCAGCCCGATTCCAAAGCTTCCAGCCGTGCCATTGTTTCAGACGCGCTGAGCGCGGGCGCAGAGGCCGGGTTGCAGTAACATGTCCACCGCGGCAGTGACGGAGCAGTTGGCGGCCACCCGAGTGCAACTCGACGCGGCGTGCAATCTGCTTCTCTCACCCACCGCGGAATCGGTTGACCGCTGTTCCCTCCTGCTTGAATCGGCGGGCAGCCAAATGGCGAGCTTCCGCGAACAGATGGCTTCAGCTCAGGGCGACGCCGGCGCAATCGAAGAGGCCTGGAAAGTACGGCGCTCGTTTTTGCGTGCTGCCAAATTGCTCGAGAACGCCGCCAAATTCCACGATGACTGGGCATCCCTGCGCGGTGCCATCACGGGCGGTTACACCAGCAGCGGCGAACCCGCTCCCGTCCGACACATCGGCCGGCTGTTTGTGGAGGCATAAACCGTGGCCAATCTCCTCGCATCGCTTCTCTCGTCGGCCGGCTCGCTGGATGCCTATGGACGAGTGCTTGAAACCTCGCAGAACAACGTTTCCAACGCCTCCACGCCGGGATATGCGAAGCAGAGGCTCAACCTGGAGGCCCTGGCCTTCGATCCGGATGCCGGTACCACCGGTGGCGTGCGCGCGGGAGTCTTGCAGAGTTCACGCAACGAATATGCCGAAGCCGCCGTCCGCCAGCAGACAACTGCTACCAGCTATCAGAGTCAGATGGTCAACAGCCTTACCGATATCGAGACGCGCTTCGATATTAGCGGTAATTCGGGCATACCACTGGCTCTCAACAACCTACTCCAGAGCTTTTCGGCGTGGGCAACCACCCCGGGCGATACCGCGGTCCGCCAGACCGTGATCGACCGGGCCTCGCAGCTCGGCGACACCTTTCAGCAGACCTATAACGCGCTCACGGCCAAGGCGACCGCCGTTGACCAGCAGATCCGCGACACTGTGGGCCTGATCAACAAGAAAGTCGCCCAATTGCAGGCCTACAATCAGATCGCGCTGCAGGGCAACAAAAGCAACAGCGGACTCGATGCGCAGATGCATGCTGCCCTGGACGAACTCTCGCAATACATTAATTTCGACGCGAGCTTTCAGCCGGATGGCACCGTCAATGTTGTAGTGAGTGGCCAGACGGCTCTCCTCTTAGGTGACAAACAGTATTCTCTGTCGGCGGATCTCCAGCAGCCTGCCGGCGCAATCTACCCAAGCGCGCCCGCCTATGATCGCATCCTGGGTTCGGACGGCGCTGATGTCACCGCCCAAGCCACTGGCGGACAGCTCGGAGCCCTGCTCAAGGTTCGCAACCAGACCCTCGGCACGTACATCGGAGATTCGTCGCGCCCCGGAGATCTGAACACGCTTGCAAAACAAATCGCGACCCGGGTGAACGAGATCTTCACCAACGGTCAGATCTCGGCCGGCCCGCCGGCGCAACCGGGTGTGCCGCTGTTTACCTTCGATACCAGCAACGATGCCAACGTTGCGCAGACACTGAAGATTGATCCGACGGTGACAACCGATCAACTTGCCACGATCGATCCGGGACCTCCCTCCGTTTCAAATGGCGTGCCGCTGGCGCTATCGCAACTCGCCACACCGGTAAACGCCGCCGACAAGATTAATGGAATCAGCTATACGCAGTTCTACGGCCAGATGGCAGCAGGGGTGGGCAGCGATCTCAACCAGGCTCAGAGCGCACAGGAAGGACAGCAGTCTCTGCTTGCTCAGGCCAAAGACCTCCGCGCCCAGTATTCCGGTGTCAGTTTGGACGAAGAGGCGGCAATTTTGATTCAGTTCCAGCGGGCCTATCAGGCGAACTCCCGCTTCATCTCGATTCTGGACCAGCTTACCCAGGACGCTATCAACATCATCAAGCAATAGGTCTAATCATGATCAGTAATCTGAGTCCCGCGAATGAAGCTTTTCTGGCCAACCTGGCGCGCGTGCAGCGGAGTGTCCAACAGGCGACGCAACAGGCATCGAGCGGTCTGCGCGTGAACACCGCATCCGATGCCCCGGACGAAGTCTCGGCCATCCTGCAACTTCGCGCCGATTCTGCTCGGAATACGCAAATCGCAAGCAACCTCGGGCTGGCCAAGACGGACGGCGATTCGGCGGACGCGGCGCTAAACGCTGCCACCAAGCTGCTTGACCGGGCTCTCACATTGGGATCTCAGGGGACCAGTTTCACCATCGGCGCGGACGGGCGGCAGAGTCTGGCCCAGGAAGTACAGGGCCTGATGGAACAGATGGTTTCGATCAGCCGCACGGCGGTGCAGGGTCGATACATCTTCAGCGGCGACGATGCAAACACGCCGCCCTATCAGCTGAATCTCGCCTCAGCCACTGGAGTAGACAGGCTAAGTACGGCGGTCTCGACCCGCCGAGTGGAAGATCCGGCGGGCGGCAGCTTCGCGGTCAGCAAGACCGCCACGGAAATTTTCGACGCCCGGAATGCCGACGACACCCCGGCGTCGTCCAACGTCTTCGCCGCGCTAAACAGCCTGCGGGTCGCGTTACTGAAAAATGACGTGAACGGCATCACCTCCGCCATCGGCGGCATCGAGTCGGCCAGTTCGCACTTGGGCATCTCACAGGGTTTCTACGGCAGCGTCCTCGGGCGTATCGCCGATGCGACGAACTTCGGCCAGAGTTGTGACACGCAACTCAAGACGCAACTGAGCCAGAAAGTCGATGCCGATATCACCACGGCCGCGATGACCCTGACCCAGGGCAATACTCAGCTGCAGGCCGCCTTCCAGATGCAGGCCAAAATGCCTCGTACCAGCCTCTTCGATTTCCTTGGGTGAACCCTCATTTTGCTCTGGACCCATCACACGATCGCATCGATTTTCCTTCTCTGGCGCAGTACAGCAAACACCGGCGCCGATTTTGCGTCCTCCGTCCCGGAACCCGCCAGTCTCATGCTGATTGGCTTTGGCCTCATCGGGATGAGCGTTTTGCAGAAGCGGCTGCGGCGTCGCCTACATCGCCGAGCGCAGGTTAAGGATAAGCGCGTCAAGCGCGATTGACTTCTGAATGTTGCGCCGCAGTAGTTGAACCAGTTCATCGATCTGCGCAACGGCTTTGCGGATCCAGGCGAACTGAACCCGGGCGGCCAGTGCCTCCAGATCGCGCCGGATGTCCTGGTTGCGAACGTCACCACTCCCCTGGCTGATCACCAGGAGATCGCGCAGCAGATCGTAAAGTACCTTCAGATATAGCTCGAGCTTTTCGCTCTTGCTGCGGCCGATAGCTTCGCCGACCGGCACCCATGTGGCGAACGGCGCCGCGCCCGCTGCCGCTCTCAACAGCACCAACATGGCCGCACGACGCTTGTCATACGCTTCCAAATCCAGGGAAACTGCGACACCGGGACTGCCGCCCGCCAACTGGATTCGGCGCTCTGGCTGGTTGAGGGCGCGTGAGCGGGCGAAGCCGTTCATCTCGTCGGGTGAGAGCGGCGCGAACTGGAAGGGAACGGCGCGCGAACGAATCGTCGGCAGCAAATCGTAAGCGTTCTCCGCCGTCATGATCAGGATCAGGTGATCGGGCGGCTCTTCCAGGGTCTTGAGCAGCGAATTGGCCGCCTGCTCGTTGGCCCGGTCGACATGGTCGATCAGGAAAATGCGGCGGTTGCCCTGGTGCGGCAGGAATTGAGCCCGCTCCTTGAGCAGGCGGGTTTGAGGAATCGAGATCTGCCGCAGCGGGCCGTCGGGCGGGAAGGTTACGAAATCGGGATGAGTGGCAAACAGGAGCGGATCCTCGTTGCGCTTGTCGGCCGGCCACTTCTCGCGGGCTGCGACGATCTCCAGGTTCTCCGGCAGCGAGAGGTCGTCCCTGCCAATCAGTTCCGGGTGGGGCAGCATCCCCTCGGCCAGACGCCGGGCCAGCGTCGCCTTACCGACGCCTTCGGGTCCGGCGAAGAGCAGGGTTTGGGCGAGGCGGTTGTGGGCAATCATCTGGCTCAACGCGTCGGTGACGTGGCGATTGCCGTGAAAGTTCTCAAACATATTCGCGGACGACCCCCCAGACTGCTGCTTCGATCTCGTTGATCGGTGCGCGCCCGTCGACCACCCGAATCCGTCCTGGTTCGGCGGCGGCCAGGGCTTGATAGGCCGCATGCACTTTGCGATGAAACTCCATCGATTCGTCGTCGAGGCGGGTTTCCGGATGCGGTTCGGCGGCGTTGCGGGCGCGAGCGCGAGTCAGGCTGGCCTCGGCATCGACCTCCACCAGGATCGTGAGATCGGGCTTGAGGCCGCGGCAGGCGATGCGATCGAGCGTCAGAATCGTCTCCGTACCAAGACCTCGGCCGATGCCCTGATAGACCAGCGATGAGTCCGTAAACCGGTCAGACAAAACGATTTCGCCGCGTTGGAGAGCCGGACGAATCCATTCGTCCACATTCTGCGCCCGGGACGCAAAATAGAGCAGCACCTCGGCTACGGGGCTCATCTCCGAGTGAGCGGCGTCCAGAATGATGCGCCGGATCTTCTGCGCAATCGGCGGGCCGCCGGGTTCGGCGGTGACCAGGACATTATGGCCGAGCGCCAGCAGGCGGTCGGCGAGGCGATGCATCTGGGTGGTTTTGCCGGACCCGTCCATGCCTTCGAAGGTGATAAACGTGCCGTTCTGTTTCACGTGAAACAACCATTGTAGCGGTGAGAGCCAGTTTGACTGTCCGCGTTGGTTCCCGATTAGGCTATATAGGAGGGTGTCTATGCCCATCTTTCTATCACCCTTGCTCATCGGCATCGTCGCTGGACTTCGTTCCCTGACTCCGCTGGCCGCCGTCAGTTGGGCGGCCCACCTCGGTTGGCTGCACCTGGAAGGCACCTGGCTCGCGTTCTTCGGCTTTGCCGCCACCCGGTACATACTCACAGTCCTGGCCGTCTGCGAGCTGATCACCGATAAGCTGCCAAGGACGCCCAGCCGAAAAGCACCGCCGGGGTTCATCGCGCGAATCGTGACGGGAGCATTTAGCGGCGCCGCTCTCGCAGCGCCGGAGCAGGCCATGATCGGCGGCCTGGTAGCCGGGGCAATCGGAGCGGTTGCCGGAACGTTGGGCGGCTATGAGGCACGGACTCGACTCGTAAAAGCGATCGGGGGCAACGACCTGCCGATCGCGCTACTGGAGGATGCCGTTGCCGTGGTCAGCGCCTACCTGCTGGTCCGCTGAGTTCGCCTACCGATTCGCCCAAGGTCGCCCCGCGGCAACTTTCGTCCCGGATCCGCATAAGTTACACTGGTGTAGCCGGACCGTGGCGAAGTGGCGGAACTGGCAGACGCACCAGACTCAAAATCTGGCGCACTTCACTGTGCGTGTGGGTTCGACCCCCACCTTCGCCACCATTGTTCCGCCGTGGCCCAACGACCTACCGATCGCTGCTTTCCGTGCCCTCCCGCCGATTGCGCCGGCGCATGAGCACCACAAAACCACCCACGATGCACAGGGGCGGCATACCCAGAATCAATATGCCGGAATTGAAGATTCGCCCTCGCGCGGCACCCAGCGCCTGCGCATTGCGGTAACACATGGCGCACTGTCCGCTCGCGCTTGTGGCGAGAAGTGCCGCCAGCGCAAACGCACGGCGAAGCGGTGTCATCCCCATACGTAGAACAGCACCATCAGATAGAGCCAGAGCAGATCCAGAAAATGCCAGAACAACGCGCTCACATCGATGGCAGTCCGCTTGGCGGGCCCCAGACGCAGCCGCAAGGCCTGGACATCCACATAAGACAGCGCCGTAACACCGCCCAGGACATGAGCGGCATGGGCAGCAGTCAGGATGAAGAAAAACGCGCTGCTGGGATTGGTTGCCAGGAAGACGCCGGCATCGCGAAGTTCCAGCCATGCGAGCGCCTGCCCGCCGAGGAAGCAGAAACCGAGGACCGTTCCCGCCGTCCACCACACGCTGAACTGATCGCGGGCGTGGGCGCGAAGAGCACGCCTTGCCATTTCGAGAGCGCCGCTCGAAACCAGCAGGATCGCCGTGTTGATCCAAAGGATCGACGGCTTGTGCATGCTCACCCAGTCATTTGACAGTCCGCGGCGTACCACCATCGCGCTGGTGAACGCCGCAAAGACCATGGTGGTGGCTGCCAGCAAAACGTACAGCGCGGTAAATGAAGCCCCTCGCGAGGATCCCCGGCCTTCCGGACTGCCGCCGCCGTTGCCCCACCCACCCTCGATCGGGGGAGCCGGCGGTCCGCTGAACGCATCCCGCGTCAGTGACCCAGCCATATACAATAGGATGCACCAAAACTGCGCGCCCGATGCACGAGTTCAGTACGGCCGATCAGAGCGCTTCGGGCAGTTGCAGTCCGGTCTTGCTCAGGGCACGCTGCATCAAAGCCATCGCGGTGATTTCGGGAACATTCCGGGCGATTGAAATCTCAGAAACCAGCATGTGGCGTGCGCGATCCAGCATCTTCTTTTCACGGAAGGACAATGGCTTTTCGACGTGCACTTGGACGAGGTTCTTGAGCACCTCGGCGGCCTGCAGGAGATCGCCGCTTTGCATTTTCTCGCTATTCTCTTTATAGCGGACTTTCCAGTCCGGATTTACCTCGCACCAGCCGTTTGAAAGGTAAGAAAGAATGCGCGAGATTTCCCGGTCCCTCGTCACCCGGCGCAGACCGATATTGGCGGCATTTGAAAACGGAACCAAAACCGTCATGCTGTTGCAGCCAAATCTCAAGAGGTAGAATTTCTCAAAAGCTGATCCAAAAGACCGGGTGCTGATGTTTTCAATAATCCCAACACCTTGGTTCGGATAGACTACTTTGTCTCCAATACGAAATGTCATCATACCGGGCCCCCCCACGAAGCACCTGTACTGAGTGGTCAATCTGGAATCGATGCGACCGACAACAAATAGTACGCTTCCCGACCTCCGGTGTCAAGGGGAGGTTCGTTGGAATACACCATCAGTAGCCGATTTTCGCGTTAACAAGCGAAGGATTCGCAGGTGACGGAGGCTGTGGAAAGAGCAGTGGATAACGGGTGTGACCCACCTATTGCAGGTGTACAGCTGGGCGAATAAGTACACAAGGCCGGAAATCAATCCCCGGCAGCCGAAACCTCGTTATCGTTCGTATTCTGGCTGTTAAGAACTCCCCGTTCGGCCAATAGAAGCCGCCGAAGAGTTCGGAGATCGTTAAGGATACGGCGGCTGCTGGTGATGTGAAGATTCAGCTTCGCCAAGTTGTAGGAAACCAATAGCAGCGCCTCTTTACGCCGGTCGGCGGCATCGCGATCGGCCGTGGCGATTTCCTGCTCCACGTCCCTGCGGGCTTCCTGTAAAGCTTGCGCAAGCATTGCTACGTACTCGTGCGAACACTCAATACTGTCAAACGGAGTTTCGGCCTGGTAGCTCACAACGTACCTTTCCGACCGCCTGCAGTTTGCGGGTGGCCCATTCCAAATATGAAAGATTTCTCATTCTCCCATAAAAGTTTAGTCACGGGAACGGCTAATCTGATGGAGAGGGCCGGTTAAAGGGCCCGCAAGACATTGATGCCAAACGTATTGCATCATACAGAGGAGCCTCTAAGCGCAGTCATAGTGGACGACGAAGAACTCGCCCGCGCATATCTGCGGGAGCTCTTGCAGGCCCACACGGCCATCCGGGTTGCGCAAGAGTGCAGCGATGGTTTCCAAGCGGTGAAAGCCGTCTCCGAAACAAGGCCGGACCTGCTCTTTCTGGACGTTCAGATGCCGAAACTGAACGGCTTCGAAGTGCTCGAACTGCTGGACGCCGAACGCGCCCCGGCGGTGATATTCGTAACCGCCTACGACCAATACGCGATGCGCGCCTTCGACGCGCATGCGGTGGACTACTTGCTGAAACCGTTCGATGCCTCCCGACTGGCCCGTGCCATAGGCCGGGCACGGGAGCGGTTGGGTACGCGGCTTCCCCGGGAGATAGCGGCCTCCGCCCGTCCCGCGGGAGAATGGCCGCATCGGTTAGTGGTGAAGGACGGAGCGCGCGTCCACGTGATTCCGATCCCGAAACTCGATTACGTCGAGGCCCAGGATGACTATGTCGCCCTGCACAGCGAAAGTAAGAGCTACTTGAAACAGCAGCCGATCAGCGAAATCGAGGCGCTGCTCGATCCTTCGGCATTCGTGAGAATTCACCGCTCGACGATCGTCAACCTGGAGCGTGTGGCGCGAATCGAGCCGTATGGGAAGGACAGCCGGATTGCGATCCTGCAGGACGGCACGCGCCTGCCCGTGAGCCGTAGCGGTTATGCGCGGCTGTTGGACGCCATGGGTGATTCGCAGGGAAACCGGAGTTCCACGCGGTAGATCCCTTGGCGCGGCCCGGCTTCGAAATGGGCGCGATCACCGTAGCGTACTTCGAGCCGGCGGCGGACATGAGATTGGCCGATGCCGAGCCGCGCCGGGGGCTGATTGTCCGGGTCAAACTCGTTTTCGACCGCGACCACCACGTCATCTCCCACGCGCAACACCGTCAGTCTCACGGTTCCGCCTTCGATCAGGCCTGCCACGCCGTGCTTGACCGCGTTTTCCACCAGCGGCTGCAGCAGCAGCGCGGGGATGCCGCATTCCTCGCAACCCGGGGAAACGCTTTCGTTCACCCGCAGCCGCCGCCCGAAGCGTACCTGCTCTACATCCAGATAACGCCGCGCCAGTGCGAGTTCGTCGGGCAACGAGAGGCTTTCGCGCTCGCCCAGGCCCAGGCTGGTACGCAGGAAATCGCTCAGCCGGATGCACATTTCGCGGGCCCGAGCCCCATCCACCGTGGCGAGCGCGGCGATCGAATTCAGACTGTTAAACAGAAAGTGAGGATTGATCTGCATGCGCAGCGCATACAGTTGTGCGTCGCGCGCCAGGCTGCGGGCCTCGGCCTCCCGGGCTTCGGCTTCGCGTGAAGCCGCGGCCGCGATCACCGCATAGTAAACGCCCGCGGAGAGCAGATACAGGAGGGTACCGATTCCGGTGAGCAGGGGCAGGTTAGGAGGCTCGGTATGGGCCAGTTCCGCGGTAAGGCGCGCAATTCCGGCGAGCAGTGCTCCGGCAGCGAGGCTGGCCGCGGTCCAGGTGACCGCGAGACTGGTCCATTCGCTGATGTGAAGGGGCCGCACGCGACAGACAAACCAGGCCGAAAGACAGGCAAACGCGAAGATTAGGATCGCCGGGGCGAGAAGCGCTGCAGCTTGCGGCCAGGAAGCAGCCGGGTTGGCGCGCGCCGCGTAAGCGACGAGCGCGAGCACGGGGATCCAAGCCGCAAGGTACAGAACCAGCCGGAGACGCCGCTGGAAAATGGGGTGCATTCCGCCTAATTCTTGATTCCCACTCCGCCAAACACCGCGGTTCCGCGAACGATAAGACGCTTGACTCCGGGCGCATCCGGTAAGGGTTGCCGGGTTTCGTCCGCCGTTCCGCCGAAGATTCCGACGACCTCGTTCACCACAATCCAATCTCCAGGCACACGCAATTCGAAGCCTCCGAAGATGGCGGTCACCTCCACCACGGCCGAATCGCCTTGCATATGCGCACGCCGGAGATCCACCTCGCCACCGCCAAAGAAGGCAACATAATTGGCGCCGCGATAATCCTCGGTTGCCACCTGGCGCTTGAAGCCGCCGAAAATCGCCATCGCGTCGGCTCTGGACGCGCGTTGTGTGGTGCGCGTGCGAATGCCCTCCACAAAACCGGAGCCAGTGCGATTGAGCAGCATCATGACCCCAGCGCCAATCAGCAGGACCGGCCAGAACGCCCACACGCTCCAGGGAAACAGCCCCAGATTGCTCGCCAGGAAGATGCCTCCGGCCACCACCATAATGCCGCCGCCTGTTTTCTCATTGGCGTGCGGCGAGTTCACCAGCTTCGCAGCGCCGATCGCGATCAGGATGAGCGGCCAGTACCGCCACACGTCATGGATGCGGACCAGGTTCAGGTTGTTGAGCAGGAACAACACTCCAATGCCGGCCACGATCAAACCGGGAATCAGTCCGGCTGAAATGTGCGAGATGTGTTCGCGGTTGTCGTCTCTCATGTCCCGCCTCCGGGTAATTAACGAATCAGTTCTTTATGGAAATCCCGCCGAATATCGCGGTGCCGCGCACGATCAGACGCTTTACGCCAGGCGCGTCCGGAGAGGGTTGCGCCGTCTTATCCTCAGTGCCGCCGAAGATCCCAGCCACCTCGTTGATCACCAGCCAGTGTTCCGGCACTTTGAACTCGAGCCCGCCAAAGATCGCGGTGATGTTCACCACCGCGGCGTCCGCCTGCATGAAGGCCTCTCGCAGGTCGATTTCGCCGCCGCCGAACGCCGTTACATACTCCGCGCCGCGGTAGTCACCTGTGGTGCGCCGTTTGAAGCCGCCGAAGACCGCGATCCCGTCTGTGCGCGTGTCCCGCAGGGCGACGCGCCAGTGCGACCGTTCTTCGAACCGGCCAAGCTGTTGGAACAGCTTCACCAGCCCAACACCGATTAGCGCGAGCGGCCAGAGGTCCCACACACGCCACGAGAACCACCCGAGAGTACTCGCCAGAAAGATTCCGCCGATCACGATCATGATCGAACCCGCGGCTTTTTCATGATGCGCGGGCGAGTCCACCAGTTTGGTGGCGCCGATCGCGATCACCACCACCGGCCAGAGTTGCCACCAGTCATAAATCCGAACGATTTCGAGATTGCCGAGAAGGAAGAGAACTCCCAGACCCACGACAATCAGGGCGGGAACCAACCCGGTGGAAGTGCGTATCATGCGGTCTTGATTTTCTTGCGTCATGCCTACAGCTTAAAGTCGCCGCTATGCTGGACGCGCCTGGAAATCGGCCAACGGCGTGTGCCTACCGGCGAATGACGAGCGCTGCCAGGGAGGCCGTTTCCCCGCTAGTTCCGGCCCAACAATCCGGCGGCGAACAGGCGCCGGTCCACGCGCCCCAGTCGCGTCACCATAGTTGGCGCCAGCAGCGGTGTGTGCCGGATGGTGGTGAGATACTCCGGGATCGCCCACACGTCTTCTTCCGCGGTCATCCAGCCGGCTTCGTCGAACCGCGTCAAGTTCACCGGCCTCGAATAGTTGCGCAGAGTTTTCTCGCGGCGCAGATTGTAGTAGTGCTCGAAATAGCTCATCGCCAGTTCGCGCAACGTGCGATAGACCGGTTCGCGAAACCGCAGCCCGGAATAATTGGATTTGGCCACCGCTCCCCAGTGCCCGCGCTGGCGAAAGATCGCGAGCACATGATCATCATCGCGCACGGCCTCCAGATCGAGCAGCAGCGGCGGGTACCCCAGCACGCGCAGAGCCGTGGCGCCCAGTAACGAGCCGGACATGCAGTGCGCCGTACGGTCGCGCAGGACCATACGCGGCGAGCGGCAGCGCGGGCCGTGCTGCTCCTTGTCGTATTGCAGATCGTCGAGGTACCGCTGGATCTTGTCAGGCGAGGACAGGCGGCGGAAGATGGCGCGCTCGCCCGCGGTGAACGGGTCGGGGGGCATTGGGATCAGGGTAGCACCGCGGGTCCACATGGTGAATTGATTCCCTGGGAGCGACGCGAAAGATTTTATGCGAGTATCGATGGCCGGCAGAGGATTGATAGATCTTCCCAATAGTCAAGTTTCTCCAGGCCGATCGTGACGGGCCGTTTTGATTTGGGGGTGCTCCCTGACGAACACTACCGGTTGCGCATCGAAGCGGGCCCTGAACTGGACGCATGGTTCGGCGTGGAGATTGCTCCACTGCCCAAAACAATAGACTCGGTGCTCAAAGATGTGTCGCGGGTTCACGCTGACTGCCCGGCAGGTCACGAGTTCATTCCTGTTTCAAATGAAGCTGCGGACTATCTCACCGGCAGTCGGTATTGGACGCACGTGACCGCCGTCCCTTCCAAGTTCACCTCGATTGCAGCATTAACCAACTCTTCCCCTGTCAGGTACAGAATGGCCGCGTCGAACAGGGCGCGCTGGACGGCAGGTGCCGCATTCGGAATGATTAGGATGAGGCCGGCGTGCAGTTCCATTCGGCCGAAGAGCCGAATGAAGTCGACACGGTTGTTCGTGACGAACGTGAAGTCATCCTTGACGATTCGTTCGGCCAGTTCCCGGTCCGGCTTGCCGCTCAGACCGAGGTGATTGACGTGGGTTGCTTCGAAACCCGCCCGATGAGCGACTCCGGCTAGCGACTCATGCAGGCATTCGTCGATCAGAAACCTCATGCACTCCCGAGCAGGGTGCTCAGCGGAAAGGATTTCCGGCCGCGCACCTTTTTCCCATGCCAGGGACGGCGGCTGGGGCGTCCGCGCCGTGGGAATGCACGCATGTACAGCGGCGCGATCGCGATCTTCTCTTTGCTCAGGGTTGGATAGCCTTCTAGAATCTCCTCCGCCGTTGCACCCTGGGCGAGCATGTCGGCCACCAGGTCCACCGGAATCCGCGTGCCCTTGAAGACTGGAGTTCCACGCATGATCCGCGGATCACTGACGACCATCTCCTCCATATGCGCCAGTTGCTTCAACTGACTCTCCACGGCCCGCCTGGCGGCGCCGATCTCGACCAGGAGCGCTGTCCCGTTCGCGACCGGCAGCTTTTCGGCCTTAGGCGATCGCTGAATTGATTCCGCAATCTCACGCCTAGTCCCGACCGGCAACAACCGCAAGCCCTCCGCTTCCAGTTGCAGGTAGATCAACTGCTCTTTCGAAAGCAGCCGGCGAACGGTTGCACCAGCCCGTGCGGATCGGGGACGTATCAGGCGACTGTCGATCGCTTTGTGAACCGCAGCCACCGGCAAACCTGTTATGGCGGCAGCCTGGGAAGGTGTATATCGGTCCATGCTGTAATTCTACTCCAATCGGAGAAGTATTATGCGGAGGCACCCGCGGATGCCAGTACTACTCTGGTGCAAGTGGTCCCAGAGGCAATCTGCGTCAATTTCTGCGTTGGTGGTTTACAGTCGACCGCCGTGGATTTGTCAGAGCCAGAACCGATTTGCATTCACTTTGACGGGAATCAACCCTTTCTAAAGCGACTCGATCCTGCTTGGCGGCTGTCGAGAAGTTGAACCCGAAGAGCGCTTTGGGCTCGACAGATCCGAAGTCCAGGCTGCTGACCTGTTTGCGTGGTTGCTCAATCCAATATCAGATCTCCGCCGACAATTTCTTCTTGGCATCGAAGATCCTCGCCGGCCAAACCTATACCCCAGGTTTACGACTATGAGGGAACTCTCCAATCGTACGACGCTCGCGGCATGAGGCGGATCGGCCAGCCGGAAACCCGCACCCTTCAAGCATTAGCGTCAAGTAAGCTGCACCAGCGCCTCACAGAACGCTGGAGTAGGCCAAGTGTTTCGTCACTTGATCTCACTGCCAAATGTAATCGATGAATTTGCCTTGAACTCCCGGTACGCTTCGCCGCCAAGGTGAAGGTACATGACAATGCCCGCGTTTGATTGGTAGGACTCGACAATTAGGTGCGGATACTTCCCGCTTCGCACAGGTATCATGATGGACGCATTCGGATTGACGCCAAACCGGGGTTTAATAGCGCGACAAGAGGAAGCGGAGTTTTGAGCTTGGCAGAAAGCCAGGACTGTTGGCTCCTTTGAGAGATTCAAGAAATACATGAAGGTTCCGCTCCGTGCCATACTGGAATCCACCCACCGTTGTGGTCCCGTATTAGGCTTTACGGATTCGCGTTCGAAGTATTCGATCTTGTTACCGTTGAGCACTTCGACAGTGACTGTGATTGCAACCTGGGAAGCGTGGCTCACGCGTATCCAGCACATTTCAATGCTTTTCTGGCGTGGTTGCAGCTTTCGTTCTGAGGTCATTTGGGGGTCAAGCAAGACATCAACCTTCTCTAACAACTGCCCATTCGAAGAGAACGATTCGATGTTGACCCGTTGGACTACGCTGGACTTGTTCTCCAACTTTACCGACGTCCAGGTGTTCTTGCCAAACGACAGGGCTGGATATACGCGTTGCAGTGGCTCTCTGTCGCTGTTGACGTCATTGCGTGTTAGCGCCGGCGACTCCACGGCGAGCCGCGAGTCTGCCAATCGTTCGTCAAGGCTCAGGTCAGCATCCAGACTGATTTCCGATTCCGGCAGGATTTCGACCGTTCGCTCCCAAGGTAAATAGCGCAGATTTTTTCATCATAACGGAGTGGCTACCAGCAGTGATGCCAAGAACCGATGGGGAATTGCCCACGAGGGTTCCGTCCAGGAAGATTTCGGCTCCCGGAGGAACAGACCGCACGGAAACTCTAGCTCGCACCTGAGCATTCGCCTGAAGCGAGAACAGGATTGCCACCGACGGAAGCAGTCGCCATTGAGTCATTTGCAGTTGGGCGTGCGCTACTCTTTTCTGCCCGTGTCAAATTGTACCTGCCAGCGGCGCTCCTCACAATCCCGCGCGGGTTCTTTTCAAGTGCGGCTACAACCATCACGCCCAGCTTCTGTAGTAGCCCTTAATCACCATGGAGAGAAACAGCCAGCGAACCGTCTTTTCTTGGTGAGCAAAGACGATTTCATCGCTTCAATGCAGTCCGGTCAAGCTCGTTTTCCTGGAAGGTGTCCGCATTTAGATACCAGTATCCCGCAATGTGCCGCGGAGTTTTTAAAGGAACCCGCTTCAGAATTGACCGCATCGACCGATTCTCGACCATTGCTCGCCGGGGTTGGCCGTTCATGCGAATCCGAGCGGAGCCCCGCAAATCCCGGAACTTCGCCCGTCCTCGCGACATCGCCTCTCACCGCCTCACACTTCACCCGCCCAATTCACAAGCGTCTCGCTTGCCGGCTGAGGTGGCTGTGTGACTCTCGCGCGACCGACCTAGCTTCAGCCAAGCTTCGGCCGGAGGGAGGGCCTTCTCGGCTTATACTGCTGCTATGTTCCCGCTGGTCCTGCTTTTTGCTGCCGCGGCCCCTTACGATCTTGTGATTGCGAACGGGCGTATTGTGGACGGCACCGGCTCGCCCTGGTACGCGGCGGACCTGGCCATCCGCGACGGCAAGGTCGCAGCCATCGGACATCTCGCCGGCGCGCCTGCCAAGCGGACGCTGGATGCGAAAGGCATGGTGGTGGCGCCCGGCTTTATCGATATGTTGGGGCAAAGCGAGGTCACTATCCTGGTGAATCCGCACTTGCCTTCGAAGATCTTTCAGGGGATCACCACGGAGGTCACCGGCGAAGGCGGTAGTGTGGCGCCCCGGAACAACGCGATCATCGCGGCAGACCGCGTCTCCTGGGAGCATTACGGCGTAAAGCCCACCTGGCGCACCTACGCCGATTATTTCGCGCGCCTCCGCAAGCAGGGGATCGGCATCAACGTCGCGGACTATGTAGGTGCGACACAGGTGCGTCGTATGGTGATTGGCGACGACAATCGCGCACCTACGCCTGCCGAACTGGAGCGCATGAAGGGGCTGGTGCGACAGGCGATGCGGGAGGGCGCCATCGGACTCTCCACATCGCTGCAATACGCGCCTGCGCCATATGCCAAAACCGAAGAACTGATCGCGCTTGCCGCCGAGGCTGCGAAGGCCGGCGGCACCTATGCATCGCACATACGCGACGAAGGCAACGGGATCGCGGCGGCGCTGGATGAGGCGTTTCGGATTGGCCGCGAGGCGAAGATTCCAGTCGAGATCTGGCACTTGAAGGCTGCCGGAAAATCGAACTGGGGCCGCATGCCGGAGATCGTTGCAAGGATTGAAGCCGCGCGTCGGGCAGGCATCGATGTGGCCGCCGATACTTACGCCTACACGGCCGCATTCAATACGTTCTCCGCTTTCATTCCTCCCTGGGCGCACGATGGCGGCGACCAAAAAATGATTGAACGGCTCAAGGATCCCGCCGTGCGGCAGCGCATCCGGAGAGAACTGCTCAACGCGGCCAGCGACTGGAATAACGAATGGCAGCAGGTTACCGGTCCAGAGGGTTTTATCGTGGGCGCGGTGCAGAATCCAAAACTGCTGCCGTTGCAGGGCAAGACGATTGCGGAGATCGCAAAGCTTCGGAATACGGATCCGATCGACGCCGCCATGGACATCGTGATCGAGGACGAGGGCTTTACCATGGTGGGTCTGTTTGTCATGAACGAACCGGATGTGGCGCTGGCACTAGAGCAGCCGTGGGTCAGTATCTGCAACGATTCGCAAGGCACCGCGCCGGATGGCCTGCTGAGCCGCGAGCACCCGCACCCGCGCCTACGGCACGTTTCCGCGAATCCTGCGAAAGTATGTGCGCGAGGAGCATAAGCTCACGTTGGAGGATGCGATCCGTAAGTTCACGTCTTTGCCGGCGCAGCGCATGCGCTTCGCCGATCGCGGCGTGCTCAAGGCCGGTATGTGGGCGGACGTAGTGGTTTTCGATCTGGAGGCGGTGCGCGATGTGGCTACTTTCGATAAGCCGAACCAGCTGTCCGAGGGGATGCGATTTGTGCTTGTGAACGGAGTCCCGGTGATCGAGGAAGGCAGGATGACGAATGCTTTGCCAGGGAGGGTCATTACCCGGTAGCGCGCCTGGTGCGGGTCCGGGCGCGCTATTTGGCAACTCCGGCGCGCTCTCCTCCGGCCCCGGCGATCTGCAGCTGCTGCGCGCCTCCGTCTCCGTCGCTTATTGCGCGGCGGCGAATTTCGTTGCGGAGTTCGCCGGTGGTGACGGTACCGTCGCCGTCGCGATCGGAGGCGGCGACCACCTCGCGCATCGGTTTAGGGATCGCAGCCGCTTCCAGCTTCGAAATGCTTCCATCTCCGTCGATATCCCAGCGCACCATATAAACCGCCAGGGCGTTCACAACGGAATCGGGCAGCAGTTCATCGCCGGTCAATTCGCCATCGTGATTCCAGTCGAGCGCGCGCAGGGCCGCGGCCGCGGTCGCGATTTCGACCGGTGAGATCTCGCCGTTTGCGTCCGTATCCAGGGCGGCGAGCACGGGATGCACACGCATGAACCAGACGCGTGAGCGCTTGATGAAACCCGGGTCCGCGTCGATGCCCTTGCGCGGCGCCCCGGCCCGCTCGGCCAGACGCCGCACGTCGGCCGCCGGTACTTTGCCGTCCGCATCCCGCTCGGCGCGATCCAGCAGTCCGCGCAGGCGTTCGGGCAGCTCGCTCTTTTCGAGTTTGCCATCGTTATTGCGATCGAACGCCATCAACTCTTCGAACAGTTCGTCCGCGCTCGGACCCTGCGCGGGACCGCCGAAGCCGCACTCCTCGGGCGTCAGGCGGCCGTCGTGATTCTGGTCAAGGATGCGCAGGACCGCGGGGGCGGCGGCCATCTCGGCGTCGGAAATGATCAGGTCGTGATCGGTATCGATGGCGCTAAGGACCGGCAGTAACTGAAAGTAGTTGAACAGGTACCCACGAGTCGGCTTCTCGCGCGCGGTTTTCACCGCGACTGCCGTGGACAGCTTGTTGGAACCTTTTCCCGGAATGAAGCCGAGCAGACCTGCCCGCGGGGCGACGGAGCCAATGGTGAACGCGATGATCCGTTGGCCTCCCCGCCCCATCAGGAAGAGAACCAAAAGCATCGCCAGAGCGGCGCCCAGCGCGCCTTCGGCGAGCGCTGCCGGACGGGGGCCGCCAGAGGGCGCAAGGTCGAACATCGTGGCTCCGTTATACCAGAAACCGCGACCGATTGAATGGCCTTCCCAGTGACCCATTGGAACGGCGGGGTGTTGCGAGTTGCCGCGGGCTATAATTTGAGCTTCCATGAGCCCCACCCCTGGTCGTCCCGGGCACTCGCACCTTCGCTGGACTGTGTGCGCGCTCCTGTTCTTCGCCACCACGATCAACTACATCGACCGCCAGGTGCTGAGCATGTTGGCGAAGACTCTGCAGGACACGCTGCACTGGAGCGAAAACGACTACGGCGATATCACGGCCGCGTTCGCGATCGCGTACGGAGTTGGCTTGCTTGGGGTTGGGCGCGCGCTGGATAAGCTTGGCACAAGACTCGGATTCGCGATCGCGATCGTGATCTGGAGCTTGGCCGCGATGGGGCATGCCCTGGTGACGAGCGTACTTGCATTCAGTATCGCGCGCGTCTTTCTGGGGCTCGGCGAGGCGGCGAATTTTCCGGCGTGCATCAAGACGGTTGCGGAATGGTTCCCGAAGAAGGAGCGCGCACAGGCCACGGGACTGTTCAATGCCGGAGCGAACATCGGCGCGATTTTTGCCCCTTTGACGGTACCGCTGCTCGCGGAGACGTGGGGATGGCAGTGGGCCTTCATCATCACTGGCGGCTTCGGCTTCCTCTGGCTCGCGTTCTGGTGGACGTTCTACTACACGCCCGCGAAACACCCCAGGATCTCGCGATCCGAATATGAACTGATCACCAGCGATCCTCCGGACCGTGTGAGCTCGGTGCCGTGGTCGCATGTGATCTTCCGGCGGGAGACGTGGGCGTTCGGTCTCGGCAAATTTCTGAGCGATCCGATCTGGACGTTTTTCCTCTTCTGGCTCCCTAAATATCTGCAGACCACTTTCAAGCTGAGCCTCGAAGACATCGTAGTTCCGATGATTGTGGTGTATAACGCTTCTACCGTGGGCAGCATAGCCGGCGGCTGGCTCTCCTCGCATCTGATCAAACGCGGATGGACCATCAACACCGCGCGCAAAACGACCATGCTGATCTGCGCGTTGTGTGTGTTGCCGGTTCTGGCGGTGCCCTACCTGGCGAGTATGTGGGGCGTGGTGGCGATCCTGGGGCTGGCGCTGGCGGCACATCAGGGGTGGAGCGCGAATCTCTTCACTACGGTGAGCGATATGTTTCCCCGCTCCGCCGTGGGCAGCGTGGTCGGCATCGGCGGCGCCGCGGGCGCGCTTGGCAATGCTCTCATGCTCAAGACTGCCGGATGGATTCTCACCGCCACCGGCAGCTACTTCATCCTCTTCATGATTTGCGGCTCCGCGTACCTTGTGGCTTTGCTGGTGCTGCACCTGCTTGCGCCGAGATTGCGATCGGTGGAACTGGATTGAGGCGAACGCTGGCCGCGCTGGCGATCCTGCTGGTGCTGACGGGCGGGTTCTACTGGAAGCTCACTCTGACCAGGCAATGGACATTCCTGGAGGGTCCCGATCTGGCGATTCAGGTGCGGCCGTGGCTCGATTTCGCCGCGCGTGAATTCCATACGGGCCGCTTCCCGTTATGGGATCCCTATGAATGGGCCGGGCAGACGCTGATCGGACAGGTGCAGCCGGGCATTGCGAATCCGCTCAACTGGATTCTGTTCGCGATGCCGTTGCGGGACGGGCACATCCCCATTTCGACGCTGCACTGGTATTGGGTGCTGATCCACTGGCTGGCCGCGGTATTCGCATACGCCTTATGCCGCGATTTAGGCGCGGGATTTGCCGGGTCGCTGCTCGGCGGATGCGTGTTCGCGCTCGCCGGCTTTGCCGGCCACACGGATTGGCCGCAGATCCTGATGTCGTGTCTGTGGATTCCGCTCGTGCTCCTGTTTTTCTTTCGCGTTCTGCGCGGGCGGCGTCCAGTGGCGAGCGCCGCGCTGGCGGGGGTGGCGATGGGCCTCGCTTTTCTCGGAACACATCCAGTTATCCCCACTTTCACGGCGCTGCTGGTTTGTGCGATGTGGCTGGCGGCTATGGCCCTGCGGCCGGGGCGCGCGGGATGGTTCCTGGTCTTCGTTGCCATTACAGGTCTGGTGGCTTCGGTGCAGGTGCTGCCGGCCCTTGAGTATGCGCGGCTCGCGATCCGCTGGGCCGGCGCGCCTGAACCGATCCTGCCCGGCCGCCAGGTGCCTTTCAGCGTGCATTCCGAGTACTCCCTGAAGTGGCGCGAACTGCCCGCAATCCTGCTACCGCGCGGCGCGACCCACGTCAACCCACACGCCGGACTGGTTGCGGTCGGATTGGCGATTCTGGCAGTGGTGCGCCGCAGGCAGGCGGCCGCACTCTGGCTGGGCGGGCTCGCGCTCGGCGCGCTCTGGATTGCGCTGACCGGACCTGGATACTGGCTACTCTGGCGATTTGTACCGATGGTGGAGAAGGCGCGTGAACCGGCGTTCGTGATCGTCGTGGCGCAATTGGCGATCGCGGTGCTAGCGGCCCTGGGTGTTTCCGGTTTGCGCACTTGGGGCGCGCCGGTCGCGCTCGTGCTGTTTCTGGGCGAAGCGATTTACCACGCGCCCCACTTCAACCGCTTCGACCGGCCGGGCGGCTACCTGCAAACGGAACGCGAACAGGCCGATGTCATCGACTATTTGCGGGCGCAGCCCGGCTGGTTCCGGGTGGATTTCGACGATGCTCTGGTCCCGTACAATGCCGGCGATCTTTACGGCATCGAGCAGTTTGGCGGCGCGGTCTCTTCCATGCCTGTGCGCGTTCATCGAGTGCTTGGGCATGAAGAGACGCCGCGACAGTTCGGGATCCGCTATCATGTCGGCGCCGCGCCGGCCAATGGAGCGCAGGTGGAGGTCTTCCGTTCGCGCTCCGGCCTCAAGGTCTTTCGCGATCCCGGGATTGGCGAAGCGATGTGGTCGATCCACCGGCAGCCTTGCGGCGAGCCTGACCGGTTGCGGCTGCTGGCGCGCGAACCAGAACGGGTTGCGATGGAGGTCAATTTCGCGTGCGACGGCCTCGCTGTCATCGGGGATCCGTATTATCCCGGTTGGCGCGCCTACATGGACGGACGCCGCGTGCCGTTGCAGGAGGTGGACGGGGTGCGGGCGGTACGATCTTCTTCGGGAAGCCATCGCATCGAATTCCGCTATCGGCCCATGAGTGTCTATGCGGGCTTGGCGCTGACGCTAACCGGAGTGCTGGGAGCGCTGTCGATTGCGTTAACCGCAAGCCCGGGCGCGAAATCCGAGGGCGCTTAGGGAAACGGCCAGTGTGGACGTGCTGGGACTCTGGTCGAGCGGAAAAAGCTGCGCTAAGCGGCTAAGGATTGCTCCTAGCCACCGTCTTATCGGACATGCACCTCTACGTAATCGCGGCTTCGGCAATGGTTGCCGGGGCGCTGGCTGCACAGACTCCGCAGACCCCACCGGCGCCGGCCGCGTTTGACGTGGCTTCCGTGAAACCCAGCAGGATCGTGGGTCCGGGCGGGCGGCGCGAGCGCATTGAGACCGCGCCGGGCAGCCTGATCATGGGAAACGTACGGTTTGTGAGCGTGGTGAGGTGGGCGTATCACGTGTTCGAATACCAGGTCTCAGGCCCGGGATGGATCGGTGACGAGCGTTACGACGTGGTGGCCAAGGCCGGATCTCCGGTGTCGGAATATGAACTGCGCCAGATGCTGCAAACACTGCTGGTGGAGCGCTTTCAGCTGGCGATTCACCGGCAGACGAAAGAGATGTCCGCGTACGTGGTCACGGTGGGCAAGAACGGCCACAAGATGCAGGAATCGAAGACCGAAGGCCCCATGAAGGTCACCCCGAATGGGCTGATGGTGACGGTAGAGCGCGCGGATCTGGATGAAGCGGCGGCCATGTTGTCGCAGCCGCTGCAGGCTCCGGTGGTCAACATGACCGGGCTGAAGGGCCGCTGGGACTTCAAGGCAGATGCGGCGCCTTATATGACTCCGGAGGTAATGAACGCGAAGGGCCTGCCGGATGTGATCGGGGTTGGCATCACGGCATTGCAGGAACAACTGGGGCTCAAGTTGGAATCTAAACGAGTTCCCGTGGAAATGATCGTGGTCGACCGTGCGGAGAAGACGCCGGTTGAGAATTGAGTATCAACCGTTTCCGCATGGAATTCGTCATAATCTGGGTAGCAGCGACGTCATAGGTGGCATGGGGAGTCTCGCCCGCCGCAAGGTGCGCCGCCCCCGGAGGAGATCAATCCAAATGAAACGAATTCTTGTAGGCGCCGGTCTCGGTCTGGTGGCATGGTGCGCCGCCTTCGGGCAAACCAATCCGCCGGCTTTCGAAGTCGCGTCCATCAAGGCCGCCGCCCCGCAGGAGCAGGGAAGAATGATGGTGCGGATGGGCGGAGATCCGGGTCGCGTAGACTACGCCAACGTGTCGCTGAAAGACGTCCTGGCGCGGGCGTATAACGTGAAGCGATTCCAGATTTCGGGTCCTTCGTGGCTGGATAGCGAACGTTACGACATAACCGCCAAAGTACCGGACGGCGTAAAACCGGAACAGGTGCCGGCGATGCTCCAGGTTTTGTTGACCGAGCGCTTCAAGATGACGACCCACAAAGAGACTAAGGAACAGCCGGTGTATGCGCTGATTGTGGGGAAGAACGGCCCAAAGCTGACGAAATCGGAAGATAGCCCCGAAGGCGCGCCCCCCAAAACGGTCGCGGGACCCGACGGGGTGCAGCGGCAGATTCCCAAGGGCGCGATGATGATGCAGATGAGCGGGCCGGGCGGAAATGCGCAGATGCGGGCAAGCGGTATCACGCTGGCGCGGCTCAGCGACATGCTGTCCAACATGCTGGACCGGCCGGTGCTGGATATGACATCGCTAACCGGGAACTACGACGTCACTCTTGACGTATCCATGGAGGATATGGCGGGGATGCGGAAGATGGCGATGGGCGGTCCGGGAGCCGGAGCCGGCCCGGGTGGTCCGGGGGCAGACCACGGTCCGGCGCCGGATAGCGCCCCGTCGGCGTCTATTTACACAGCGATCCAGCAACTTGGATTGAAATTGGATCCGCGGAAGGCGCCGGTGGAGTTTCTGGTGATCGACCGTGCGGACAAGGTCCCGACGGAGAATTAAAAGCGAAACCGGGACGGAGTTCGCTGTTTTGTTCCGGTTTCTGGCGGAGATTTGTAAGACGGCGAAGGTTTTGGCAACTAACCGTTTGAGCAGGAAGGCACGAGGGCGGAATAATCGATAATGGCAGGCAAGCGAATTTGGAATTATTTACGGCTGGTCCTTTTGGTGCTGGCGGCGTGCGGGTTGTTGGCGGCGTCGGAGCACCGCGGGATGGTCAAGTTCGGGGGTCTGCCGGTACCGGGAGCCACCGTCACCGCGACACAGGGCGAAAAGAGTTTCACGGCGGTAACGGACCCGCAGGGCGTCTACACGTTCCGCGACCTTGCCGACGGCAATTGGAACCTGAAGGTGGAGATGCTGTGCTTCGCTCCTGTTGAGCGCGAGATTGTAGTGGCGCCGAATGCGCCCTCGCCCGAGTGGGAATTGAAGCTGCTGCCGTTCGACGAGATCAAGGCGAGCGCGCCTCCGCCGCCCCCGGCCAGCGCGCCGCCAACACCGGCCGAGACTTCCTCTGGCGCCGCCCCGGCCAAAACCGAGACTGCGGCCGCCCCGGCGCCCGCATCGAAGAAGGGTCCGAAACTGCCCAAGGGCGTACCTCCTCCACAGGCCGCCAATACCGCGTCAGGATTTCAGCGCGCTGAGGCGAGCGCCTCCGGCAACGGCGCGAAAACGGCGGATGCGAACGGCAACGGAAACAGCGCGAATGGGCCGGCGGAGATGAGCGCGGCAAGTTCGTCCGCCAACGACGGCTTCCTGATCAACGGCAGCGTCAACAACGGCGCGTCCACTCCGTTCTCGCAATCGGCCGCCTTTGGCAACAACCGACGCGGACCCCGATCGCTCTACAACTCCAGCTTGGGACTGGTCTTCGACAACGCGTTCTGGGATGCGCGCTCCTACTCCATTACCGGACAGAACACGCCCAAGCCCGGCTACAACCATCTGCAGGGCTTGGCCAGTTTCGGCGGTCCCATCAAGATCCCACACCTGGTGCCGCGCAACGGCCCCAACCTGATTCTGAACTATCAGTGGACGCGCAACCGTAACGCCAACACGCAAAGCAGCCTGATGCCGACAGCGGCGGAGCGCATCGGCGATTTCTCGCAGTCCCTCAATGCTCTGGGCCAGCCGGTGAAGGTGATCGATCCCACTACCGGTGCTCCCTTCGCCGGCAATGTAATCCCGCAGAACCGGATCAGCCCGCAGGCGCTGGCTCTCCTGAGTTTCTATCCGCTGCCGAATTTCACCAGTTCGCGCTACAACTATCAGATCCCGCTGGTGGGCTCCACTCACTCGGACGCCCTGCAGGGACGGGTGAATAAGTCGATTGGCCGCAAGAACAGTTTGAGCGGTTCCTTCGGCCTGATGAGCACTCGCGGCGACAGCACGAGTGTGTTCGGCTTCGTGGACACCAATCGCTCGCTGGGGTACCAGGGCACGGTCAACTGGATGCATCGCTTCTCCATGCGCCTGTTCGCTACGCTCGGCTATCAGTTCAGCCGCCAGGTGGCGAACGTGGTGCCATTCTTCGCCGACCGTTACAACGTGGCCGCGGCCGCGGGCATCGCCGGAACCAATCAGCAGGCAATCAACTGGGGGCCGCCGCAGCTTTCGTTCTCCAGCGGCTACGCCGGGCTCAACGACGCCCAGTATAGTTCACAGCGGGCGCAGACCCACTCGATTTCGCCGTCTCTCTTTTGGGCACACGGCGCGCACAACTTCACCGTCGGTGGGGACTTCCGCCGCCAGCAGGTGAACCCGGTCTCGCAGAACGATCCGCGCGGTACCTTTAGCTTTACCGGCCAGGCGGCGGGCAGCGATCTCGCCGGTTTCCTGTTGGGTGTGCCGGATGCCAGCGCCATCGCGTTCGGTAACGCCGACAAGTATTACCGCTCCTCCAACTATGACGCCTACTTCACGGACGACTGGCGTGTGAGCCCGTCGCTGACCTTGAACGTCGGCATGCGTTGGGAATATGGCGCGCCCATCACCGAGAAGTACGGCCGCCTCGTCAACCTGGATATCGCACCCGGCTTCGCCGCCATCGCCCCGGTAGTGGCCACGAGCCCCACCGGCACGCTCACCGGGCAGCGCTATCCCAATTCGCTGCTCCATCCCGAAAAGACCGGGTTCGAGCCGCGAATCGGCCTGTCCTGGCGCCCCTTGCTGGCCTCTTCCATGGTGATCCGCGCCGGGTACGGGGTTTATCGCGATACCTCGGTGTACCTGCCGATTGCGGCGCGCATGGCACAGCAATCGCCTCTCTCCAAGACGCTCACGTTGAACAATCTGGAGAATCCGCTGACCCTGGCCAACGGCTTCTATCTCGCTCCTAATGTCACTACCAATACTTTCGCGGTAGACCCGAATTTCCGCGCCGGCTATTCGCAAAACTGGCAAGTCTCCATGCAGCGTGACCTGCCGGGGTCGCTGGTGATGACCGCAACTTATCTGGGCATCAAGGGCACGCGCGCGCAGCAGCAATTTCTGCCGCACACCTATCCCGCCGGCGCGGCGGGTCTGTGCCCCTCCTGTCCCAACGGCTATCAGTACCTGACATCGAACGGCAACTCCACCCGTGAGAGCGGCCAGATCCAGGTGCGCCGCCGGCTACATAACGGATTCACCGCGAGCCTGAACTATACCTGGTCGAAATCGATCGATGACGCCGCACTCGGCGGCGGCAGCAGCAATGGCCGCCCGGCGGCGGCTACCGTCATCGCGCAGAACTGGCTGAATCTGAGCGGCGAGCGTGGGCTCTCCCCGTTCGACCAGCGCCACCTCGTCAACATGCAGTTGCAGTACACCAGCGGCATGGGTCTCAAGGGCGGCACACTGCTTGATGGTTGGCGCGGACGCCTGGTAAAGGACTGGACTTTCGTGACCACCATAAATGCGGGCAGTGGTCTGCCGTTGACTCCGATTTACGGCGTCGCGACGATGGGCACCGCGATCACCAACAGCATTCGTCCCGATTACACAGGCGCCTCGCTCTACGATGCGCCTCCCGGACTGCATCTGAATCCGGCTGCGGTGAGTGCGCCCCGGCCGGGTCAGTGGGGCAACGCCGGGCGCGACTCGATCGAGGGCCCGGCACAGTTCACGTTGAATGCCTCCGTAGCGCGGACGTTCCGCTTCACGGATCGGGTGAATGCGGATTTCCGGCTGGATACGATCAACGCCTTGAACCATGTGACGTACCCCAACTGGACGACGATTGTTTCCAGCTCGCAGTTCGGGCTGCCTTCCACTGCCAATGCGATGCGCAGCGTACAAGCCACGATGAGGGTGAGATTCTGATGAAGAGATTTGCAGCTACACTGCTTGCCGGAATCATGGCCGCCGGCGCGCAACAGCCCGCCCCGCCGCAACAGCCGCCGGCTCCGGGCGATGGCGGCCTGGCCAAGTTCAGCACGTCGCTCAACCTGGTGGTCGAGACCGTCACGGTGAACGATAAGAACGGGAATCCGATCGATGGATTGAAGGCCGAAGACTTCACCGTCACCGAAAACGGCCAGCCGCAAAAAGTCGCATTCTGCGAATTCCAAAAGCTGCCCCTGCCGGGCGAGTCCTCCTTGAAATTCGCCACGCGTCCAGACCCCGCCGCTACACCGGCGCCAAAACCCGCCCAGACTACGGCCGCTGCTGCCTCTGTGACCGCCACCCAGATTGCGCCCGAAGCTCCCGGCGATCTGCGCTACCGCAACCGGCGATTGCTATCGCTTTACTTCGATATGAGCGCGATGCCGGTGCCGGATCAGTTGCGCGCGTTCAGCGCGACACTAAAATTCATCAAGACCCAGACTACGCCTGCGGACCTCCTGGCGCTGATGCAGTTCACGAATGGAAGCGTCAAGGTCCTGCAGGATTTCACGGACGACCGCGATCTGTTGCTCGCCCAGATGAACAAGATGATTGCCGCGAGCGAAGGTCTGGACGAGAACGGCAACGACGACGCCACGTCCGATACCAGTTCCGCTTTTGGCCAGGACGATGGCGAGTTCAACATTTTCAATACGGACCGCCAGCTTTCCGCGCTGCAAACCGCGGTGAAAATGCTGGGCACGCTGAATGAAAAGAAGTCGCTGATCTATTTTGCGAGCGGCCTGCGGCTTAACGGTGTGGACAACCAGGCCCAATTGCGCGCCACCTTGAATGCAGCGATCCGTGCGAATGTGGTGATGTTCCCGATCGATGCCCGTGGACTGGTGGCGCAGGCGCCATTGGGCGACGCCACCAAGGGCTCCCCGGGCGGCGTGGGCATGTACAACGGAGGCGCTGCGATGGCCATGATGAATGGTTTCCAGAAATCGCAGGACACTCTTTACGCGCTCGCGGCCGATACCGGTGGCAAGGCCATGTTCGATTACAACGATCTTTCCATGGGGATCGTGCAGGCCCAGAAGGCCACCACCAGCTACTACGTCCTGGGCTATTACACTACCAATACCGCGCTCGATGGCAAATTTCGCAAAGTCAATATCAGCCTGAAGGAGTTTCCTTCCGCCAAGCTGGACTATCGCCAGGGTTACTTCGGCGGCAAGGAGTTTACCAAGTTCACGCAGGCAGACAAAGAGCGTCAACTGGAAGACGCGCTGATGCTGGGCGACCCGATCACGGATTTGACCATCGCGATGGAGGTGAATTATTTCCAGTTAAATCGCGCCGAGTATTACGTCCCCGTGGTGATGAAGATTCCGGGGAGCGAACTTGCCTTGGCGCGCAAAGGCGGGGCCGAGCGGACCCTGATCGATTTCATCGGCGAGATCAAGGACGAGTACGGCACCACGATCCAGAACATCCGCGATAAGGTCGATATCAAGCTCAGCGGTGAGACCGCCGCAGAGTTGCAGAAGCGCAATATCCAGTACGACACGGGCTACACCTTGCTGCCCGGCCAGTACACCATTAAGGTGCTGGCACGCGATGCTGAAACCGGTCGCATCGGCACCTACATGAATAAGTTCGTGGTGCCGAATCTGAATAAGGAGACGCAGCGCATTCCGATCTCGAGCGTTGTGCTCAGCAGTCAGCGGGTGGACCTGCACGATGCGCTCTTTACGGCCGGCAAGGACAAGGACCAGATCACGAATCCGCTCGTCTCCGAAGGTCAAAAGCTGATTCCGAGCGTGACGCGCGTATTCAACAAAAGCCGCGACATGTTCGTCTACCTGCAGGCTTACGAGCCCTCGGCGGAGACCGTGCAGCCGCTGGTCGCGTTCGTCACGTTTTACAAGGGTCAGAGCAAGGCTTTTGAAACGCCTCCGCTACCGGTTACAGAGGGCATCAACAACCGGCTCAAGACAGTGCCGCTCAAGTTCAGCATCGCGCTTGCGAAACTGCCGCCGGGCCGCTACAACTGCCAGGTAACGGTGCTCGATCCCAAGAGCCAGAAGGCGGCCTTCTGGCAAGCCCCAGTCATGCTCGTCCAGTAACTTCCCGGGCGGGCGGTCCTAGAGGTCCGGGTGAAACGCCTATTCGGTAACGGCCGATCACCCACAAAAAAAGAGCGGCAGCGATGTCCCCGGCGATCAGTGTCGCTGATATGCAGGGTTCCCTATCCAGGATGATGCCGTCCCACTCCCGGTTCAGCCGGGCGACGTGAATGATGATGGTGGGCAAGGCGGTCTGAGTGCTTCCGGAGTTCACTCACGTCTTCACCGAGTCCCACTCGAAACGAAGCGTCCTAACCAATTTGCCGCCGAGTTTTTAGGTGCTGAGTTCAGGCCCTGACTCTTGCGCTTCGCGAAAAACGACAGGCGGACAACGACGATAGTCGGCTTTTTCATGCCAGGGATGTCTACTGCAAAGAAATGAAATAGCACGAGTGAGCGCGACGGAATCGTGAGAGCTCGGCTGACAAAATTGAGCAGACCAAATTACCCGAAATCAGAACTTCTTGTTTTGTATGGTGAGCGCGGAAGGAATCGAACCTTCAACCTACTGATTAAGAGTCAGTTGCTCTGCCAGTTGAGCTACGCGCCCACAAAAACAGGATGGGAAATGAGGAAACCTTGCTCCGATACGCCATCAGTATAACATCTCGCGCGGTCCCGCTACTCTGCTTGAACCGGCAGGGCTGCCGCCGCGATCTGCGCGATATCCAGCAGCTTGGGCTGGTTGCCTCCGACTGCGCCCAACGCATCCCGGAACATCGTCTGGCAAAAAGGACAGGCTGTACCGATGACGGGGGCGCCGGTCGCCACCAGCTCCTCTACCCGGGCCACGTTCACGCGCTTTCCCTTCTCTTCCCCCAGGAACATCTGGCCGCCCCCAGCTCCGCAGCAGAACGAGCGTTCTCGCGACCGGCCGGGTTCGACCACCTCCGCAGTTCGCCCGATCACCGCGCGTGGTTCGTCATATTTTTCCCGGTACCGGCCCAGGTAGCAGGGGTCGTGGTAAACGACCTTTTCGCGGGGCTGCTCCGCAGCTGGAAGTTTGCTCCCGATGCGGGCCAGGAGCTCGCTATGATGCTCGATCGGAAAGGTTTCCCCGGTTTCTCGCCAATCGGTGGAGATCGTGCGCACGCAGTGCGGGCAGATCGAAACCATCTTTTTGATACTGGCTGCCTGAATCGTCTCGATGTTGGTCTCTGCTACTTGTGTGAACGCCAGATCGTTGCCCAGGCGGCGAGCGGGGTCGCCGGTGCACTTTTCCTTGCGTAGGACGCCGAAGGTCACGCCGGCGTGGCGCATCACGCGTGCCAGCGCCAGGACGATTTCACGGCCTTGCGGATCGAACGCGCCCATGCAGCCCAGCCACAAGCAGTATTCCTGAGAGCCGTCGAAGATCGGAATCCCGTTCTTCTCGATAAACTTCTGCCGCTCACTCGATGCGAAGCCGAGCGCGTTACCATTTCTTTCCAGATTCAGGAAGAGCTTCGTGCCATACTCGTTCTCCCATTTGCCGGTGTTGACCGCACCACGGCGCAGACCGACCATAACCGGCAGATGCTGTATGCCAACCGGACACTGGAATTCGCAGGAGCCGCAGGTGGTGCATTGGAACACGGCCTCTTCCGAAATGTGGGGGCCCAACAGCGCCGCTTCACCGGCGGCACCGTGCTCGTTCAAGTATCCACGCAATCCCAGGATTACCTCCTTGGGATTGAGTATTTTGCCAGTGTTGGTGGCGGGGCAGTGCTCAGTACAACGTCCGCACTCGACACAGGAAAACGCCTGGAGTGCATCGATCCGAGTCACGTCTTTCCCGGTGTCGAGTCCGAAGTCCTCATCCCCCGAAAGTTTCGGGATCTGGCTGAAACCAGTGCGCTCCAGGAAAACAGTTACCGGACTAAGTACCAGGTGAAGGTGCTTCGTATGCGGAATCAGAGGCAGGAAAACGAGCAGGGCGAGGGTATGGGTCCACCACACGGTCTGCCCGGCCGGCGATTCGTCTCCGATCCACAAGGCGGTCAAGTACGTAAGCATCAGCAGCAGGATCAGCAATGCGATCACACCCGATTCCGGCGACACCTTGCCCAGCCAGACCGGACGGACCAGGAAGCGGCGGACGAACAGACCGGTGATGGAGATCGCCACCGCAACCGCCCAAACCGCCACGAAGCCGAAGTAGAAGCTCCCGAAGCCCGCGTCCGGCGAGAGAAATCGGCCGCCGAAGGGGGTGGCCAAGTGGTTAGTCGTGATTAGCGCAAACGCCAGAAATCCCCAAAACACGAAGGCGTGCGCCAATCCAGGGAGCGGTCGCTGCTCGATCACCTTTCCTTGAAGCAATACCTCCCAGACGAACTTTCGAATGCGGGGGCCAAGCGGAGCCAGTGAATAATCCGGCGTAGGACGTGACCTGCGGATGATGGCCGCCACCCGACGGAAACGCCACCAGAATAGGCCGATAGAAATAAAGAGCGCGACGAGAATTAGTACTCGTTCCGCCCATGACGCGTCGCTCATACAGTCAGTTTTGAGGTTAGCATGCGGGTTCGAACGGCCTTGTTCGTTAGAATAAAACGTGGGGAGGCTCTTTGCGAATTGTTGTCGCCGGCGCTGCCGGATTCATCGGGTCACATATGTGCGACCGGCTGCTGGCGGAGGGTCATACCGTGGTTGCCCTGGATAATCTTCTGACCGGGGCGCAAAGCAACATTGCGCATCTGGAAGGTCATCGCGGCTTCGAATTTCGGGCCCAGGATATTACGCATCCTTTCGCAGTGGAAGGTTCCCTGGATTGCGTGGTCAATATGGCCTCGCCGGCGAGTCCCAAGGACTACCTGGAACACCCGATCGAGACCCTGGACGTAGGCAGTCTAGGGACCCGCAATATGTTGGAACTGGCACTCGAAAAGGGCGCTCGATTTCTGGTGACCTCGACAAGTGAGTGCTATGGCGATCCGCTGGTGCATCCGCAGGTGGAGAGCTACTGGGGCAACGTCAACCCGGTGGGTCCGCGCTCCTGCTACGACGAAAGCAAGCGCTTTGCCGAGGCCCTTACTATGGCGTACCACAGAAAACATGGCGTCCGGACCAACATCGCTCGCATTTTCAATACCTATGGTCCGCGCATGAAACTAAACGACGGTCGCGTGGTGCCCGCATTCCTCGATCAGGCGCTGCGCGATGAGGCCATGACGGTCTTCGGCTCCGGTGCACAGACGCGCAGCTTCTGTTACGTCTCTGACCTCGTGGACGGACTCTACCGGCTGATGCTGTCCGACGAGCGCTATCCGGTGAACCTGGGCAACCCGAGAGAGATGACCATTCTTGAATTCGCCGAGCACATACGCCAGATGACCGGCACAAAATCGCAGATTGCCTTCGAGCCGCTGCCGGAGGACGATCCCAAACAGCGCAAGCCCGACATCACCAAGGCGAAACGGGTGCTTGGCTGGGAGCCGCGGGTCGCGTTGGAAGACGGGCTCCGCGAAACCGTGGCGTACTTCCGAGGACTGAACGCGACCGTCGTTTAAGCGGCCCTTCCGCCTGAAACGATGATCGCGTCGACTACCCGCCTTTTTTGCTCCTACCAACCCACTTCGCTCTTGGTGAGTTGAGGATCCTTGGCCAGAGCGGTGGCGAGTAGCGCTCGCCCCTGCCGCTCGTTTCCATGTTTGATATACGTCAGCGCCAAGTGAAACTGGCGCCGGGGATTAGGTTCTTTAGATACGGCTGTTTCCAGATATCGGACCGCGGTTCCATAGGCGCCCTTGCGATAATAAATCCAACCGATTGTGTCCTGGATCATCGCACTGTCCGGCGCGATTTCCACTGCTTGCTGCGCGTACGGGAGGGCTCCATCGGGATCGGTATTAGCCATAAGGTAAGCCAGGTTGTTCAGGGCGACCGCGTTCTTTGGCTCGGTCTCCAACACGGCGCGATAGCGGGACATGGCCACGGTCGGATCGGTTTCAAGGCTGCCAAGCAGCAGGAGGATTTTGGGGTTGCCTTGACTCTTCTCGAGCATACTGGACAACGTCTTCCGCGCGGTGTCCATCTGTTTGTCCGCCACATCCATACCGACGATCGCGAAGTCGGCCTCCAGGTATTTCGGATCTAACGCTGTCGCGGCCCGGTATGCTTCGCGGGCGGGACCGCTCTTCCCGTCCGATCGTAACCAATCGCCGTAGAGTTTCTGGAGCGGCGCCGACTTTGGGTGCGCCTCCACGATCTCCCGCAGCGCTTCCACTGCCTTTTGCGTCTGCTTTTGGCCAGCGTAGGAGGCGGCGAGCATGCCAGCCGCGCCGAAGTCCTCCGCGCGCAATTTCAATACCTCTTGCGCATCTGTCCGGGCGCCGGCAAAGTCGCCGGCGTTCAATTTTGCCAGTCCATCCTGGAAAACCAGATCCGGCGTGCGTCCCAGTTTCAAGCCCTCTTCCACGCTCCTGCGGAAGGCAGGCCAGTCGTTCTTCGCTTTCAACGCCCAATTGCGCTCCACAATGGACGCTGGAAGGTTTCTTTGTGCCGCCGGAGCCTCGTTGAGCAGCCCGATTGCGCCTTCCGGTTCACTCGCCAAGGTTAAAATTCGGGCCAGCGCCAAGCGTGCTTGCAGCATGTCCGGCTTCAGCCGGAGCACCTCCTGCAACTGTTGTCTGGCGCTGAGACTCCTGCCAGTTCGCTGATACAACTGAGCGAGCGCGAAGTGCGCCGGAATCGAATCGCCTCGGTAGTGTAGAGCGGCTTGCAGATCTCTCTCCGCTTCCTTAGGCTTACCTTCTTGCAGATACCCGTTGCCGCGTATCAGGAGCGCTTCCACGTCCTTGGGATTGTGTTTCAGGGCATCTTCGACCACCGCCCGGGCCTCCGCGCCTTGTCCATTTGCTTGGTATGCCGCCACCAGATAACCGCGAAGGGCGCGATCGTCCGGAGTCGCTTTGTGGAGTTTCACCAGTTCCATGATTGCCTCCTGCCGGCGACCGATCTCGAACAGGAAAATAGCGTGGATCGATCGGTAACGCGGGTCGGGCAGTTGGGCGAGGCGCTTATAGGTTTCCTCGGCCTGATCCTTGCGCCCCTTCTCCGCCTCCAGGTTGCCGAGCGTGAGCAGCGCCAGACCGTTGCGGGAGTCCAGCTGGACCGCTTTCCGCGCCTGTTCCTCGGCAAGTTCGTGCTTCTTTATCATCAGGTAGAAGCGGCTCAGAGCCAGCGCCGCGGCAGCGGACTCGGGCGCGGCGGCGACTGCGGCCACAAGCACCTGTTCCGCACCCGCCAGGTCGTTACGCGACATTTTGACTCGAGCCAGCGCCACCGAGGTCTGCAAACGGGCCGGCACCTTGGCGAGAGTCTCCTCCAGCATTTTGGCCGCGTCGTCGGGCTTGCCCAGGCGCCACTGAGTGAACGCGAGGGTGTCGATTGCTTCAAGGTTCCCTGGAGAGGCGGCCAGCACCTCGTGAAGCTCCTTCTCCGCGCCCTCGACGACCTGGCGGTTGCCGTTCAAAGCCATCAGTTCCGATAGCTTTAATCGGGCCTGCTGATGTCCGGCGTTGAGCTGTAGGGCCTTACCCAAGTCCCTGACCGCGGCGTTGGCCTGGTTTGTCTGCAACTCAAGAAGGGCCATCCGGTAATAGGGCTCCGCATCCTTCGGCATCACGATGGCGGCATTTCTGGTCTCCAGCAAGGCTCGGGCATAGTCTTTCTGGGAGGCTAGTTTTTCGGCACGCTCCAAGAAGCGTTTCTCGCGCGCCTGCGGGGATCGATTGCAGCCGATCAGGGAGCACGCTAGCGCTGTCGCTGCCAGGGTGACGGGAAACGAAATTCTCAGGTGGAGCATGAAGTTGCCTCGTTCTTCTGCAAGAGTTTCGTCGGGTAGTGTGCACACAAACTGCCAAACGTTGCGTTTCTTATAAAGTCGGGTAATTTGATGGGCGCAAGTGCCGATAACCCGAATTAGATCTTCTTCTGCCTAAGAATCGGGAAACCCATCAGCAAAATGCGCTACCGTGCAGGGATGTGGATTTCCGTCCAAAAATTTTGAGAAGGCTCAAAACAATGTCATTCGGAAGAAATCGAGGCGCCAAGGTCGTGCCCTGCCTGAACTGATGTATCTAAAAACCTTAGACGGGACTAAGGTGCCCGCCCGAGTCTTGGAGCCAAAATTGCCTATGTTGCGCAGCGTACGAAAGATAGCTGCGGACGAAGGGAAAGCCAAGACTTCCGTAAGTCTGGCTACTACGGCGCGGCGGGAGGAAATTCTTATGCAACGCTTTACGATTGTTTTGGGGCTCGTGGCAGCTAGCTGTTGTGTGTCTCCGCTGTTGGCCGATACGACTTCGCTCCAGAGCATTTTGATCAACGCCAACGGAACGCTCTACGCCAACGAAAATTCGGTTCCCGGCGTCAATGTGGGCGCCTGGAACGCAACGACCGGGATTGGGACGCTCACATTCACCTACAATCCCGGCCCGGGGACTTACTTTTTCGACGTCTTCTTCGACCACCAGTTGAACCTGCCATTCTTCAATGAGTACGGCACGGTCAATGGCGCGCTGGCGGCCGGGCAGAGCTATGAAATCGGCGACTCGTTCCTATCAAACATTTACCCCGAGGTTGCGGCGGGGGGCGCGCTGGCCAACACCAATACTTTGGCAGGGACAGCGAGCAATTACAACAACAACTGCGTAGGAGCCAACTGCAACGGGGATTTCGCCGCTGCGATGGGTTTTGCGTTCACCCTGGCTGCGGACGAGCAGGAAGTAATCACGTTCAGCATCTCTCACACCAACCCGGGCGGATTCAGCTTGCAGGACACGCATCCTGTGGACGCGGCAAATACGAGCGCTCTTCAACTCTTTATCAGCGGCAACGCCATGACGGTTCCGACCAATGGCGGCGGTAACGTTCCGGAGCCGTTCTCAGTGGTTCTGCTGGGCACGGTTGCATCCATTTTCATATTCTCGCTGCGTCGCCGGCAATCGGCTGCGCGCGCGGATCAGGCCTAGAACCGTCATCAACGGCAATTCAAGAATCAAGAGGGGTAACAAATGAATAGATTGAGGATTGGAAAAAAAGTCCACTTCGCTGCCCTGCTGGGTATAGCGACTGTCCTTCCACAGATGGCGTTCGCCGTGGTTCCGATTGTTAAGACGGTGCCGTGGGTAGCCTCGGATGCAACGGTTCCGCACGATACTTACGACCCCAAAGCAATCCGGCTCAAGGGCACTGCCGATTTACAAGGTTCGTCCGATTCCTTCACGTACAGCTGGAATCCAGGCGATGCCACCCTGGGCTGCAGTGGCGCTGTTACGGCAGCCACACAGTACGCGATCGAATGCCTGCATACCTATCCGGCCGCGGATCCGGTGGGTACGGTCTATACCGCTACCTTGACGGTCACCGATACGACGACCTCGCAGTCCGCCAGCGCGACCTATCTAATCGCGAAGCGGGCAAATAATCTGACGTCGAACGTGAATGTCTCGATCGACGAAGGTCTTTGGTACTTGCACAAGACCATGCAGCGCTACCTCGTCTCGGGCATTCCCCAGGGCGACTGGGACAGCATCGCGCCGACTGGATGTAACGCGGGGGATCAGGCTTGCGACAACGTAAACAACTCACAAGCGATCAACGCCTCGAACATTCAGGCGTTTGAAGTCAATGGACACCTGGAAAACGGTTCGGCGAGCAATCCTTATACCGAGGATGTGGCGCGCGGACTGAAAAGGTTGTTCAGCCAGTTGGCGGCGGGCGCAATTCCGAACACAAAGACGATTACCTTTGCCGCACCCCCCTCCTGTCCCGTAGCGCCGTGTTCCTACAATCCCGATGTCAACGGGAACCTGTTGGCGATTTATCCGGAAAGTGCAGCCAACACTAACCGCCAGTTCTATCAGGGCGGCCAGTTCATCGATGCGATTGTGGCCACCGGGACGCCCGCGGCTGTGACTACAACAGGACCGGCAGGCGTAATCGGCCGCACCTACCTGGATATCGTTCAGGATATGGTGGATGGCTATAACTATTGCCTCTATGGAGCAAGTCCGGGCGGCGGTTGGTATTACAGCTGCAACGGTTTCGACGACCAGTCGGTATCGCAGTGGGGCGCCATCGGGCTTCTTGGCGCCAGATCCTTCGGTGCTTCGTATCCGAACATGGTGTTGGATGCCAACAAGGTGTGGCTGGCAAGCAGCCAACAGGCCAACGGCATCTTTGGTTATCAAAGCAGCTCGCCGCTCTGGGGACCGTACGCGACCACTCCTTCTGGAATGGTGCAGTTGGCGATGGACAAGATCGGTAGGGGGACCGCGTCCTGGGATCACGCAGAGTCCTACATGCGCGACAATTTCGACAACAGTGTCGCTGCATGCGGTGGAGCCGCACAATGCGAAGCGGCGACGAATCCGAAGAACTACACGTATGGACTGTTTTCCTTCACCAAATCCATGCTTTTACATGATCCGGGCGGTGTGCTCACCCCCATCACCTTGCTACAGTCGAGTAGCGGCAGTGGCAAACCTCCGATCGACTGGTACGCCGCCGAGGCAGCTAACGGCGCTACTTCCGATGGTGTGGCCCGGACTCTGGTGAACCGGCAGAACACGGCAGGATACTGGACCGGTCACAGTTACGTCTCCAATCACTATCCGTTTGAGACGGCTTGGAGTATCATCATGCTGCGGCGGACCGTGTTCGTGGCATGCGTGACTGACCTTGGCGGCAAGGGCACTCCCTCCGGCCGGGCGGCCGCGAGGGTCGACCTGACATGGACGGGTATCGGAAACGTGGACCACTACAACGTGCTCCGCGGCACCGCGACCGGTGGCCCATACGTGCTTCAAGGGAACACCACGATTCCCGCCTACTCCGACACCAACGGTTTGACGAACGGAACGCAGTACTACTATGTTCTGCAACCGTTCAATTCGGCCGGGTCCGAGATCTGCCAGTCTAACGAAGCGAAGATCTTAGTACCGGCAGCCGGCAGATAATTCAGCAACATCTATCGGGCACTTTGACCGGGGCTCATACGAGGTATCTTTACCTCGTTGTGAGCCCCGTTTTTTTAGTTGAGCGATAAGATGGGTTCTTTGGCAGTCAGGGTGCTAATTCCAGTCCATTCCGAGCATGCGCGAGACGTTGGAAAGGGACATGAGAATGAAGCCTCTCGTATTACTGAAATCAGCGGTTTTACTATCCGCGGTGGCCTGTCTGGCTGGCGCTGCCGGTAAGCAGCCAGTCCACATCTATGTTTATGAGCGGGTTACGGATCACATCAACATAGAGCTCAGTGAGAATCGGCTGCGTCGCGCGTTGCCCATGATCGAGAAGCTGCGCCGTCAACACCCTGAGGCTCAGATCACCGCAACAATCCTGCTCTCCGGCGCGATGAGCGAAGCATTAGAGAGCCGAAATAGTGAGACGAAGATCAAGGATTTGGTACTGGACTACGTCCATCGCGGGGTGATCGAACTGGGTTATGACGGCACGGACGAGCCTACCTATCAGCGCCGGGTGCCAGACTTTGCGGGCGTGAAGACGGCGGAGGATCGCTGGGTGCGCCGCGGCGAGGCGGCCGAGCACATTCTAACGGAGGCTCGCGAGCCGCTCACCGGCATTCCCATTCCGGGCAAGAGCGGCGGACTCAAGCGGATGCAGGAGATTTTCGGACCTGCGGCCTGTATCACCGGTGTCACCGACGATCTGGGCGGCGACTCGGAATCGATCCAGCGTATCGCTCGCTATAACAGTACCGCCATCCTGTTCGGAACGCCAGATCCGGACTCATCGCGGAACATACACGGATTCCGGGGGTCCGCCCAGGAATTAGGAAGAATTCTCTCGCCTGCTCCGGATACTTCCTCAGAGCTGTTCTGGCAGGATAATTTCCTGCGATCCTCAGAAACCAGCGATGCGGCAATTCGACGGGTGTCGGGTTACGAAGGACAGAAGACGTTGGAGACCTTGTTATCGGCGCTAGATCGTACGAAGATTCGCATTGTGCATCTCGAAATCGGAGACCAGCGGATGTACTTGAAACCGGACTATTCGAAGGGCCTGATGTATCCTCCGCTGAAATTGGCCTACGCTCACCCGGACCAAGCCAAACTGCCACCGGACGCCTTGCGCGACGACGTCGAAGTTGAGGCGGCCTTCGCAAAGGAGGAAGCAGCGCTCCGTTGGCTGGTGGAGGATTATCTGGTCGCCAACCCGAGCAGCCGCTTTGTCTCGAGCACCCATCTCAGGCAGATGACGCCTCCCAGCTTGGGCTTTGATGTCCCGGTCCCGAAGCTGCGAGAGGCGATTACCGAGATGTTTAAGATTTGGGACGCCAATACCCTCTACCCGCCCAGTTACCTGCTGGCGGACGGGCACTATCTTTCGCTGGCGGACATGTTCCAGGTGATGACGGATGCTTTAACCGAGTTGCATTCCACGGGTAAGCTTCCCGTTTCGGTTCGGGTGTCCCAGGTCTACGGGCCGCTTCCGGTGCCTAATGATCACGGGCGCACGGGTGCGGTGGTGACTGTCGCCTCGGTTGCCAAGGTGTGCGCCGGCTTGGTCGGATCACTCCATGACATCTCCTGGAGCCCCATTCCGAAAAATCGGGTTCCTTCGCGCGTGATGATCGACGGCAATGATCTCAACGCTGCCCAATTCCTCAGGCTCATGTCGGAGGCGATGGTCGCAGGCAGACCAGACGCAAAGCTAACGGTGAAAATGACGAACATGCTCTCCTTGCCGGGCGAAGTGGCGCCCAAAACCCGCCAGCAAACGGACCAGGGTGCGACCTGGACGTATAAGCCGGCTCCTCTCGAAGCAGCAGGAGCGGCCACCCGGCCGGTGGCAAGCAGTGCGGCCGGAAAGGAGAACTAACCATGAAGCACTTAAATGTATCCCCCTGGTTCACCGCCCCGGCCCTGGCACTATCCGTGTTGTTCGCGGTCCCCACGTCCGCGCAGGCAGTGGTACCTCTCGTCCGGACCGTTCCCTGGGTGGCTGCCGATCCCAAAGTACCGCACGAAACCTATCCGAACAAGTCGATCACGCTCAAAGGGACCACCAACCTCTCCGCTCACTGGTTCCAGGCCAAATGGAATTTCGGCGACGGAACCCCGGACGCAATTTTCGCGGTCGCAGATATGTATGACGTCTCCACAACCCACATTTATAACGGGCCGGTGGGCAAGCAGTGGACCGCGAGATTAACCGTCACCGACATCGATACCGGTGACAGCGGTTCCTCGGAATACTACGTGGTGATGCGCGAAAACAACTTGAAAACGAGGGCCAATGTGGCGGTTGACGAGGGCCTTTGGTACCTGCATCGAACCATGCAGCGCTACGTGCCGGGCGTCGTTCCACAAGGCGATTGGGATCAAATGGCTCCTTCTTTTTGTAACCAGGGAGACCAGGCCTGTGACGACCAGAATAATTCCCAGGCCATCAACGCTTCAAATGTGTTGGCGTTCGAAATGACCGGACATCGAGAGAATGGCCCGGCCACCGACCCGTACACCGAAACCGTGGCACGTGCATTGGGGCGCCTGTTCACGCAGTTGAAGATCGCGCCGATACCGAAGCAGAAGACAATTGCCTCGGGTGCGCCCGCCTCATGTAAGGGCAGCCCTTGCATCTACAATCCCGACGGAAATGGAAATGGTTGGGCGATTTTCGTCGACAAAGGGACCGACGGCAAGGCAGCCTTCTATCAGGCGGGGCAGTTCATCGACGCAATCGTGGCAAGCGGAACCCCCGGTGCGAAAGTGATGATTGCGGCGGAAAACATTGCGGGCCGAAGTTACAAAGAAGTAGTGCAGGATCTCGCCGACGGCTATAGCTACTGCCGGTTCTCCGCCAACGCGGACCCAAGCTGGACCGCGAATTGCGAGCCCCACGTCGATAGCAGTGTTGCCCAATGGGCGCGAACCGGTCTATCGGCCGCGGTTAATTCGTTCGCGATATCGGTCCCGCCGTTGGTGATGGACGCGGATCGGGGCGCGACTTCGTCGGACGCGGGGATGGCTACGGTTACCAGCCAGTACGCGGCGCTCGTAAGCCAGGGTCAACCGTCCGATTCGATGGCCGGCGCGGCTATTGCGAGACAGAACCCGGTAGGCTTTTGGGCTGGCCACTTAGACGCTACGGGCGATCGGCGGTTCGAGACCGCGTGGTCCATAATCCTGCTGCAAAAGTTCTCGCTGCACCCGAAGGGATGATAACAGGGATGAAGGGTCTTACTTATCTAAACGTGGCCGCCATGCTGTTGGCCGCAGGCACATTGAGGGGGGCGGTTGGCGCGCAGCCGGTCTATATCTATTTGCATGCGCGCATTACGGATCACCTGAATCTTGACATCAGCGAGCAGCGGCTGCGTCGCCTGCTCCCATTGCTTGAGAAGTACCGCAAACAGCACCCGGAGAGCGGAGTATCCGCCACCATTCTGTTCTCCGGCGCGGCCAGCCAGGCACTCGCGGATGGAAACAAGAAGACTGGCATAAAGGATCTGGTGCAGGATTATGTGCGGCGCGGCGTGATCGAGGTCGGTTACGACGGTAGCGATGAGCCGGGGTACCAGCGAAGGTCGCCCGATGTTTCGAAAACGAAGGATGCCGAGCAGCGATGGCTGGCGCGTGGTGAAGCAGCCGGACATTTCCTATCTGATGGCCGCAACCCGTTGACCGGTGCGGTCGAGCCGAGTAGGGCCGGCGGATTGAGACAGATGCAGGCAATTTTCGGAGAGGCCGCCTGCATTGCCGGACTGACGGAAGAACTGGGCGGGAATCCCGAATACGTGCAGCAGCTGGGCAGATATAACCACAATGCAATCATGTTCGGCTTTCTTGATCCGGACCCAAATCCGGCGAAGGGGGTTCCCGGTTTTCGTGAATCCCTCACGGAATTCGCGCGCGAAATGAGCCCGGTTCCGGAGTCGTCGCGCGAACTTTATTGGGAGGATCATATTCTGCGCTCATCAGAGACCAGCGATGCCAACATTCGTCGCGTATCCGCGTACGAAGGGCACGAGGTACTGAAAGAGCTTTTGACCAAATTGGACCGTTCCAAGGTTCGCATCCTTCACCTCGAACTCGGCGATCAACGAATGTACTTGAGAGAGGACTTCGCCAAGGGCAAACTCTATCCTCCGGTGCGGTACGGGTATGAGCATCCAGAAAATCCGAAATTGCCGGTCGAGGCGCGGCGAATTGAGGCGGAAGTCAGCGCCGCATATGCTAACGAAGAGGCCGCCCTACGCTGGCTGTTGGACGATTACTTCGCGACCAATCCGGGCAGCCGTTTTGTCTCCAGTGCCAACCTGAGGCAGATGACCCCGCCCAGTGCCGGCTTCAGCGTCTCTGTCGGTAAACTGCGTGAGGCTCTTGGGGAAACGCTGAAGATATGGGACGACAACACTACGTATCCGCCAATGTACATGCTGGCTGACGGGCATTATCTCTCGCTGGCCGATATGTTTCAGGTGATGACGGACGCGCTTGCCGAACTGCATCGCAGCGGCAAACTGCCGCAGTCCGTTCAGGTGGTGCGAGTGTATGGACCCGTTCCGATGCCCGACGATCGCGGAACCAACAACGGGATAGTGACTGTGGCCTCCATCGCCCAGGTCTGCAACTCCCTTGCGGGTGCACTGCACGATACATCGGCGAGCGCCCTCCCGAAAAACAGAGTTCCCTCTCGAGTGGTCATCGAAGGCATGGATCTGAACGCGGGTCAATTTCTACGGCTGATGTCCAAAGCAATCATTGCCGGCGTGAAAGATGCCAAGGTCAACGTCAGAATGACTCAAATGCATTCTGTCTCGGGGTGGTCCGTTCCGACTACCCGGATTCAGGAAGACCAAAGCGCTTCCTGGACATATAAGCCGGCTCCACTCAATGCGCTCGCGGTCACAGCCAAACAGTAGGAGACGAGGAACAGGTCCGTCTCGAAACCCGGAACTGCACCCGAAAATGCGGGAGAACTTCCAAAACATTTCGATTCAATTGGCCGGTAAACCCCGCACACAGGAGCCGACCGCCGGGGCCGATAACCGAACCAAGCCGCGAGACGTGCCGTGGTATCTGAACTGCTTCAGTCCGGCGATCCTTCAAGTGGGTCGATCGGGATCGAGTATGAAGTCAGAGGACTATCGTAATTCCGCGTCGCATTGTCCGCTCCGGGCAGTCGAGATTCCCGTCAGCGCCCGTATCCGGGAGGGCGGATAGGAATGACATCCACAGTCCCGGTCAGGCGTGCCGTTCCCCCTTTTGCTCTGGCGCTTGTTCCCATTCTCTTACTGGGCGGGTTGGCCACATTACCGAGGGTGCACGCCGATCCACGGCTCACCGCCTCTTTCGCCGGGGCAGTTGCGTTTCTACTCGCATTTTGGTCGATTCTCCGGTTCACCGTGGCTCGCCGCCACCGCAAACTGGATTACCAGTTCGTTCCGGTGAAGGTCCATTACATTCAGCTCATGATGCATTCCTGCATCTACGCTTACTGGGGATGGTACTGGCGCCAGGTCTATGACTACATTCCACTGATCGTTGCCCAGATCTTCTTTCTTTATGCGCTCGATATGATGGTCTGCTGGTCGCGACGAGATAAGTGGATCCTGGGGTTCGGGCCGATTCCGATCGTACTTAGCACGAATCTTTTTTTGTGGTTTCACGACGACTGGTTTTATTTCCAGTTCCTGTTAGTGGGTCTGGGCGCGGTTTGCAAAGAGTTCATTAAGTGGGAGAGAGACGGCGAACGGCGGCATATTTTCAATCCCTCGGCGATCGCGCTGTTTGTCTTCTCGGTCTGCCTGCTGGTCACGCAAAACACTCCGATCACCTGGGGCGAAGAGATCGCGACTACCCTCCATCGTCCGCCCTACATCTACCTGGAGATCTTCATTCTAGGCATTATTGTGCAGGGGCTGTTTTCCGTCACTCTGGTCACGCTTTCCGCGGCATCCGTGCTCTACGTTCTTAACCTGGCTTACACGCAATATACAGGCAGCTACCATTTCATCGACTCCAATATTCCGGTCTCGGTGTTTATCGGTCTGCACCTGCTGGTGACGGATCCGGCGACCTCGCCCAAGCGCTACCTGGGTAAACTCATCTTCGGGGGGCTCTATGGTGCCTGGGTATTCGCGCTATACGCGCTGCTCGGAGCCCTCGGCGCGCCTCAGTTCTACGACAAGCTGCTGTGCGTTCCCATTCTCAATTTGATGGTGAGGGCATTGGATCGTTTCGCGGACCGGACTCGCCTACGGCTTCCCATGCTTGATCCCCTTCCCGGGTGGAGCCCACGACAACTCAACTTCGCCCACATGGGAATCTGGGCCGCCCTTTTTGGTGTCATGTTCGCCACCGGCTTCGTGGGGCACACGCATCCCGGCCAAACCGTATCCTTCTGGCGAACCGCGTGCGCCGAACACCGGGTCCGCGCCTGCTGGGCCTATAGCCGGGCCCTCAACGTGTCTTGCCGTTCGAACTCCGCGGAGGCATGCCTGGAATCGGGAGAGGCGCTCAGCGAAGGGCGCTTGCTGGCGAAGGACCTTCCCGAAGCTGGAAAAAGTTTGGGACGGGCCTGCGATCTCGGGCTTTCGCGAGGCTGTGTCGAACTCGCCTCTTTCGTCGGCGTGGAGGACCGACAGGTCTCGCTGCGCCGCGCCTGCAACGCGGGCGACGGCGCTCCCTGCTTCATGCTGGGCTCCTTCTATCACGTAGGCAATGGCGTCCCCAAAGACGACGCCTTGGCCCTCACACTTTTCCAACAATCCTGCGTCAATGGGTGGTGGCGCGGATGCGGCCGGCTGGGCGAAGCCTACCTGTGGGGAGAAGGAACTCCGGTTGACCCAACCAAGGCCTTGGAAAGCTTCGAAAAGGCCTGTTCGGGCAACTACGGCCCGAGTTGTTTTAATGCCGGGATGATGTACGCCCGCGGCACGGGGGTAGCTGCGAATCCGGGGCTTGCCGGGCGAAGGGCCGCGCGGGCGTGTGCCCTTGGAGTGGCGGCGGCGTGCCAGGTCTTCGGTCCCCCGGGCGGTGCCCCAACGCGTGCCGGCACGGCACCTGGACAATAGGCCGGGGCCGGCCAAAGCT
>JADMIO011227153.1_pt1 | contig 59372 bp, 37 predicted proteins | sample 8958161 | NCBI WGS metagenome assembly JADMIO01 (sample SAMN16585339, study PRJNA669376) | soil metagenome | isolation source: Crop rotation soil | place: USA: Cullars Rotation, Alabama | collected 2011 | reverse complement strand
GCCGCGACTTCAAGTCACGTGAATTCCAAGCTTCGGATCCCACTGTGCTGGAAAGCGGAAATTCAAGCTCGCTCGATTTTCTCAATACCAATCACCTGGTCGAGTTCCCGGTAGGGACGAACAAGAACAACCGAGTTAATTCGGATGCATTCCTGACCAAGCTGAGTTTTAACTCGGGTCCAGCCACGGTGCAATATTCGGCGCTTTTTGGCGGAAAGACCAACGATACGGCCTGGGGTTTGGCGGTGGCTCCGTCGGGTGAGGTATTCATCACCGGCATCACTACGTCGAGCAACTTTCCCATCGGCAACGTGACCGGCCCATTGCTGCGGTACACCAATTCCGGGAAGGCCGACGTTTTCGTCATGGCCTTGAACAGCAATGCCTCCCAATTGCTTTATTCAGGGTTTTTGGGCGGCAAAAAAGATGATTTCGGTTATGCGATTGCGGTGGACCCATTCGGTACCGCGTGGGTGGCCGGCCAGACACTCTCGACAAATTTCCCCACCGAAAGCCCGCTGCAAACCTCGCGCTCCGGCACCAACGACGCTTTCCTGGCGCGGATCCAATTGGACCAACCGCTGGTCCCGCCCACACCGCCCACGCCGCCGGTCGTAATTCCGCCAACTCTAAGCATCGCGTTGGCGGGAAACGAGATTGTGTTGAGTTGGCCCACGCAATCTACGGGCTTCTTGCTGCAACAAACCACCAATCTTCTCTCGAACTCAGATTGGATCACGGTCCCGGGGCTTCAGCAAGCCGTCGTTACGAATGGCTTGTTCACCCTTTCCCTTCCGGCGACCAATCAAGGGCTTATTCTGCGGTTGCGAAAATGAAACGCTGGGCGATTGTCGTCGCGGCGCTCTATGGCCTTTTGCTGGTTGCGCTCACGATTCCCTTCACCATGGCCGCGTTCGCGCCGCTGCCGCATATCAATGATGTGGCCAAAGCCTATTGTTATTGGCCTTACTGGTTCTGGCTGGCGGTGATGGTGCTGAGCCAGGCCGCGCTGCTGCTGGTCCCGGTGGAGGGTTCATTTCAGCGGCCAACCTCGCGGCGTTCGGTACTGGTGCCTGTGGTCGTCGGCGGCCTGATGATGGGAGCGCTGGTAAGTGGCGCGGCTTATTCTGGTTGGGAATTCATTTTTCAGGACAAAGGGCCCGGGACATGGATTTGGTGGGCCGCGGCCGCCATGGGCCTGGTGGTGTGGGGTGTGTGGGCGTTTGTGTTTTTCCGCGCCAGCCGCAACGCCACGCCGAAAAACGTAGTCGCGCGTCAGTGCCGTCTCTTACTCAAAGGCAGCATCCTGGAACTGCTCATCGCCGTCCCGACCCACATCGTGGCCCGATACCGGAACTATTGCTGCGCCGGTCTAATGACCTTTATCGGACTGACGCTGGGGATCTCCGTGATGCTCTTCTCCTTCGGCCCGGCCGTTTTTTTCCTTTATGCCGCCCGTTGGCGGCATCTGCGAGAGAAAACTTCCCTGTAGCGGCGCCTCGTCAGAAGGCGGCCATTTCTGAAAGGTACAGCTTTTGCCCGCTAACAAATCGGCGTGCAGAACACGTCGGCCGCCTGCGGGTGGACTCGCAACGCCAGTTCGACGTCATTGAGCCGATGACGCGCGCACGTCTCGGCAACCTCAACCACATCATTAAAACTTTTCGCCTCGTCCGGATTCTTCGTCCAGCCGCCGTCCTTGTAATACTCACGAGACGATTTGCTCCGCAGCACTCGTTTGATGGTAGTCTGCTGCGTCTGCTCTTCCATGCTTTGCGCCGACATAGGTTCAAAATCCTTTATCAAATTCAATTCACACCCCAAATCACCCAAGTTAACCTTAAGATTCTGTAGAATCCTCTCGCGCTCGACAATGGGGTCTGAACCCCAACCCTCGTCGTCTTTTACTCCTCCGGCGGTTAGCAGTATAGCAAACGTAGGCCTAAACCTGATTGAGCAGTCGTCTCGCTCGAAAGAGGGTTTAGCATGTTAAGATGGGCTTTAATATTCTTGGTAATCGCCATCATCGCGGCGATTTTTGGATTCGGCGGAGTTGCAGGAACTGCGGCGAGCATGGCGCAGATCCTGTTCTATATCTTCGTCGCGATCTTCGTTATCTCGCTGATCATGGGCCTCGCCCGAGGACGAGGTCCGCGAGTCTAACGTGAATCACGTGGGTCAGACCTCCGGTCTGACAGTTCAGGGTTGCTCCGCAACCCCGTCTTTGGGCCATTAACCCGCTTGCCTGTCAGGCTTGGCTCTCAGAACAGCTTCTCCGTCGGCGCGCAAAGATCCCCTGAAGTCAGGAAGGTGTTCGGCGCTGAACTGGCTTCTCCAAATCGCGCGAGGAAAATGCAGCGTTTGCCGGAATCTCGCCAGTTCAATTTCAGCAAAGGCTCGGTAATCCGCGCGGAACGGTCCACGGCGACTGTAAAAACACTGGTCTTCACGCGAGGCGTGTACCATAATTCCTCGCCACAACCGCCGGATTCGCAAAGCGTAGGAGAAGCGGCCGTCACCGAAATCAATTTTCCGGCGGAAAAAGTGTAGCCATCATCCGACCGTGTGAACGCCAGCGAGGCGACCCGGGTTTGAAGCTTCGTCGCTTTGCCGCCATTCACTTGAGAGGCGGCCCATGTCGTCAGGGCCTTGCGCTGTTTGGCCGTGGCTTTTTCGGGCAGATAAATGATAGCCTGGTCTGAAGCGGCTTTCTCGAAGGCAAGGTTTTGGCCCGAAGAATGGAGCACTGCCAGTTGGAGGCCGGCAAGGTCGCAGCCGGCATATGAGCCACCGGTAAAGTTCCAGGCCTGAAGCATATATTTGCCGCCCAGGGTGGCCTCACTCGAGACGACGCACCCACCGGCAAATAGCTCGCAGGAATGAAGCTCCATCAAGGTGCCGCGGGGCCCGCCAGTTTCGGTTTCAGACTTGCGCAGCAAGTTTGAACTGTCAGACCGGAGGTCTGCCCCACAGGCAGCGAAGGAGATACCAGCCAAAAGTAAAGCAAGGTTTCGCATAGGTACGATAAGGTTAAGTTTTAGGATACTTACGCTCGACCGGTCCAAAACGCCAGCAGTTTTTCGGTAACGTTTGTTCGAGCCATGAATTGAACTTGAAGAACCGGCGACGGTTCCGCAGCCTTGGTGCCGATGAAAGTAGCGTTGGCGCAAATTGATACGACGGTTGGGGATATCGGCGGGAATGAGGAAAAAATTCTTCAAGCGTATTCCCGCGGCGTGGCAGCCGGGGTGGATTTGGTGATACTCCCGGAGCTGGCGACGACCGGGTACCCGCCGCGCGATTTGCTGCTCAAGAGCGGGTTTGTCTCCAAAAACCTCGAGGCCCTTGACCGGCTAGCCGCGGCGACGAAAAAGGTGGCCTTGCTCACCGGATACGTTGGGCGGAATGAAAAGCGACCGGGACGGGAATTCACGAATTCAGTAGCACTTTTGCAAGGGGGGAAAATCATTGCGACGCGAGTCAAGACGTTGTTGCCAACCTATGACGTTTTTGACGAGGACCGATACTTTGAACCCGCGATCGAGAACTCGGCGCTGGAGTTCAACGGCGGCAAAATCGGCCTGACGGTTTGCGAGGATGTGTGGAACGACGAGGATTTCTGGCGGGACCGGCGCTATCGGCGCAATCCGGCGATTGAATTGGCGGAAACGGGCGCGCGGGTGATTTTCAACGTGTCGGCTTCGCCGTGGCATCTTGGGAAAAACAAGGTTCGCCGCGAGATGCTTTCGCAACTGGCCGCGAAGGCCAAAGCGCCGTTAGTCTATTGCAACCTGGTGGGCGGGAATGATGAATTGGTCTTTGACGGGGCCAGCCTGGCGTTCAACGCCAGGGGCGAGCTGCTGGCGGAAGGCAAGATGTTCGAAGAGGATTTTATCGTGGTGGACCTCGACAAAGCGCCGGCGATTGAGCACAAGCCGCTGCCAGACGAGGAGAAAGTCTACAAGGCACTGGTGCTGGGGTTGCGGGATTACCTGCACAAGTGCGGATTCAAATCGGCGCTGCTCGGGTTGAGCGGGGGAATTGATTCGGCGTTGACAGCGGTGATTGCGGTTGACGCGCTGGGCCGGGAGAATGTTCGAGGTGTTTCGCTGCCATCGCAGTTTTCATCGCAAGGCAGCCTGGATGATGCGCGAATTCTGGCGGAAAATCTGGATATTCAATATGATGTCGTGCCGATTCAGCCGATGTTTCTGGCCTCTAAGGAACAGTTGAAAAATGTCTTTGCCGGCCGGCCGGAGGACACGGCCGAAGAGAATATTCAGGCGCGGCTGCGCGGGGTCATTTTGATGGCGATGTCGAACAAGTTCGGCTCGCTGCTGCTAACCACCGGAAATAAAAGCGAATTGGCGGTCGGTTATTGCACGTTGTACGGGGATATGTGCGGCGGGTTGGCAGTGATCAGTGATGTTCCCAAAACAATGGTTTATCGAATTTCGAAATGGATCAATCGCGAACGGGAGATCATCCCCGCCGCCTCGATCACCAAGGCACCCTCGGCCGAGTTGCGTCCGAATCAGACGGACCAGGATTCGCTGCCGCCTTATGATGTTTTGGACGCGATCCTTGAGGATTACGTTGTGAACTGCCGTTCAGCGGCGGAAATGATCAAGTCGGGGTTTGATGAGCAGACGGTGCGTCGGGTAGTGAGGCTGATTGATTTCAATGAATACAAGCGGCGTCAGGCCGCGCCGGGGTTGAAGGTTACGAGCAAGGCGTTTGGAGTGGGCAGGAGGATACCCATTGCGCAGAAGTTCCGGGAGTAATTATCGTAATCTTTGTGTCTCTGTTAACTCTTTGGTGCGTGAAGGAAAAGAATAAGACAGATTAAGAGCAACGATTAAGCCCTGATTCCAGAGTGTCTCCGACGGAAGAGAAGTATTCATCGCGTGAGCGACGTGACGCGCATTCTCGAGGCGGCGCAGCAAGGTGACCCGAAGGCCGCGGAAAAACTGTTGCCCCTGGTCTATGAGGAATTGCGCCGGCTGGCGGCCCACAAGATGGCGGGCCAGGCTCCGGGCCACACGCTGCAACCGACGGCGCTGGTGCATGAGGCCTGGTTGCGGTTGATTGGAAATGAGGACGCCCGGTTTGCGGGGCGGGCGCATTTCTTTGCGGCGGCGGCGGAAGCGATGCGGCATATCCTGATTGACTCCGCGCGGCGCAAGCAGGCGGCGCGTCATGGCGGCGGGCAAGCCCGGGTTGATATTCAGAGCGTGGAGATTGCCGCGGCGGCGGAAGACGAGGAACTGTTGGCGATTCACGAGGTGCTCGACAAGCTGGCCACCGAAGAACCAGAGAAGGCGCAATTGACCAAATTGCGTTATTTTGTCGGGATGACTTTTGAAGAGGCCGCGGAGGTGCTGGGAATTTCCGTGGCTACCGCCAAACGGCACTGGGCCTACGCTCGCGCCTGGCTATACGAGGAGATTCAGACGAATAAACGGAAGTAGTCAGTCCAGGAATGCTACTTTTCGCCGCCGAATTTCGTATGATGATCCGCAGCAACCCAGCATATGAGCGATTTCAGGAAGTCAGCCGGAGCCATTTTTGATGCGGCACTCGAGTTGACGCCGGAGTTGCGCGCGGCGTTCCTGGACAAAGCGTGCGAAGACGATCCGGCCACGCGCAAGCGGGTGGAATCGCTGCTCGGAGCGCACGAGGCGGCGGGAAAGTTCATGCAAGGCCCCGCGCAGCCGGTGCTTACTACGGCTGTTCATACACTCAAGGACCAATCCGGAGAGAAGCTCGGCCGCTATAAGCTTTTGCAGCAAATCGGCGAAGGCGGCTGCGGAGTGGTTTACATGGCGGAGCAGGAAGAGCCGGTTCGTCGTCGGGTCGCGCTCAAGGTCATCAAGCTGGGCATGGATACCAAAAACGTCATCGCCCGGTTCGAAGTGGAGCGACAGGCGCTGGCGATGATGGAGCATCCGAACATCGCCAAAGTGTTGGACGCGGGCGCGACGGATACTGGCCGACCCTACTTCGTGATGGAGTTGGTGCGGGGGACGAAAATCACCGACTATTGCGACCAGAACAATCTGGCGATGGAAGATAGGTTGGGGCTGTTCATGCGGGTTTGTCACGCCATTCAGCATGCGCATCAGAAAGGCGTTATTCACCGCGACATCAAGCCGTCGAACATTTTGGTGACCCTGCACGACGGAGTGCCGGTCCCAAAGGTGATTGATTTCGGGATTGCAAAAGCAACGCAGGGACGGTTGACCGACCAAACGCTATTCACGGCGTTCGAGCAATTCGTCGGCACGCCCGCATATATGAGTCCCGAGCAGGCGGAGATGACCGGGCTGGACGTAGACACGCGCGCTGATATTTACGCGCTGGGCGTGCTCCTTTACGAGTTGCTCACGGGCAGGACTCCTTTCGAAGGCAAAGCTTTGCTGGCCGGGGGCCTGGACGCGATGCGCCGCACAATTCGAGAACAGGAACCGGTCCGGCCTTCGACGCGGCTGAGCACGCTGGCCGCGGCAGAACTCAGGACGGTGGCCCGTTGCCAGCAGACCGAGCCGCCGAAACTTATTCACTTGGTGCGTGGCGACCTGGATTGGATCGTCATGCGATGCCTCGAGAAAGACCGGGCGCGCCGCTACGAAACAGCCAACGGCGTGGCCATGGATATCCAGCGGCATCTGAACAACGAGCCCATCACTGCCCGCCCGCCGAGCGACTTTTACCGCCTCCAGAAACTGGTGCTTCGACACCAGCCGGCGTTCATCGCCGGTGGCGCCGTCACCGCGGCCTTGATCGTGGGCTTGTGCGGAGCTTTGTGGCAGTGGCGTCGAGCCGAGCGGCACGCGCAGGGAGAATCGCGGCAACGTCAATTAACAGAGGAGCACGCGGCGAGAACCCGGCTCAATCTTTATGCCGCGGATGTCAGCATGGCATCCCAGGCGATGGAACGCGGGGATTACGGTTTGGCGCGGCGCACGCTGGCCGCGTTGCGACCGACGGGCGGGGAGAAGGATTTGCGCGGCTTCGAATGGCGCTATCTTTGGAATCTATGTCGCGGCGATCAATTGACAACCCTGGGAACTCACGAATGGATCGTAACTTGCGCGGCCTTTTCGCCGGACGGCACGTGGATTGCCACCGGCAGTCAGGATGGGACGGCGAAAGTGTGGTCGAGCGCGCGGCGGCAACTCATCACCACGCTCTCCGGACTCGAAGGCGTCTGGTCCATTGCCTTTTCTCCCGACGGAAAAACGTTGATGGCCGCCGGCGCAATGGGAGTTCACTTGTGGGATACCGGATCCTGGAAACTCAGCGGCACGTTTCCGGGGAAAATCGCCGCGCTTTCGAAGAGTGGTTCGGTGCTGGCCATCGCCGATTCGAGCCCTTTCGCTTGGGAACCGGCCGGTAAAATCTCCCTCTGGGATTATGCTTCCAAGAAGAAGCTAAGAGAATTGGACAAGCCCGGGCGCGCGCTGGCGTTTTCACCCGACGGTCAAACCCTCGCGGTGGCGGGACCGGATAAGGGCGTCGAGCTATGGGACCCAACCTCGGGCCAACTCCGGCGGACATTGCCGACGCAGGACACAGTTTGGGGGCTTAATTTTTCCCCGGACGGGAATCAACTGGCGGTAGTCGGCTGGGAGAACAAGCCCGCGGTTTGGAATCTCAGAACTGAAGAACCGCCGAATTTTCTGAAGAACACTTATCTTAATTATTGGTCGGCCATCTTTTCGCCTGATGGCTCCACGCTCATCACCACCGGTTCAGACCAAACCATCCGGTTGTGGGACGCGGCCACGCTTCAGGCGAAAGGGACTTTGCGCGGCCACGACAGCGAAGTTTGGTGCGCCGCGCTCAGCCCGGATGGAGCACTGCTGGTCACTGGCGGAAAAGATCAGAACGTGATGTTGTGGCCGGTAAAACCGCGCGCGCGGCGCGAACAGTTGCCGAACCGGAACCGGACCATACCGGTCTTCTCACCCGATGGCGCGCGGATAGTGACCAGCGTTTATGCCGATTCGCAACCATGGGTAACCCTTTGGAACGTTGCGGACGGCGCGCCCATTACCAGGCTTCCCCGCGACGAAATGGTGGGTTTTTCCGCCGACGGAGCGCAATTGATCAGTTGGGCCAGGAATGCCACCGCAATCGAACAGCTCTCGCTACAACCGCCCGCCACCAATCACCTTGCTTTGAAAGGGCTGGGACCGGACACGGGTAACTTTTGGCCGTGTGGCGTTTCCCCGGAACGGGACATCCTTTTTGCCATTGATAGCAGCGGCGTGGTTCGCTTCTGGAACCTTGCCAGCGGCGTTTTGCTGGGCGTGCTTCAGGGACCCGCGCCACCCATCCGGGCCGCGGTTCTGGCTCCCCGCGCCAAGCACCTGGCTCTGAGTCTGGAACGAGAAAAAGTCATAAGGCTGATTGATCGCGCCACTGGCCGCGAATTGCAACTGGCCGGCCATCGGGACTTCGCCAGCGGCCTGGCGTTCTCGCCGGATGGAGCCGTGCTCGCCACGGGCAGCGTGGATGGGACCATCCGGTTGTGGGATACCGCCACGGGCGCCCAACTCGCGATCTTGCCGGGACACATGCAGGAGACCACCGACGTCGCCTTCTCTCCCGATGGCAACCTGCTCGCTTCCATGGGCCAAAGAGAGTCGATCAAATTCTGGCATCTGCCCACTCAACGGGAGGTGGTATCGCTGGATTTCCCTCATGCGGGAATGTCGCTGCAGTTTTCTCCCGACGGCAGGCGTCTGGCGGTCACAACGGATCAGAATACCCTTCAGTTCTTCGAGGCTCCAACGCTCGAGGAGTTGGATCGCCTGGACCGGGCGCGCGACCAGGTCGAGTTACCACGAAAGTAGAGGGTAATCCCAAACTTTCTCTCGACTAGCCATCTCGGGTTCAGCGGATGGCTCTACTGATCGCCTGGCGTAATTCATCGAGCGTAAACGGCTTATTTAGAACTGCATCCACTTGAACCTCCCGACTGACGGAATAGGCGGTTATCATCAAAATGGGTTGCTTCGGTGAGAGTTTTTTTACTTTAGCGGCGAATTCGTCGCCTTTCATTTTTGGCATTTCAAAGTCCGTTATCACCAGGTCAAACTTGGACGCCGAAAAGCAGTTTAGCCCTTCGACACCATTCTCGGCTTCGGTGACTGAATGTCCGTCGAGACTCAACAGCATATTGTAAGCCTCACGAACACTCTTTTCGTCGTCCACCAACAGAATGCTCTTACTTTTTGCGATTTCCTGGGCCATGAAAGCGGTGCGGGTCAGTGTTAGGGCAAGCGAGGGGGAAAAAGATCGTTCTTAGGCGGTTTAAGTTCCGCGTTGGCATTCCAAAAGGCAAATGGGAAAGTGGGTTGGGTTCCTCGTGGAGCCGGTGCATGAGCCATGTCCATGTCATCGTCGTTTCCCTTCGCTGACGCAAGGCGATTCTTACGGTCGTGTCGGGTCGAGTGCATCCATTACCCCGGAGTGTCCAATCGGCCGATGCTGCTGGGTTGAATCGGAAGCAACGGATTTTCCACATGCGGCGCCTGAGGATAGCCGCGGTCCGGGGAGCACCAGTTGCGCCGCTCACTATCTTTTTTCCACTTTGGTCCGAAATATTATCCGCCGCTGATACTTTTCGTTCCCTGATTTCGTTTGGATCAATGAACCAGTGATTGCGCGGGTGTTGGCACGCGGCGTACCGGTTCTTGATTGAAGCGATGTGAACCGTTCTCAGAAGAAATTTCGCACTGTCAGTAGAAGTGCAATTCGACACGACTTCAAACCTATCGAATTTATGAAAAATCGAACTCAACTCGCAAAGGCCTTTCTCGTCCTGGGCTGCAGCCTGATGGCGGCGCGTGGCCAGGTCATCCTCAATCCGAATACGATTAGCGGGACCGTCCGGTTGACCAATTCGAACCCGGCCATCCTCAACCTTCTAAAAGCGCCTGGCAATGAAGGCATGAGCAATCTCTACGTTTCCGCCAGCAGCCTGCCGCCGGCTCCGCCCATCGCGGCCAACGCCTACGGCCTGCCGGTCACCACCCGCACGAGCGCCGTCTATCAAATAACCGTGGATTCCGACAACACGGGGATTTCCTACGTTGTCTCGCCGTTCGTCGTCATGCAGGGTGACCAATACACCTATTTCTTTAACAGCCGCACTTCCGCGCCGGTGACGATTGGGGTAACGCCGCCGCCGTTGAATTTCGACGAATGTGCTGGGGTGGTGACGGTTCGTTTTGTCACTGCGGGAGGCATGCCCATCCCGGTCGAAGGCGGCCAAATCACGGCCTACGATGCGCCGTCCGGGAATTACACGGGACAACGAGGGGTGATTCCTTCCGGCGTAACGCAACAGCGGATTTATTTGCGCGGCGGCGCCACCCACCGCCTCGAAATCAGCGTTCACAGCGGCACGAGCTATTACACCGACCGGATCGAAACGAGCCTGAGCACGAACATGGTGGTCACCTGCGACCAGTTCAAGAACGTGGATATGGTGATTCCGGATTTGGGCACGCTCGCCACGATTGTGGGCAACGTGGACATGCTGGGTGAGTTTGAGTTGAGGGCGGATGCAAATCCGGCGTACGATTACCTGGCGAACTTCACTTCCGTGATTGCCAGATATGGCCCCTTTGCCAACCAACGCTGGGGCGCGCTCCCGGGGACGAATTTCACTGACCCCTCCAGCGGCGCGTTCACACTGGAGAATGTGGTGCCAACCACACTCGACCCGCTGTCGCCGGGCTATCAGGTCCAGGCGCAAATGGTGGTCCGCACGAATCGGCAGATCGAAGTATTTTACACACCGGCTTTGGATTCGGGCCTTAATCCCGCGCTGCCCATCGGGCCGGGTGACAGTTTGGATCTGACCAACCTGTTTGTAATTGATCCGGGTTATCTCCGCGGCAAGGTGCTGCTTCAAGGGCCGGCGGAAAGCCTCGGACGCCCTTCACTGTTGCGCGGCATGTTGCACGCGGGCGACGATGACACGGACGGCGATGGCATCCCGGATGCCTTCGGAACTTACGGCGTCTATTGGTCGGTAGTTGAAGCGGAGGGCGTGGACCGGTTGGCCTCCGGCGCGACCTTTTCAGCGTCAAGCGGCCTGGGCTACGGAGATTTCGCGGGAGGCTTCAATCCCACGAACAGCGCTTATGAAGGCCAATATGAACTCGCGCTCGGCGGCCTGCTGGGCGAATCGAGCATCTGGCGGCAGAAATATCTCAACGTCGTTCTTAGCAGCGGCGTCATCACGAACGACAACGACTATTATTACAACCTTTTCACCGTAACCGAGCAGGGCACGAATGATGTCGAGATCGTTCCCGCGCAAGCGGCCACCAACGACGTCGCGTATTGCCTGAGCGAGGTGAAAGTAATTTTCCGATCGACCGAAGGCACGTTCCACAGCCCGGGTTTTCGCAGCGGCGCCGGCACTTTTACTAACGTGGATTTCCTGGGACGGCCCGCGAACTACCGGGTGGATGTCGGGGCCATGTTTGGCTCACCCATTTCCGAGGCCACTGCCGCCAACATCGGCCAGGTGGTCATGTATCTCCCGCAAGGGGAATATACGCTCTATCCCAGCGTCACCGTCAATGGGAGTGACACCGGCCTTCAGCCGATCGACGTTTCCGTCGGTTGCGGCCAGGCCATCACCCTCGAACCGTGTCTGCAACTGCTGCTCAACGTGCCCGAATGCACAAAAACTTCGCTGGTCCAGATCACCGGATCCGTGCTCAGTTGCACCAACCCGGTCGCCAGCATCAGTTACACGCTCAACGGCGGCCCGGAGCAAAGCATTTGCCTCAATTGCGGCACCGATCCGGCGTTTGCTTTCGAACTTAATCTCCCGAGCGAATGCGCCGACAATACGCTGGTCGTCACCGCCACCAATAGTATCGGTGGCGTGAGTTCCATCACAACCGCCCTCCACTACGACGCCACGCCTCCGGTCATCACGTGTCCAGCGGACATAAACGTCACCAGCGGCGCCGCCAGTGCAATCCCGGTGAGTTTTGCGGTGAGCGCGATGGACAACTGTTCCGGTCCCCTGAGCATCGTATGCACCCCGCCCTCCGGCACGGCTTTCCCAATAGGCACCAACCTGGTGACCTGCGTGGCCACCGACCCTTGCGGCAACGCCAGCCAATGCGAATTCAGAATCATCGTGCAAGGCTGCATCTACATAACCTTCGAACGGCCAGCCTGCACGACGAACTATGGATTTCTGGCGCGCGCGAACGCGATCTCCTGCGACGGGACCCTCACTAACCTAAGCCTGGATGTTCATTCGCTGGTGAACACCAACGCCCGTTTAGGTTACTCAGATATCCGCATTCTCATCGGCTCCCGCACCAACCTGACAACCGCGCACGGTTTGTTCCCGGAGTTCGACGGCTATCCGCTCGAGTACTATGCCGACATGCTTTACACGATAACGGCAGTGGATATCCAGGGACACGTCTCGATCCTGCAGTTTGTTGAGCACTACGATTTCACGCCGCCGGCGATCACCTGTCCCGGCGACATCACGGTCACCGCAACCGATGGAGTCAGCGCCGTCGTCAATTATTCGTTTGCGGCGGATGACGGGTGTGCCTGCCCGATTAGCACACGGGCGGCGCCGCCAAGCGGCAGCAGCTTCTCAGTCGGCAAGCATACCGTCACCTGCTTTGCCAACGATTTCTGCCACAATACTAATACCTGCACGTTTCAGGTTACCGTCCTCCCGCCCGAGTGCCCGCAACCGCTGAGCATTGCGCTTACCCAAAGCTCGCCGCCAGAGGCCACGGTAACGTGGGATTGTGACGCCGCATTGCAAGCGGCGGCCGATTTGGCCGGACCCTGGTCCACTGTCGCTGGCGCGGTGAGTCCTTACGTAACGGCGGCCACGGATCCACAGGCCTTTTACCGGCTCAAATTCTCCTCGGCCGGCAATGCCCTTCGATTCCCTGGCACCGGTAGCGCGTTCACCAGCGCTTCGTTTCCTTACTTCTTCAGTCCCACTCTAGGCTTCACCATTAGCGCGTGGATAAAAACCTCACAAAGCGCCGGCGCTTATCCTGGCATTGTCACCAAATATCTGGGTGGCTCGAGCGTGGGCTACGCCCTGGCGCTCAATGCGGGACGGCTGGCTCCCTGGTATTACGCCAGTTCGACAAGTTTCGTCGAACCCGGCTTCAGCGGGCCGGGGGATCGGTTCGTTGCTGATGGCTCCTGGCATCACGTCGCCTTCGTCGTGGATTCCAGCTCCGGCCGTACTTTCATCGATGGCCAGCTCGTTAGCACTCAACCATGGACTGGCTCGCCGTTCACGAGCCAAAGCACCGAACCGCTGCGGTTCGGCGCCTATCCCGGCGGAGCGGGGAAACTTTTCAACGGCGAACTGGATGAAGTGACGATCTGGACCATCGCGCTCACCGGGCCTCAGATCAATGACCTCATGACGACGCAGCCTCTGGGCTCCGAACCCGGCCTTCAGGGCTACTGGCGCTTCGACGAAGCCGGTGGCGGCACCGCCTACGATTGGTCCGGCCACAGCTATGACGCCACGCTTGGGGCCGGCGTGATCTGGACAAAATCCACCGCACCGTTTGGTCGCTAAATGAGCCGATGATAAGCATTTTCCCAGCGCTAGTGTCTCCGCGAAGTTGGGTGCGGATTGTCGCTCCAATGTTCGTCGCCGTGGTCGCGGCATCGGCCCAGGTAAGTCCCGGAAACTGCCTTCGCTTCAACGGGACGAATGGCTACGTCGCGGTCGCTTCCGATGCCAATCTAAATGCGTATCCGCTGACGATCACCGCCTGGGTCCGGACTTCTCGCACCGCGCTGCTTTATGACGGGATCGTCAACAAATATGCTCCCGGCGCCGGCAACGGCTATTCACTTCACATGTACAATGGGAGGCTCTGCGGCTGGTATTTTGGCAGCGGCAGCTCGGTTTATCCTGGTGACCCCGGATTCGACGGCGGTTTTATTGCCGACGGCCAATGGCACCATGTGGCGATGGTGATCGGCCCGGGCGGCGGCGCCATCTACATTGATGGCGTTTCCCGCGGCACTCCACGGGCCTGGTCCGCAACGCCATCCGCGACGACCACCACGCAACCCATCACGATTGGCCGTTATGCCACCTCGCCGATCGTTACCAACACTTTTGCGGGCGACTTAGAGGAAGTTGGCATCTGGAATCGGGCGTTGAGTTTGAATGAACTCAATTATCTCAAGCACCGACGGCCCAACGGCAAGGAGGATGGCCTGCTGAGCCTCTGGCATTTCGATGAAGGGAGCGGCCTTACCACGGCCGACGCCGGGCCGGCCGCGCGTTTGGGAAATTTGAACGGGGGGGTTGCGTGGAAACCTTCCGCCGCTCCCATCGCGCTGACGATGGTCGCGACAAACTGCGTGCGTTTCGACGGCGCCACCGGTTATGTACAAGTGCCGCATAACACGAACCTGAATGCGTATCCGTTCACTGCCTCCGCCTGGTTTCGCACGACCAACACCGTCTCCTTCGTTCAAGGCATTGTCAGCAAGTACGCCGACGCCAGCGGCAATGGCTGGGCGATCTTCGTGCAAAACGGAAAGCTGCGCGGCTTTTATTATCGCCCGGGCTTTCTCGGGGCGATCGACGCCACCTCCGTGGCCATTGTGGCGGATGGCGGATGGCATCACGCCGCCATGACGGTGGATGCCGCGGGCGGAAGGTTGTGGCTCGACGGCGGCGTGGTTGGTACTGGTTCCTGGGTGTCACCGGGCCCGTGTACGAATAGCCAGCCCGTTTTGATCGGAGCCTACACCCCCTCGGTTTACTCGGAACGCTTTCAAGGTGCGCTCGACGAACTCACCATCTGGAATCGCGCTTTAACGACCAACGAGATTCAGTCGCTCAAGAACCGTCCGCTCCTAGGCAACGAAACCAATTTGCTCGCCTATTGGCGGCTCGACGAAGGGCTCGGCACCAGCACCGGTGACGCCACGGGCCACGGCCACGACGGCTCATTCGTGAGCACGCCGGCCTGGGTGGGTTCCACGGCGTATCTGGGTGATGGCAGTGTGCATCTGGTGGCGGCCACCGACATTCCTTTGAATCAGCGGACCTTTGCCATCGCCGGCGCTTATCAAGTGAGCGCGTTCGGCGTTAAGGCCAATGCCACGATCTGGCGATTCTATGACTTCGGAACCACGCCATCGAATTCGGTGATCGCCTTAAAGTTGGAAGCCGGATTGCAGGTTGCGCCGTCCGGCACGCCGCTGGCCGTCAAGCCGAACACATATTCAAACGCCTACAGCCTTGCCGCCTACAACGCGTCCGCGCCGATTGGGTATGCGACGCTTAACCAGTCCATGAATGTCGAGCCGGATACCGGCGTACAACTGGATTCGGTCAACAATCTCCATCAGATGACGGCCACACTGGCGCACAACGAGAATGGGGGCGCGTTCTCGGTGGATGGCACGGAGGCCGCGGACGTCGCGCGCCTGTTGCACTTCAATGGCCACGTCTTTTTCGGTTCCATTGATACGATTCTCACCAACGTCATCAACACACCGGCGCCGGGCACAATCACTCCGCCAACACATGTGGCGTCGCAATTGCAAATCGGCCCAGGCGGGGCATATCTGGCGACCGCGCCGGGATTCAAGTTCGGCGGCGGCGCGGCGTTCAACGTGAATCTCGGCGCCAACGGCTTCGCCACGAATCTGAACGGCAGTTTCAGCCTCGCGAACGCGACTCAGTTCTTTGAGACCAATGGCATTCGCTACCGGTTGCCGGGGGCGGCGCTCAACGCCTCGGGCTTAACCGCCACCCTGCTGGAAGCGTGGTTTCCCACAGGCTTTGGAATGGCGGCCGGCACGAACATTCGCTCGATGACGCCATTCGCCGCGAAAACCAACATCGCGCTCGGCACGGACCTGCTGCCCACGACGCCAATAGTAACCTTCACCGCGGCCTCGTATAACAGCACCCGGCTTTACTTTGCCGAGGGCACCAAGCCGCTGTTTATGGGCGCGTCCCAGATCGAATGGCACATCCCCCAGGGAGAATTTTACATCGCGCAGGCCGATTCATTGAAATTCGTGCGGCAACAGGAGGATGATGATTTGGCCGCGGAACAAACTAACCTGGTGGTGACGTTGGCGGGGGATCGGATTTCTAACGACGGTTACTATCGAAACGCCAGTCCGGTCGGGGGCGTGCCTATTTACATTCGGCCAGATACGAACGGGACGGCGCTGCTCACGATGCAAGCGACGCTGGGGGCGAGTGAATACCGGCCCCATTTCCCATACCTGAACCGGAATTTCGGGGGCAACCTCCCGGTGATGGGTGGCGTGTTGTCCGTTACGAACGAGCTAATTGACATCGCCGCGAGCTACCTGTCGCTCTCCGGCCCGGTGCCTGTGCCCTACGCGCGGGATTGCCCGCCGGAAGGGGGTTGCGTCGGTTCCCCTACCAATGGGCCGCGCGTCCTTTCCTTCTCCGCCCCGGCCGGACATTCGGCAGTGGGCGAACTCAGTTTCACGCTCGAAGGGGGACTGCTGGCGGCCGGCACTATCCCAGCGGAGAATTTGACGTGGGGATATGTGGGCGGAGGGGAATACGCCTTGAGGACAAGTGATGTGTCGAGCGGACACTATTACATCTCGGGCACCTTCCTCAAACCCGAGGATTTCGCCGGAGAGCAGGATGCGCAACGTCCACTGCGCCTGTTGCTCTCGGGCCACGGCAGCAGCAACGATGTTAACTACGTCGAGCGCACCGACCAGGCGAACTACGCCGATGGCCTGGCCAATTACGCCGGACTCAACTTCCGCGCGCCGGACCAGGGTCGAAGCGTGATCGCCGGTGTGAACACCGGATTTTACCCGCTCACGCCCCGCTCGAAGTACTACGTGCGTTATGGTGGGGTGAATGGCATTCACGAGTCGGCGAGTTTCCCCGCCAACCTCACGCTCTACGGCTATGCGTTCACGTTCCAGAGTTATCGCCTTTCCTATCTCGACAGTGGCAATCGGGAGTCGCGCACCGACGGGGTGATCGCCTTGCCCTTCCCGTCGGCGTTTCCAGTCGAGTTCGAGCGCATGAAATTTCTCTGCCGCGGCAATCTCGATTCCGCGCGCTTGCCGGCGAGCATTCCCACCAAGCATTTGGCCTATTGGAACACCGACCTCAAGCCGCTGAGCTTGCAGTTCAAACCCCGGAGCGGCAACGCGTGCAGCCTCACGGAACGTTACCTGGTCCTCGGAGTCGAAACCAAATTACCGTTCATTCCGCAGGCCTTGCACGCCGCCCTGGCTATCAAGACCAATGGCAATCTCGCCACCGAACTCACCGCGGTGGAAGGGGTGAATCCGCGCTTTCCCGTCCCCGCGAACCTGAGCTTGCAAGGACCCGGTGGAAGTTTTTATCCACTCACTACCGCCGCCGAGGGCTACTTCAACAACTGGGAGACGCCCGGCAAACCTGAGCACGGCTTTTACAATCTCGTGGGGCGCGTCCGCGTTCCCTTCTTCCGCGATGTCAAAGTGCAATTGCACATCACTCCGACCTCGACGACGACGGCGCAGGTTGACGTCATGGGCGGTTGGGCGGCGGAGGATGGCAGTGGCGTCAATCGGGGTTGGAACAACGGCGCGCAAAACTATTTCAACTATTCCAAATTCGATCCTAATCACGACGCCTGGCCGGTCGGAGTGGCGCTGAGCGAATATCGACAGACTGGCGAGACCTACCGCCCGCGCGCGCAGCAGAATTGGATTGATGTGGCGTTCTTTGATTACCCGCTCGCGTGGGATTCCGTGCTGCACCAGTTTTCCGGGTTTGCCCCGGCGTCCGTGACGTTGCCGGTGATTGACGTGAACAGCCGGCTGAAACAAGTCACGCCCGGCAAAGTGGATTTCGATTTCGATCAGGACCTCAATCTGAAATTGCCGCGCGTGAAGGTGTTGGATTTTGCCAATGACGCTTTGAACGAACTCAACGCGCCCCTGGATTCGCTCACCAGCGCGATACATTCGCAACTCGGCGCGGCCTTCAACACGAGCGGACTGACCAGCGGCTTCCGCAGCCTGCAAAGCGCGCTCCGCGAAAATGGCGAGGGATTTTTCCGCCCGGTGCTCGAACCGGCGCTGGATCCGGTAGTGAGCAATGTCTACAACGCCTTCGCCGCCGAACTCGCCGTGAGCAAGGCGAACCTGCTCGCCAAAGTCCCGGCAATTGTCAGCGCGAACAGCAACGGACTTCAGAACGCCATCCAGAATCTCAATGGCACCGCGGGCCAGGCCAACAAAGTATTTGGCCAGTTGGACCGCACCTTTGCCGATGCGGACGACACGCTCGAATTGTTTCTAAACCTGGTGAAAAAGGACGGCTCCGGCAAACGCAACGTCGTCCGCGCCGTTATCCAAAAGCTGGCCGACGATCAGGGGCCGGCGCTTGGTTTCGTTGGAAGCCTCGCCGATGACCTGGTCAACGGCCTGGTGACGGATCTCGAACCGACGCTGGCCAATATCGAAGGCGAATTGACGCAGTTACGGGGCCAGTTCAGCCAGTTGCGCGGGCAAATCGCCGGCGCTTCGGGCGATTTCGCCTCCGCGCTCAATGCGGGCAACCATACCGGTGCGTCGCTCACAACTTATGCGGGGCAGGCGGGTAGCGGCGTGACCAGCCTGCTCTCGGCAGGCATCGGGCCCGCGAACGATTACTTCACCGCTGATCCCGCGCGCGCGAAACGCGAAATCCGCGAGCGCTTGTTCAGCGCGTTTCTCGGCTCGCCGATAACCGGTGCGTATCAAACGGCGCTCCGGCAGTTCCTCTCGGACAAGAATTTTCTGCTGACGCAGTTGACGGACGTCTTGTTCGACCAGGTGAACCGCGCGCTTCGTGACGCGCTCGCGTCGCAGATCGCCGGCGCGCAGGATGGGTATAAGGGTATGAAAGGCGGCGGGTTAATGAGCGGCTCGCTGCTCTCCGCGAAGATTCGCGGCGCGCCGACGTTCGAGGGCGACTCGCTGCGCCGGATTCATCTCGATGCCGCCATCCAGATGAACCTGCCGGACGAGATGAATTTCAACGCCTACATGGATATCAAGGAGTTGACGTCCTCAACGACTCCGATCAGTTGCATTCCGCCCGGTGCGCCGGCGGCGGAAGTGGTGTTGGGCGCCCGGGACATTCCCCTGGACTGGCTCGGTGTCACTTCGGGTGGACCGCTAACCTTGAGCATCGAAGCGCGGTGGACCTTGCAGCGCGGCGCGGTCCTGGGCGTGGGCGGCTTGTTCGAGGTGAAAGGGAGAATCGGATTCCAGGGCGGCAGCCTCAATGATTTTGGTGCCACGCTGGCCTTCGGACAGATTGAGAATTATTTCGCAGCCAAGGCTGGCGCGACCGTCGTCATTCTGGGCATTCCCGTGGATTTCACGGCCGGCATATTTGCGGGCAAGGCGTGTTCGCTCGATCCGCTGCGGTTTATTGACCCGAATGTCGAGGAAGTGCTGATTGTGAACGCGTCGGAGTTCACGGGAATTTATCTCACGTTCGGCGGCGGGCTGTCGCTCTCGCAAATCCTGTTCGGCACCTCGAGTTGTTTTCTGGACGTCAGCGCGTACGTCAACACCGCGGTGTATTACCAGGGTGGACCTCGGTTCGGCAGCATCGGCGGTAGTAATCGAACCAAAGTGGACGTGGACCTGATCTGCATCATCAGCGCCTCGGCGGAATGGGGAACCGCCATGCGGCTCGATAGCACGGGAAAACTGACCCTGCAAGGCCTGGCGCGGCTTTGTGGGAAGATCGGCGCCTGCCCGTTCTGCCTGAAAGCGTGCAAGACGCTGAAGGTCACGGGTGAATTGAGCGATGGCGGAGTGGATTATCACATTGATTTCTAAGTGAAAACGGCGAACCAAGCAACAGAGTTCAGCGGCCAAGGCAGGGCGGGCAGTCCTCTGCGCGCCGCGCCGATTGGTAAGCAAGCCATGGTTAGCATTCAGCGGCGTGCAGAGGACTGCCCGCCCTACCTCGGCCGCGCTGCGCTGAACAAGTTTCAAAAGGTTTCGACGCTGCTGTTGCTGGTATTCGCGATTTGGTCCCCGTGTGCTTCAGCGCAAGCGCCGGTTTCCAATCTCGTCTTCGCTGTCGGCACCACCTGGCAGGACCTTTCCAACAATCAATGGTCCTATGTCCTGCTCGACAGTCCGAATGGCGCGGTCCTGGCGGGCCGGCGATTTGCCGTGTTTGGGAAGGACGGCAATGCCGGCAGCGCGAACCCCTTCACGCAACGCGGCGTGATGTTCCGGCAGGCGGATGCGACGGCGATCAACAACCTGCTCAATCAGTCCGTCGCGCTGGGCGACGACCTGCTCTCGCTGAGCAACGCGCTGAACCTGATGTTTCACAGCGTGCCTGGCATCACCAACCAAACGCTCGCGCAAAAAGTCGTCAGTGTGTTCCAGGTCGCGGCCTCCGACCCGGAGAGCAACGAACTGCTTTCGCTGATGGGCAAGGGGCATCCCGGGCTGAACCGCTGTTTGGGCCGCGCATTCGCGGAACAGGTCAACAGCGTGACAACTTACGAGTTGCGCGAACTGAATCCCACGACCGGCGCCCCGGGCGACGTGGCGGGCCGCGTCACGGTGATTCCCGGCCTGCCCGTGGTGCTGCCCGCGCCGGGCAAGCCGTTCCAGGCGGCCACCAACCATCCCAGTGATCATTTGCGCGTGCGCTTGCGCTGGGGCACACCGCCGGAATTACGCGGCGTCGGGCCGCTGCAATACGGCTACACGGTCTGGCGAACCGCGCGGACGAATGCCGAGGCCTACAATTTCCACATCACACCACCCACGCTCGCGCAACTTAACAGCACCCCGGGTTTTGCCCGCGCCAATACCGCTGCGGTTATTCCGGGCGCTGAACTGGATCCGGGCGCTGGTTTGGGTGGCGCGGAAAATCCCGCTGACCGAATCACCTATTTCTTCGCCGATACTGGTCGCGCCACGGCCACCGTGTTTGGCGATGGCGAGGAGTTTTATTACTTCATCACGCCGCGCGACATTCTGGGGCGCGAAGGTTTGTCGTCGCCCGGCGGATTGGCCCGCGCCTGCCGCCGGTTGATTCCCGAGCCGCCCACGAACCTGCGCGTGGAAAACGACGTGTTGCCAGGATCAACCAATCAGCCACGGTTGCTTTTGAGTTGGAATCAAAACCTCAACCCCACGAACGTAGTGACGCATTACTGGGTTTACCGCTGGATCAATCCGACGGCGGCGCTAACCAACGACGTTGCGCCCACGAACGGGCGCATTGGGATCGTGTCGCAAGCGCCCGGAACGAATCGCAATTACTTTCTCGATAACACCACCGACGCGTTGACCAACGCGAACCTGACCAACATCTGGTACACGCTCCGCTCCGTGAACGAGGCGGCCTGTGATCCATTGCTTTCGCCACATACCGCGCCCGCCTGGGGCGTGCTGCGGCAACGCGATGGACCGGAGGCGACCACGGGTGAGGTGGTCGGCAGTTGCGGAACGCCGGTGGTGATGTTTCAGAATTTCGCCACCAACCTCATCAACGCGGACACGCAGACGTGGAATTTTCGATTTAGTTGTGCGCGGCGGGACCGTGGCATCGCGTGGGTGCAGTTCGCCATCACGAACACGGTGTCGTTCGTCAGCACCCAAGTGGATAATATCGGTCCGGTTTATTTCCCGCCCGATGATGACACCGCGCAAGTGAATTATCCGTTGCCGGCTGGGGATATTTCCACGCACACGCTCCAGGTCGGTTGCATCGTGGGAACGATTTATGACCAGGTTTCGACCGTTGCCAAATGCACGCTGGCAGCGCCGGTGCCGCCGACGCAACAGCGCGAAGCGGTGTTCTACGCGGGGCAATTACTAACGACCGCGCTCAGTTCCAGTGATCCACTCCTCGCGGCGCTCAATGCGAGCGGTTCCTTCTGCACGCCCGCCTACTATGTCACGCCCGACTCCAGCGGCATGGTTTCGATGCAGTTTAGCGTTGCACAGGGGGCGCCGTTGCTGATTCAGGCGATGACCAACGGCGTCTGGTATGACGTGGCCCTGGTGAGGCCGGATGCGAACAATGTTTATTGGGTGAGCTATCCCGCCTGTCTCGTCGGGCCGCTGCCGACCTTTCAGGGTTGCACGGTGAACCTGCCCTTGAATGACGCCGGTTGCGATCAGCATGTCGCTCGCGCGGCCGACGACGGTCCGGTGGCCCCGATTCGGGTGCGCTTCCGGTTGACGAAGCGCACGCGCGAGTATCGCGTCTATCGTCGAGTGGACGATGGCCCGCTCACCTTATTTGCGCAAGGCGCGGCGCTTTACGATCCGGCCAACACCAACAAACTCATCGAAACGAAAGACGGGGCGATGCCGGTGAGTCCCGCGCGCCTTTGCTATTTTGTTCAAGTGCTCGACAATCAGGGCCACGGCAGTCCGCTGGCATTAGTTGGCTGCAAAGAAGTCAAACCCGTGACGCTGCCCCGGCCCGTGCTGAGCGAACCGCAACCGCTCGGAACCGTTAGTAATCCGCAAGTGCTGTTGAATTGGTTTTGCCCGACCTCCGGCATCGCGCGGTTTCAATTCAAAATCAGCCGGGCGGATGCGCCTGCTCCCAACCCTCCGTCGAGTGGCTTTTCGAGCCTTTTTACGACGCAATACCTGCCGCTCAATACCAAGGCGAGCTATCTCGGCCTGCTCCAGGACAAAATCATCCTCGAGTACTTTAGCGAAGCCCACATGACCAAACCGATCGGCCCGAGCTTCGGCCCGGGACCTCAGTTCAGCATCACAGCCAACGTCCAGACCAACGTGGCCTACGATATTTCCGTCGCCGCGGTGGATGACCAGGGCCACATCGGGCCGAACTCGGAGGTCTGGCGATTCAAGTGGGTCCCCCCGGTTGTCCTGGCCACGGTGCCGTGGCCCGCGCGGCCGCTTCCACCCGTTAACAATTTCGATACGTTCGCGGCCAGCGACACCCCGCCGGTTATCTCTCCCCGCGTCGCCACCGTCATCTTTAACAATTCCGACGGCATCGGGCCCAACCCGCGCTACCCGATTGGCGTGCGGATTGGTGAGTTGGGTGTGCCCAGCCCGAACGGCGCGACGACCCAGCCGAACGACAATGCGTTCACGGAACATAGCGACGAATATTTGCAATACAACGCCGGGAGCATCAATTCCGGAAATGACGGGCCGACGGACCCGAACACCGGAGTCTTCCGCGCTCACGGTGGCTCCCGGCCGGGCCAATCGCTGTTGCCGATGGTGGTTTATCGCGAGCAATTGACGAACGCGTTGTTCCCCCGCCTCTCCAGCACCGTCGTGCAAGTGACGCCGTTGATTGAGCGCATCCCGTGGAAGATGAACGTGAATCGCCAAGTGACGATTCCCGACCGTTTGTTCGCGGGCTTCACCGAATACCACGCGCCCAATTACTATTACTACTTCTATGTCCGGGATTTGCAGCCCGTGCAGTTGGGCGCGAAATACCGCTACTTTGTCGTGCGTTTCAACGACCAGCGGGAAATCCAGGAAATCTTCCCGGCCGGCGATGTCGAACTGCCCTTGAACTGAATGAAAGCGCCCAGCGGAATTTTCATAGTCCCGGTTTCGTGCGGGCGAGCCCTTGCGAAGGTAGGGCGGGCAGTCCTCTGCACGCCGTCGAATGCTAACCATCGCGTGCCCGTTGTCGGGCGCGGCGTGCAGAGGACTGCCCGCCTTACCTTTGCCTTCAGCTTGATGCTAAGTGCCTGTTGCTTTTCATTGCCGGCCGCGGTCGTTTACGAAACCCCCAACGAATTCATCTCGTCCGGTGATTTCGATGGCGACGGTCGCACCGACGCGGTAGTGCTCGATAAACTCACCGGCAATGCCCGCGTGGGCTACCAATCGCCCGCCGGCGCGCTCATCTGGTCGTCGCCTTTCACCAGCGGGATTGAAAATGTCACCGGTGTCGGTATCGGAAAGTTCGTCGCCTCAAATCACGATGCCCTTGTGGCCACCGCGCCCGATTTCAACCGCATCGCCCTCCTGGATGTTCCCAACCCCGGGAGCAACAGCCTGCCTGCCTTCATTCTTCCCGGACCAGCATCACCCACCAACGGCCTCATTGCCGCCTGGGACTTCCTGGGCCTGCCCGCCACTACCGTTTCGACCGCCACACCCGCGACCATTCCCGCGACGGTCGGAGCTGGCGTGCTGGACGTGTCCGCCTTCGGACTCGGCAGTCCACAAGGCTCGAATCCGGAGCGAACCTCTTTCAGCGGTTCGACGCTGAATTCCTTTCCGGGCACAGTGGATGGCAATCCGGGCACTGCGCTGGCACTGGCCAATAACTCCGCCAACGGCAAGTCTGCCATTTTCAGTTTCAGCATGGCTGGCTATCGCGACCTGGTGGTCTCTTTCGCCACGCGCGGCACGGGGACGGGATTTAATTCGGGCGTCTGGGGCTGGAGCACCGATGGCCTCAATTACGTGACCCTGGCGGGGGTGAATACCGCGACGACCAACGCGACCTTCTCCGTCGCGACGGTGAATTTCGCCACCGCAACCGGCTTGAACAATGCGGAAACCGTCTACTTGCGCTACACATTATCGGGCGCCACGTCCGCCAGCGGCAACAATCGCCTGGATAACATTCAGATCAACGCGACTCCAGTCTCCGCCGGCGGCCTTGGCCCCCGGGGTCTCGCTGGTTTGTCCGCGCCCTTTGGAACCAACGCGCCCTTTGACCGTTTGCTGTGTGCCAGTTCACAGAACCCTGATCCCGCCGCGCGGCTTAATTTACTAGGCCTCAATGCCGGCACAGTGGTTGCCTCCGGCGAATTCGCGGAAACTGCTCCATTCGAACGGGCTAATCCATTGCCGCTTACCAGCAACCTCACCTTCGCGCTCGGCATTGCGCGCGGCGAAACGAATGACGCCTTGCACGTCTGGCAATTCACGAATTCGCCGGGTGTCATTGCTTCGGTCAGCAATCTTGCTCCCGGAAGCGATTACGCTTTTGGCAATTTCAACGGTGAGCCCTATCCGCGCCTGCTCTTTTATGTGCCAGGGCAATCAAACATTATTGTGCAAGCGCTGACCAATGATGGTCCGGGGTTCTCATTCGGCGCGCCGACGCTCAACTCCTTTAACTCCGCTGTGCAACGGGTCTTCTGCGTAGCCGAACCTACGAACGGTCTGGTCATCATTCAATTTGGCGACGGCACCGTGTCCGGACTGCATCTTGCGGCTGGAGCAGGCGGCCAATTGCTCCTGGGTCCCGGCTTTGCGGTCAGCCCGGCGGGCAATGCGATCACCGGTGTTTTGCCCCTGGGGCTCGGCACCTTCGCTTTGCTTTCGTCCTCGTCGAATTCAGTCGCGTCCACGTTTGCGCAGGTATTCACGCAATCGGGAGGCGTCTACACCCAAACCAGCGCCAGCGCGTTACCGGCGGTCACGACGACGGGGACACGCGGCAACGTGTGGCTGTTCCAGAGCCAACCCTTCGCCAGCAGCGCCTCCACGCTCATCGGTTCCGTGAGCGCGCCCGCGTGGAGCAGCACGATCGTCGGGCTGCCGGGAACCCTCTCAGTCAGGGTGGAAAGCGACAGTGGCACGACGACGGGTCTGAACAGTCCGGCCACGAACAATTTTGGCGCGCCACCCGCCGGCACCGTGTACGCCTTGCCGAATCAATATCGGGAGGACATTTCGTTTTTCGGTTATGGACCGGCGCAAGCGCCCGTTCCGTCGGTCATTACCATTGCGCCGCCGCCTGGTGCTTACGGCGGGCCCATTCAGATTTCCTTCAGCAAACAGAACGCCGCGGATGTTGTCCATTTTCGAGCGGCCCCAACCGCGCCGTGGCAGACGTACGCCACGCCCTTCGCGCTGACGAACGATGCCACCGTTCAATTTTACGGCACTACACCCGCCGGGGCGCGCGGACACATTCAACTTGCCAGTTACACCATGGGCAATCCACCGGTGACGCCGGAGCCGCTGATCACTTTGCCGGGCAGCGACACCAACCCGCCGCCGGTCGTGAACCCCAATGTGCCGCATATTTCCGCCGGTGGCACCGTGTTTTATGGACGGCGCGGCAGCAATACCGTGCCCTCGATTTGGGCGATCAACCTCGATGGCAGTGGCGAAACGTTCATCACTTCCGGTCGGGAGCCGCGGGTTTCCCATGACGGACGCTGGATGGCATTTTGGCGCGAGAATGATCCGGTGGCGAACCAATTCAGCCTCTGGCTGCGCGATTTGCCGACCGGCCAGGAAAGCCGCTGGGACACGCGAACCAACCGTTACGTCGGTTGCGACTGGGAACTCGACAACACACATCTGATTTTTGCGGCGAATGGATTGTTCTGGCAGCTCGGTCTGAGCGACCCGCCGGCGGCATTTCCGTTGAGCAGCGATACCCGGCAAGGCGCGCCGGCAGTGAATCCGGTGAACGGCAAGGTGGCGCTGCAAGTCATTTACCCTGGGAGCATCGGCCTTTATCTCGCCCCATCCAATTTGCTCACCCGGCAAAATCTCGGCCTGAACATCCTCAGCCCGCGCTGGCCCGCGTGGTCGCCCGATGGGAGCGGTCTCGCCGTCGCCGACGATCCCAACATCAGCACCGTGTTGGATGCCGGCCGCAATCTATGGGTGGTGAAGCTCGGCGCGCAGACCAACATCTTCCAGATCACCGCGCTCACTGGCAACACGAACGGTTTTCCCAACGGCGCGGTGTGGGCGCCTAATGGCAAAAAGCTGGTTGCCGCCGGCCGGATTGGCGGCGTGAATGGCCTCTGGGTCATCCCGCTCGCGGCGGATGGCTCGGCTTGCCATTGCCCGCCCATACTGCTGCCTACTTCACCGGGCGATGACATAGATTTCGCCGGCTCCATTCTGGCGACGGGTGTCACGGTGAATTACGCGAACCTTGGTCTCTTTATCCGGCTTGAGCCGCAAATGCTGGTGGTTTACTGGAGCACTAATTACGACGGATTCTCCCTGGAATCCACGCCCGTGTTGCCGTCGGGATTTCTTTGGTCACCGGTGACTGGCCCCTATTTCCGCGCCGGTCCGTATTTTGAGTACCGCGAAGCGCGTTCGGCCCTGGCATCGCAAAAGTACTTCCGGCTGCATTATCCCGGCGTGCTCATTTTGACACCGCCCGAACCGGCGGTGGAATTCCATCTTGAGCCCAACGCTGCCGTCCTGAACTGGCCTCTCAATTATGTCGGCTACCGGCTCGAAGCGACGACGAATCTCTCGCCGCCCGCCCTGTGGACCCCACTGAATGGCCCTTACCTGAACACCAATGGTGGCTTTGAGTACCGTCGCACTCTTCCTGGACCGCCGCAGGAATTCTACCGCCTGCGCGGACCGTAAATAAATCAAAGCATTTTGATTGCTTCAGGGCGCTGCATTCCAGCTATAGCTTTTTGACGAGCAAATCGTCGTACCATATCGGCGTGCCGGAGAAGGGGCTGCCCAAGAGGGACGGGCGGCCCGAGAGAGGTTCTTCTGCTTCATCAGCACTAACCAACCACGCGGAGGGTTCGGAGTTGGCGAGCGGCCAAACTTTGCCTTCGATTTTCCAGGCGGACGCGCCGGTTTGGCGGACCTGCAGACGGAAGCTCAACCACTCACCGGATTTCCAATCGTACGGGATACTGGCGAGGACCTTTTGGTCTTTGAGCAATTCGAGGAGTTTTTTTCCGGGGGCGACTTGCAGCTTATATCCAGCGACCCCGTCCAGGCCGACACCGAAAGTGGGAAAACGGCGCCCTTTGGCAGTGGCGTAAATGCGAGCCGAGACGGAGAGGTTGGTGCTCTCGGTGGGGCCGAATTGGACGGCAAAACTGTCAAGGGGTGCACCGGGCAATTCGAGGAATTTGTTTCCAGCATCTTCCTTCACGACGAAGCCCCCATCAAGGACCATAAAGTCTGCTGGTACTTTGCCCGTTTCTTCCTTTTCGAAATTGTTTTGGTAAAGAACCGATTCCGCCGCGGGCATAGTGACGCTCACAAGTCCGGCAATCATCAAGGCTAACCAACGCGCATAGAACTGAAATTTTGGCAAGCGAATGGAGGCAAGCGAATGGAAAGAAGCCGTTTTCATTGGGCATCTCTGGTCGCCACCACGGTTGCGCGGATTTGCACCGTTTTCGACCCGAGGAGTCGGAGATTTTTCGCGTTTGGTCATTTCGCTGTCCGGATTTGATTTCATTCATTTCTCAGCGCTCGCAACAAATCGCCGCGAACCGCATACCGGGTCGCCAGCCACGTCCAGAGTAAACCATTGAGGACGACTGCGCCAAGGGTGAGACTGAGGGAAAGCCAGGGCAGTTGCTGGGCGGGAGTGATAATGGCTGGAAGGACGGCGATCACGGCACAAAGGGTCCCGAGGGTGAGACCGAGCAGAAGTAAAGCGGCGTGTTCGCCAAGGACGAGTTTCTGAAGAGTCGCCCGAGTGAATCCAAGCGCGGAGAGCAAGGCGAGTTCACCGCGTCGTTCCAGGACGTTTCGGAGGACCACGATGCCCAAACCAGCGCTGCCGAGCAGGAGGCCAAGGCCACCCAGAATTTGAAACGTGCCGAGATACGTATTTTGCACCGCGTTGAACTGGTTTAAGCGCTGAACGGCGGGTGTGAGTTCAAGACCAACATCCTGTAAGGCCCGAGCAAGAGCGGCGGACACATGGGCAACCTTGTTTGATGGAGTGTCGAGCAGGAACATCCGGTAGCCGCTTTCATTGGGGAAACGTTTGATGAAGGCAGTTTCGTCTATCACAAGGTTGCCTTGCAGAATCGAGTTGGCTACGGCGCCGACGAGGCGGAGCTTGAAGGTTTGTCCACGTTCATCAGTGTAGTCGAGGGTCTCGCCAAGCTTTTTGCCGAGCGCCCATTGAATGGAGTTGGCATCGCCGATGGCGGGGATTTCGTTTTCGGCGAGCTGAGCGCGAAGGAGTTCCCAGCCTTTCGCGCGATCCAACCCTTTGGCGGCATTTGCGAAAGTGAAGCGGCCGGCGAGGGCGTCGGGTTTGACGCCCAGGAGCCGGGGCTTTTGGGCGCGATTGAGATTGAGGCAACTTGCGTCATCGCCGTCATGAACGCGGAAGGGGACGATCTGAACGCTGGCAAGGTCGCCGGCGTTCAGCGCAAAGGCGTCACGACCGGATTCGGTGTTGAGCTCCTGGACGACGGGCAGGGTGGATTGACCGATGAGGGCAAAGCCACCCGTGCCGGACGAGTGCCTGGCGGCGTCCTGGTTGGCATCCAGCCGGAACGCGCCGATGGCAACAATCAGAAAGCATCCGGAGGCGAGCAGGGCAACGGTCGCGACACTGCGTTTGCGACGGCGAGCGCAGGCGCGGACGCCCAGGCGGGACAGCGTCAGCTTTTCGGGTTGAGCTTTGGCGAGGGAACGAAGCCAGCTCAGGGTTCCGGCGAGACCGGCGATGAGCAAGAGTGAGCCGGCGCTGAAAAAGACTTCCGGGTTGGAAGTTTCGCCTTTGAGGACGGCCCATATGACAATCGCGAGAGCGAGCATGAACATAGCAGCCGATGTGAGGAGGCTCCCATCCTTCGGACGAGCCCTATTGGACTGCGGCGTCGCGCTGCGCTTGCCGCCGCAGTCCAAAAATGATTCACCCGCGAGCAGTTCTCGAGCAGGTTGACGGGCTTGTTTGCGGAGCGTGAGCCAGAGAGTGATAACGGCGACAACCGTGCTCGCCATGAGGCCGAGGCCCAGAGTCGAAGGGGTGACGAAGAATTGAAGCGAGGAGGTTCCGATAGCGTCGCGCCAGATGGTCGTCAGGCCCCAGAGCATCGCTTTGGCGTAACCAAGGCCAGCAAACGTTCCCAAAACCCCGCCGAGCAACGCCAGAGCAGCGCCCTCCAAAAGAAAGAGCCGGCGCACTTGTCTCGGCGTGAACCCGAGAGCCAGAAAAGTCCCGATTTCGGTGACGCGTTGTTCCAGGCCGAACTGAAATAAAAGTGCCATGAGCAGCAGCGCGGCGAGGACCAGGAAGAAGCTGAACCCGAGGAAGAGTTGGCCGAAGTCCTGAGATTGGTCGGCAGCGTTGAGGGCTTGTTCGCGGACGGGTTCGAAATGAAGACCGAGCCGCTCGGGAGTAATTGTTGCCAGTAGTTTTTCCTCGACCAGCTTGCGAAAGCTATCCATATCGGTGCCGTCCGGTCGCGGGAAGCGTATTGCCGTCAAATTGCCAAAACGATTCGCCCACATTTTTTCCCCGGCGGTCAGGCTGATAAAGGCTTTGGGCGTTCCACGATGTTGTTTCCAATAGGCCTCATCTTTTGGCCGAATGGTGTAGGTCAGGGGAAATCCGGCATCCCAGTCTTGTGTGCTTTCGGCATTCTCGATTCCTGGGAAATGGGGCATCAGGCTGCGATCAGCCCAGGGCAGCGACATTGGCGCGATAGAGCGCACATGGAACACGTTGGTTTTCTCCACCAACCGCGCGCCGGATTCGGGGGCAAAATATGTCAGTGAGACTTCGTCTCCGGCTTTTGCTTGAAGGTCCGCAGCCAGCCATTCGTTGAGAACAATTTCGTCGTCCTTCAAATCGGCGGGTGTGTAAGGCGGGCCTGCGGCCGTCACGATTGAGTAAGGAGTCGTGTTGGTGCCATCGGTTATGAGGTTGGCAAGATAGCTGAGGATGTCCTGGTGGTTGGTTGCCAACTTCGTCCATTGTTCGGCGAGAGCCATCGCGAGGTCGGGGGAATCGATGGGCGGCATGGCACTCGTGCCAGGTAAGTTCACGGCGCGCGCGATTTGCGGGCTAAGAAAAATCTCGTCCGAGCGCAACTCCAGGGCTGGGAGAGCCGGAGGCACAGACAGGGTGAGACCCAGTAGGCCCAACGATTTCGTGGATTGCAGGAGACGGTTTGCCTCATGGACGGAAGTGGCCGCTGGCAAAGGCACTAAATCGTTGGCGGCCGTTCGGGGAAGCAACCGAGCAAACAGGAGCTTCATTCTAAACCAGAAGGCGCGCACTCGGTTCAATTTTCCGCCCTGGGAAAAAACAAGGTCCAGCTCGCGTTGCATTTCGGTCGTGCGGGAGGGGCCTAACAACAGCAAATTGGCTTTGTTGGACAGGCCGGTCACAGCACTGAGTTCAGAAATCGGCAGGAACGCATTCAGCGGCGGAGCGACGTTGGCATTTAACGCGAAATCGCCCATTTGGGCGGCCGAGGCGATTGCCTGAACGGTTCGGCGCAACGCAAAAGTATCTTCAGAATGCCGCGTAATCGCCACCTCTGGCGAAAGCGACGAGGGCTTAGCGATACGCAGAATTATTTCGTCACCCACGCGCGCGCCCAGTTGCGATGCCAAAGCGTTATTGAGCACTATGGAGTTGGAGTGAATCGGGTTGAACGCGGTGTCTGCCGGCCAAAACTCACTGGGCACACCCAGGACGTTGATCATGTTTGCGCGGCTCGAACTGTCCGACTTCGTGGCCGTGCCACGAAGCGCCAACCCAATCGTCCCCCGTTCGAACCGGGGTCCAAAAATGACGGGGCGTTCGTGAAAGTAAGTTTCTTGCAGGGTTGCGGGGAATGGATGCTCGGTTGAAGTAAAAGCCAGATGCACCCATCCGAGCTTGCCAAGAGCGCGAGCACGCAGGCTGCCCTGGACCGAGTCCCCCACCGCCAGCGCGCCAATCAGCGCGGCGCTGCCGATGGTCGCACCCACCAGAACGCCCAGGTGCGAGCGGGCGTGAAAGTGCAGGCTGCGGCGGATGAGGGTCCCGAAGGTCATCGCCAGAAGACTAGACAGAAGAATTGAGAGACAGAAAAATGGGAAGGTAGAAAAAAGTTGGTCTTCATTTTTCTGCCTCTCAATTTTTCTGTTGAATCTCTTCTCCCTGCGCCACCAGTTTGCCGTCCTGCAAGCTCATCAGTTTGGCCATTTTTGACGCCAATTCGCGGGCATGAGTGACGACGATCAAGGTGACCCCTTCCTCCCGGTTCAACTCGATCAGCAATTGGCCGAGTTCCTGTGCGGAAGCGTGGTCGAGCGAGCCGGTAGGTTCATCAGCCAGCAGCAGTCGTGGTTGGTTGATTAAAGCCCGCACGACGGCCACCCGCTGGCGCTCGCCTCCGGAAAGTTCGCCCGGGCGATGAGCGGCGCGGTCCGCAATTCCGACGCGTTTGAGCAGGCGCGAGGCGCGCACTTCGGACGGCTCGGTCTTCTTGGCGTCACTCTCAGGGACAGGGCCGGTCTTCGCGAGAGTGGGCACGAGGACGTTTTCCAGGACCGTACATTGTGGCAAGAGGTAATGGGCCTGGAAAACGAAGCCAATTTGGCGGTTGCGGATGGCGGCCAGTTGGATTTCGTCGAGTTGGTTTAAATCCTGGTTATCGAGCGTGACTGTTCCGCTCGTGGGGCGGTCAAGCGTGCCGATGATTTGGAGCAGCGTGCTTTTACCGGAACCGGAAGGACCGATGATGGCGAGGGAATCGCCGGTGGCGAGTTCGAGGGAGATGTCGTCCAAGATGGTCAAGGAACCGGAATTGCTTGGGGACTCGTAGCGTTTGGTAACGCTGGCCAGTTTCAAAAGGGGCGCCGACGGCATGAGGAAATTTCGGGTGAAAGCGGCGGGAAGGACAGAAAAAAAGTCGCGGGTTGAGGGTTTTGAGAGGGGTGGCAGATTAGGGAGGTATCCTAATCGTAATCCCTATCGTAATCGCTATCTTAATCACTGTCTCAGTCAGCGGTGCAAAGTGATTACGATAGCGATTACGACAAGGATTACGACGAAGGCAGGACAAAATTGGCTATGAATGAACATGATCTGGTTGTCATTGGCGGAGGGCCGGGAGGATACGTTGCGGCGATTCGCGCTGCGCAGCTTGGATTGAATGTGGCATGCGTGGAAAAGGAAACAGCGCTGGGCGGGACCTGCCTGCGGATCGGTTGCATTCCGAGCAAGGCGATGCTTGAGACGAGCGAGCATTTTTGGCGCGCGCGCGAGGAATTTGGCCGGGAAGGGATCAGGCTCGCGGGTGTCGAGCTGGACTTGCCGACGATGCTCAGGCGCAAAGAGCAAATCGTCAACACGCTAACACGCGGCGTGGATTTGCTGTTTAAGAAGAACAAAGTAACCCGCTACCTGGGCCATGGGCGGATCGAAGCGGCGGGGCAGGTCACGGTTATCGCAGAGAAGGAAACCCTTTCCCTTGGCGCAAAGCATATATTGGTGGCCACGGGGAGCAAACCGGCGGTGCTTCCCGGAATCCAAATGGATGGCGATCGGATCGGGACGAGCACGGAAGCCCTCGCTTATGCAGAAGTGCCGAAGCACCTGGTAGTGATCGGTGGCGGATATATCGGCGTGGAACTGGGTTCGGTCTGGCGGAGATTGGGAGCGAAGGTGACCATCCTGGAGTATCTGGAACGGATCCTGTTCGGTATGGACGCGGAACTCGCGGCCGAAGCCAAAAAGGTTTTGGAAAAACAGGGGCTCGAATTTCGGCTGGGAGCGCGGGTTACTGCCGCCCGCGTCGAGGGAGATCATTGCGTTGTCGAGTGCGAAGGGAAGGAACCTCTTCGGTGCGACCGTGTGCTGGTAGCGGTTGGACGGGCGCCGAATACGGAGAAACTAGGGTTGGAAAGCCTGCCGCTCGAGCTGCACAAAAAAGGCTTCATCCCGGTAAATGAAAAGTTTGCGACCAGCGTGGAGGGCATCTATGCGATTGGCGACGTCATCACGGGGCCGATGCTGGCGCACAAGGCCGAGGAGGAGGGAATAGCCTTCGCGGAACAGTTGGCCACCGGGCACGGCCAGGTGAATTACGATGCAATTGCGGGGGTCGTTTATACCCAACCCGAAATTGCCTCGGTTGGCCAATCGGAGGAGCAGTTGCGAGAGGCGGGAAAGGAATATTTGAAGGGAGTATGCCCGTTTCGCGCCAATGCACGGGCGCGAACCATCGGACAAGTAGAGGGAATGGTTAAGATTCTCGCCGATGCGCGGACGGACAGAATTTTAGGTGTTCACATCCTCGGGGCGCACGCCGGCGATCTGATTAACGAAGCGGTGGCGGCGATTTCGTTCGGAGCGAGCAGCGAGGATTTGGCGCGCACATGCCATGTGCATCCAACCCTGGGGGAGGCATTGCGGGAGGCTGCCCTGGCCGTGGCGGGGCGAACGATCAATTTGTGACGTGGTGTGCGCTGAAACGCACACTTGTATCATCCAGGCAGTGGTCTAGAATCGCGCCCAAGTTCACTATTTGCGATCCGGCGCCAGGCCGGTCAACTAAAACCGCTTTGGATTGAAATCGTTGCTGAAACTCGGCACTGCCGTCACAGGGGTGCTGCTGCTCGGGTTGAGCGTTTCCCACGCCCAGATCACTACGACCAATTTTTTCAACTGGGAAACCGCGCCGGTCCATCCGATCGCGCTGAGTCCCGATGCTTCCAAACTGGCGGTCTGCAATTTGCCAGACGATCGAATCGAACTATTTGATGTTACTTCCGGCAGTTTGAGTCCGGTTGGGAGCATCCCGGTCGGAATTGACCCGGTCACGGTACGCTTCCGGACCGCTTCCGAACTTTGGGTGGCCAACTACATCTCGGATTCGATCAGCATCATTGATGTGCCGACCATGCGGGTGGTCAGCACCATTACGACTTCAAACGAGCCGTCGGACATTGTTTTTGCCGGTACGCCGCAACGCGCTTACGTATCGTGCGGGCAGCCGAACCTGGTGCAAGTATTCAACGTCAGCACGTTCCAGGTAATCACAAACATCACCATTGATGGCAATCGGCCAAGGGCGATGGATGTCAGTCCGGACGGTTCCAAGGTGTATGTGGCAGTTTTCGAATCGGGAAATGCTTCGACGATCATCGGCAGCGGAGTATCCACCGGGCTGCCCCAACCGAGCCCGATTAACTTTCCCGACGCTCCGTCCCACGGTTTGAATCCGCCGCCGAACAGCGGGACGAATTTCGTCCCGGCGCTCATCCCGGCGCTTTCGAACAGCCCCCCGCCGCGCGTCAGCCTAATCGTCAAGCGCAACCAGGCACGCCGCTGGATGGACGACAATCAGGGCGACTGGACGGAATACATTCGCGGCACCAACGCAGCGTTTACCGGACGGTTGCCTGGTTGGGACATCCCCGATAACGACCTGGCTGTCATCAACACGGCGAATTTTGCCATTACTTACGCGACGGGCCTGATGAACATCTGCATGGCCGTCGCGGTCAATCCCGCATCGGGGAGAGTTGCCGTCGTGGGCACCGACGCCATCAACCATGTCCGATTCCAGCCTGTGCTCAACGGCATCTTCATCCGCGTGAACCTTGCGCAAGTAGAGCCGCTGACTCTTTCGAACAGTGTCGTGGATCTGAATCCACACCTCACGTACCAGGTCCCCCAGGTCAGCCAGACTGAACGCGAGAAGTCATTGGGCGATCCGCGAGGCATCGTTTGGAGTGCGGACGGCTCGCGCGGTTATGTGACGGGCATGGGCTCCGACAACCTGGTAATCATTGATGCGAATGGGGCCCGTGCCGGGACCAATTCCGCGATACCGCTTGACGGCGGACCCACCGGCCTGGCGCTGGATGAAGGCCAGCACCGGCTTTACGTGTACAACCGCTTTGCGGGCTCGATTTCTACGTTGGATACCACCACGAAAACCGTGCTCAACACGCGGCCCTTGTTCGACCCCACTCCCCAGGCGATCAAGGCCGGGCGGCCGCATCTTTACAATACGCATCAAACCTCCGGCCTGGGACAGGTGGCGTGCGGCTCGTGCCACGTGGATACGCGATTCGACAGGCTGGCCTGGGATCTTGGCGACCAATTGGAGGAGGTCAAAGTAATCGGCACGAACATCAACTTCGGCGCCATCCCGCCCGCGCCAGGCCCTACGAATAACTTTCATCCCATGAAAGGGCCGATGACGACGCAGACGCTGCAGGACATCATTACCCATGAACCATTTCACTGGCGCGGCGACCGCGATGGGCTCGAACAATTCGACGGCACATTTACCAATTTGCAGGGCGCCGTCTCGGGGCTGACGACCAACGAGATGCAGGAATTTAAGAACTTCCTCGCCTCGGTGCGCTTTGCGCCCAATCCGTTCCGGCCGATAGACAATTCGCTGCCTGCGAGCGTGCCGTTGAAGGGAATGACTGCGCTGGGCCGAGGCACACTGCCGGCGGGTTCGCCACTCCCGAACGGGAACGCGCAACTCGGCCAGACCGATTTCCGGCTGACGACTTCCCAGGGTTGCATCCCCTGCCACACGCTTCCGACCGGTCTGGGGACTGACATGCGGTTCACGACGCAGTGGTTGCCCATCAACCCTGGGAGCAATGCCGCACACCACATTGCCTTGATTCAACTTGAACGCGCCGACGACCTTCCTTTCAAAATTCCCTCGCTGCGAAACATGTTCGACAAGTTCGGCTTCGACCTCACGCGCACCAACAGCCGCGCCGGCTTCGGATTGTTTCACGATGGCAGCGTGGATTCAATGGTCCGCGTCGTGCAGGACGGATTCGGAGTGACCAATGATCAGACTACCGCGGATTTAATGGCCTTTCTGCTTTGCTTCAGCGGCTCAGACTTGCTTGCGGGGAACGTCTTCGACATCAACCGCTCGCCGGGCGTGGCCAGCCTCGACACGCCGGCAGCCGTGGGCCGGCAGCTTACGGTAAGCAACTCCACGCCGGTGGCATTGCTGACGACGATGCTCGCGTTGGCCAATGCGAGCACCAGCCGGGTTGATTTGGTGGTCAAGGGGTTCAAGGACGGCTTGCCGCGCGGATGGTTCTTCGACCGGACCACCGGAAGTTTCCTCTCCGACCGTCAGGCGGAAGTGTTTTCCTCCAGCGCGCTTCAAACTCTCGCTGCTAACGGCAGCGAACAGACTTATACCGTCGTGCCACGCGGCGCAGGCCGCCGCATTGGGATCGATCGGGATGCGGATGGGTACCTTGATCGCGATGAGTTGGACTTTGGCTCCGACCCGGCCAATCCACTTTCCCTCGCCACAAATACTCCGCCTCGGCTGGGGCTTTTGGCCGACCAGGTCGCGCTCAAAGGGCGGTTGATTTCCGTGAGTGTTACCGCCACCGATACGGACATCCCGGCGCAGCAACTGACTTTCTCGCTCGGCACGAACGCACCGCCGGCCGCGGCCCTCAATCCAACTAACGGAGTATTCACCTGGACCCCGGCAGGACCGCCCGGAACCACGACTAACTTAATCACCGTCCTCGTTACGGATAATGGCACCCCGAACCGGAGCGACTCAAAGACGTTCAAGGTCATTGCAGCCGACTTGAATGTCGGCCCGCTCACTCTGGGGACCAATGGCGCAACCCTGAGTTGGAGCGCATTGCCGGGACTGACGTACCGCTTGCAATATAAGAACGACTTGTCCGAGGCGCTCTGGCTGGATGTGGCCGGGGATGTCCTTGCGACCAATGCGCTGGCGTTCAAATTTGATGCGGCCTCGGCCACGAATGTGGCGAGGTTTTACCGCATCATCGCGTTGCCCTGACCCCGATGGACCAATGACCAATGACGAATGACGAAACAAATCCGAAGCTCGAACGGTGCAGGAGACTATCCCGCTTAGCGGTAGAGTCGCTGAGCGCTTGTTTCAGGCTTCTTTTGTCATTCGTCATTCGTCATTTGTCATTTAGCACGGGTGCTCTACTCAGCCTCGGGGTTTGTAGCGGTCATGCCCAGCGTGCATTCACCGTGTCCGTGCGCTCGACAAACCAGGGCGGGGCAACCATCTCCTGGAAAGCGCAATCGGCGACGCCGGTCGGGGATCTCGTGGTTGTGCCGCAGTTTATTGTTCAACGCAGTTCGGACCTTCAGTCGTGGACAACGGTGAGCGGCACCTTCTCTCCGACCCTGAGCCAGACGGTGACGTTTACGGATACGAACGGGGGGTTTGCGTTTTATCGCGTGGGCTCGCTCATTCAAAAACAGTATGCAGAGATGAGCAACGCCCGGCTCAACTCGGGCGACCTGTCGGGCGCGGACTTCTTCGGTGCGCGATTGTTCGGCGCGCTTTTTGTTCAGACCAAACTGCTCGGCGCCAGATTGAGTGCGGCGGACGTCCGAGGGGCCGACTTCACGGCGGCGGATTTGAGGGGGGCGGACCTGTTTAACCTTAAGGCATCCGACGCGATCTTTGACGGCGCCACTCTGAAAGGGGCGGACGCCAGTTTCGCGAATTTCGAGGCAGCGAGCTTTAGCGGCGCGGATCTCAGGGGCGCTGATTTCTCATTTTCGATCCTTACCGCTGCGGTGCTGGACTTTGCCGCGTTCTACCAGGTCGTGATGGACGCCAACACTGTTATAGACGCCAACCCAAAGCTGGTCTGGCAGGTGGTCAATCAGGGCCCCACCAATTTTGTGCTCACCAACAAGGACCTGAGTTTAGCCACGCTCACCAACCTGAATTTCAATGGCGCGAAGCTGAACGGGGCAGACCTTTTCGGAAGCGATATGACCGGCTCGGATCTGCGGGGCGCCAACTTCACGAACGCGGACACCAGATTCATGGATTTCACCTCGACGCTGCTGGATGGAAACACCGTCATTGACGCGAAATCACGCCTTGTTTGGGGCATCCTCAATCAGCCTCAAGCGGGCCGGGACCTTCACGGGACTAATCTCAGTTCGACGTTTCTGCGCGGGGCCAGCCTCCTCAGTGTTAATCTGACCAATTCGATTTGCACGAACGGGTTCTTTCGCAATAGCAACTTGGGCGGAGCGAACCTCACCCAGGCAAATTTCACCGACACCGTATTGGCGGGCGCCTCGATCACCAATGCCAATCTGACGCAGGCGAAACTGCGGTTCACTGACTTGACCGGCACCAGCTTTCGCAATTCGATAACGAACGGCGCGGATTTTACTGGAGCGGTCTTCAGCGGCACAATCATGCCGGACGGTACCATCAGAAATTTCTAATCGGGAGCGAAATCACACCGCAGCTTCGCGCCCGCGCGAGTACGATAGATTGAGAAATCATTGCGATCGGTGGTCAGAATTGTCGCCTGAGGATAAAGCTCAAAGAGTTTGACTATGCAGGCATCCACGAGGTCCATTTTGAGATCGGCATACTTGCGAAGCAACCAAAGCAAGTCCTCCGCGTATTCTCCAACCGTCAACTCGGAAATGTAATCCCCATCTCGAAGCAAGCGCGGGGCCAACTCAGCCACGTCCAGACGGTAACCGGCTTCGATTAAAGCGGCTTCCGCCGTGATGAACGGAAGCGGCCCTTTATCAAGGAAATGCCTGGACCAGCGGCGACGCGCGGCGCTCTTACTCCACCGCGCCAAAATAAATCCGGTGTCGGCAATAAACGTCATTCCTTGCTCGCGAACTTTTTCCGCAGGAAATTCTTATCGCGCTCGGCCTCTTCGGAAAGGTGCCAATCGGGATAGTCGAGGCAGGCCGCGCGTCTTTTTGTCACACGGTTGGCCCGCTCACGCCCCGCCGTACGCAGCCATTCCGCGAGGGTCTTTTTTTCGGCCTTCGCGGCCCGGCGAAACAGTGAGCGGTCCTGAGCCGAAAGGCGGATTGGATAGATGAGCTGCGACATACATGACAGTATATCGCTCCCCGGGCCCAAAGCAATCAACTTTTCGGATGACCTGACTCTCGGGAGACGATTGAACCCGGATGGGGTCAGAAACTTTTAGCGGTCGGGGCGAGGGAGGGTTCAATTTTAGGCCGCAGCGCCATCCGCCGCGTATCCAGGCCATCGAGACGAGTGACTGCCTGTTCTTTTGCACGCCGCATGATGCCCGCGCGGCGGAAGGGCAGAAAGAATACAGACTTGTCGCGTTGTTCCAGGTAGGCCCTCAGCGCGGCATGATATTCGTCGGCCAGCCCGGCCAAACCGGGCGCAAGACGCAGCCGAATTAATTCAAGTTCCTGGACCTTTCGTTTCAGGGCCGGGGTTTGAGCGGCAGGTTCCCATTCGCGGATGATGGTTTGCAGGGTGACCTGCGCGCGCAGAGGCAGGTCGTTTGTGGTGGCGCGAATCTGGACCGGCGGCTTGATCAGTTCGTCCAGCCTTTGCCAGCTTTCTTTCATGGACCAGCTCAACATCGTTTCCAGATGGGTGAACCGGACCAGCTCGAGCGTCCACCATTTTTCCACATCGAGCAGGCGGCCGAAGGAATTGTTGAATGCGCCGAGAAAGGCAAATTGCCAGTTATAATGCGCCGGCAGATCAGCGAGCATCGCGCGGAGTCGAACCTGGCCTTCCTTGAGCCGCAACAATTGATTCAGGAACACCTGGGCGCTGAGCCGGTAGAGCACGCCTGGATCGCCGGACAACTGCTCTTCCCTCGGCCAACTGAGCTGGTCGAACGTCAGGAACGGATGGGTGGTCAATTGCTGGCGGGCCAATTCCAGCGGATCCTTGCGGCGCCGGTTCAGCGTGGTGGACGCGAGAATAACTCCATTGATGTTGCGGGCGGTTTTCGGCAGGCAGAGCTCGATTTCGTCGGTGGAGAAAAGTTGCTGGGTAAGTCCCTCGGCCAGCCAGAGCGGGATTTCGGCTGAACGCTCCCGGGCGTTACGGTTGGCATATTCCAGCAGAAACACCTGCACCATGGCACGGACGAACCCGTTACGGGAGGCAATGTCCGGCAATTCGACCCGGTATTGCCAGCCGTCGCGGAAGCGTTCCGAGGTAATGGTGATCGGGTCGTCCGGGGTCCGCGCGGCATAGAGGACGAGATAAACGCGCGAGCGCCAATCGGCTGTCCCGCCGAGTTCGCGCCAAACGTCTTGCTTTAGCCGCTCAGCGGAGACCGTCAGCGCTGTCGGCTCGAAAACCACCAGGTCGGTATTGGTACCCAGCCGCAGCGCTGCCTCCGAAGGGCCCGCTGGGCGTTTATCCTGGACGGTGAACTGGCCGGAGTAACTGTGAGCAATTTTTGTTTGGGAAACCGGAAGCTGGCTCCAGGCGCAAAACGTCGAAGCCGCGGCGGTAAGCGCAGCGAGCATCCTCATTTTGGTCAATGCGCCGCGCATCACGGTTCCCGGACCTTGAATCAATCCGCTTTGGCAGTCTTGGCGGCCTTGCTTTCGGTTTTGGGGGCTGATTTGCTCTCGCCACCGCCGCTCTTGGATTCCCCGCCCGATGACGCGGCCGGCGCGGATTCCTTTTTTGCCGCTTCCTTGTATTTGTCGCTACGGTAGTCGGTGATGTAAAAGCCGCTTCCTTTGAAAATCAAACCCGCACCGCCGCTGATGGCACGCTTAACCGAGCCTTTGGCCCATTTCTTGGAAGGGCAAACCTCTTCGGGACAGGTCGTTAATGACTTGGCCGAAATAGATTGAAATTTGTCAAAATGATGTCCGCACTTTTCGCAGACATACTCGTACGTTGGCATAGCTTATCTATAAGCAGCCTGATGGTTAGGGTCAAGCTTGCTCCACTTTATCGAACACTTAATCGAACGCCGATCGGCAATTCATCGGATCGATAAAGTGAAAACCAGCAAGCGCGCATTGCAGCCAAACCACAATTCGGGTACGATTCCGTGTCGTGCCAAACATCCCTGAGGAATCTGCGGCGCTGCAAGCGCTTCAAGACGATATTTACCGGGAGCGCATTCTGCGCGCCAGGCAGATGACTGTGGAGGAGCGTTTGGCGGCGGTGTTCGAACTTTCCAACCACCAGTTTGGCGTGATGCTCGGGGGCGCCATGCACCGGCTGAAGACGCGAGACGAGGCGGCTGGATGGCAGGAGGTAAAGCGTTGGATGGAACGGCTGGATCGGGTGCGTGAAGCTGGTCGCTACGTAACTGAAAAGCCGGCCGACAGATGACGCTGGAAACACTGGCGAGCAAAGTGGTTGAAGCCGCCGAGGCGGCGGCCGTTGATTTTATGGTGGTCGGAGCGTTTGCCGCGGGAGCTTACGGAGTGCCACGGTCTACCCGGGATGTGGATTTACTCGTTTCGGTTAAGACCGAGGGAGGCTTGGCGGCTGTGATAGCAAGATTAGAGCCGGTGGTGCAGTTCGAACGGCAGGTTGTTTTCGACACGCTGACCTGGGGCCGCCGACATGTGGGCCTGAGCCGCACTGCACCTCCGTTCAAGGTTGAGCTATTTGAAACGTTCGAGGATCCATTTGTGCGGTCGGAGTTCGCCCGCAGGCAACAAATATTCCTGCCCGTGCTGGGGCGAGCCACCTGGTTGCCGACGCCCGAAGACGTCGTTGTGCAGAAGCTTCGCTGGGGCCGGCCGAAGGACTTGGAGGACGCCCGGGACGTGCTCGCTGTGCAGGGAACCGGAACCCTCGATATGGCTTACATCGAGAAGTGGTGTGGCCAGCATGGAACACGAGAACGGCTCAAGACCGCCCTGGCCGGGATTCCGCCGCTCTAAAGGACTATTTCGGCCAGGAAATCGTGACTTTCGACCTCACGGCTCAGCTTGAACCCGGCTTTTTGGCTCAAGTGGTGCATCGCGTGGTTTTCCGCAAGGATGCAGGCCGTGATTCGGTTTAGCTTTTCCGCCTTGCCGATGTGAACCAGGCGTTTCAGCAACTCGGTCCCAAGGCCAACGCCCTGCCAGCGATCGCTGATGAGCAAGGCAAACTCCGCTTCGTTGTGACCGCGGGCCTTGCTTAGGCGCCCCACGCCGATGATTTCAACTTCGCCGGTTTGGGGCTCTTTGCGCTCGGCGACCAGGGCGATCTCGCGGTCGTAATCATTAAAACAAATCCGGGTCAACCGCTCGTGGGCAATTCGTTGGTCGAGCTTGAGCTGGCTGAAGTAACGATAGTAAACGCTTTCTTCCGAGAGCGATTCATGGAATTTCACCATCAGCGGCTCGTCTTCCGGACGAATGGGACGGATGGCGACCTCGACGCCGCCTTTCAGCTTTGCGGTGCTGATGTATTGGGTCGGGTAAGGCCGGATCGCCGGCCGGGGCAGTTTGTCCTCGCTCAAGGTGGACGGATGGAGCACGACGCGAGCATCGAGGGCGATGAGTTTTTCGGCGGAGGCGAGCAGCGGATTGATGTCCAGTTCGGCAATCCATGGTTGCTCGACGATCAACTGGCTGAACCGGACGAGAATTTCCTCCAGCGCCGCGACGTTCACCGGGGCTCGGCCACGAACTCCTTTGAGCGCGGTGAAAATCCGCGTTTGCTCGATCATTCGCCGAGCCAGCGTGGCATTGAGTGGCGGTAAAGCGAGCGCGCGATCTTTGAACACCTCCACCAGTTGTCCGCCCATGCCGAACAGCAGAACCGGGCCGAATTGCGGGTCCGGGCTGGAGCCGAGGATTAGCTCGTAGCCTTCGAGGGCGAGCATGGGCTGAACGGTGACGCCCAAAAAGTGATGGGTGATGCGTGATGCGTGGGCTTTGTCGTGGCTTTTTGGCGAGTCAGCCTCATCCTGGCTGGCGGAGAACTTCTCCACACCGGCTTGAATGGCGCGCCAGGCCCGGCGAACCGCGGCGGCGTTGCGCAGATTGAGTTGGACGCCGCCCACATCAGTCTTGTGCGTAATCGTCTCGGAATACAATTTGAGAACAACTGGATAACCGATGGCCTCGGCTTCCTTGACCGCGTCCTCCTCCGTGGCCGCAATCCGCGTGTCCACGGTTGGAATACCGTAGGCCGCAAGTAATTGCTTGGACTCGTGCTCTGTCAGAAGCGCGCGACCGAGTTTCCGGGCGTTCTGGATAATGGCATCGGCGCTGGCGCGCTGAGCCAGGCTGTTCTGCGCATCGGCGATCAGGGCGGGGGTTTCATAAAGCGCGCGCAAATTGTAACTGTAGCGCCACATGTAATAGAAGGCGCGAGCGGCGGTGTCGGGGTATTTGTAAGTGGGGACGCCCGCCTCGTTCAGGATGTTTTCTCCTGGCTCGACTTCCTGGCCGCCCATCCAACAAGCGAGGATTGGTTTTCCAGGTAATTTAGCGAACGGTTTCAGTTGTTCCGCGGTGCCGGTAGGATCGGTCATGGCCTGCGGCGTGAGGATAACGAGCAAACCGTCGTTGCCGGGATCGTCCGCCACGAGCCTGACCGATTTGGCGTAGCGTTCCGGCCCAGCATCGCCGAGGATATCAATCGGATTATTATGGCTCCAGGCTGCCGGCAAGAGTTCGTTGAGGGCGCTAAAGGTTTGCGTTGAAGGTTCGGCAAGCTGCCCGCCGCTCGAGATCAGCATGTCCGTAGCCAGCACGCCCGGCCCGCCGGCATTGGTGACAATCGCCAGCCGAGGTCCTTGCGGGCGGGGCTGCTTGGCCAGGACTTCAGCCATGTGAAACAATTCGGCAATGGTTTCGACGCGCAGTACGCCGACACGCCGGAAGGCGGCTTGCAACACTTCATCGCTGCCCGTAAGCGAACCGGTGTGAGATGCCGCGGCCTTGGCGGCAGCTTCGGTTCGGCCCACTTTGATGACGATGATCGGTTTGGTTAGAGCCACTTCGCGCGCGGCGGAAAGGAACGAGCGCGCATCACCGATCGTCTCCATATAAATGACGATGCTTTTCGTGTTCGGATCGTCGCCCAGGTAATAGATGAGGTCGCCCCAATTGACATCGAGCATCGAGCCGATGGAAACGAACGCGCTGAAGCCGACATTTTCGCGCAAGCTCCAGTCCAGGATAGCGGTGCAGAGAGCGCCGCTTTGGGAAAGGAAACCAACGCTGCCCGGCCTGGCAATCGTGCTGGCGAAAGTCGCATTCAACCCGAGGCGCGGCACCATGATGCCGAGGCAGTTCGGTCCGACGAGCCGCATTTTGCCTTTGCGCGCTTCGGCGAGAACCTGCTTTTCGAGCTCGGCGCCGCGCTGGCCGGTTTCCTTGAACCCGGCCGAGATAATCACGGCTCCGGGAACACCCGCGGCAGCGCACTCGCGGATTAAACCGGGGACCGAACTCGCCGGCGTCGTGATCACCGCCAGGTCCACCTTTTCGGGCACCGCGCCGATACTGGGGTAAGCCTTGACGCAGAGCACGCTGGAACGCTTCGGATTGACCGGATAAACCGTTCCCTCAAAGCCCCCTCGGCCAAGATTCTGAAACACCGTTCGTCCCACGCCGCCGCGCGATTCTGTCGCACCGATGACAGCTATGACTTTGGGCGCAAAGATGGGGTCCAGCGGGTGGTGCCAGGCCTGATGCAGAATATCGTGCGCGGAGGAGACGCGATGGTGAGGGGGTTTATCGTTGGAAGTAGTAGAAGGCGTTTGCATGGAAAACCAGGTTTCATATCGTCTCCCCGCGACTGGAGCCGAATCTAATTCAGTTCGTGTTGCAATTAAATTTGATTCAAAGGAACAGGGAGCTTTGCGGCGCCCCTTCATTTGCGTAGATAAATTACGACGCGGCAGGGGTGAAGGCCAGTTCACGGGTTGGCAAAAGCTCTCCCTTTTTTGCCAGGCGAGAGGCTGAATAGGGTGCGCCGTTACCGCCGTTATCTTTGGCGGCGGACCAAGAGGATGCCGGCGAATAAGCCGAAGGCAAACGCGAAGCCGGCGGCGGAATAAGGATATTGATGGAACAGTTTGTCGGCGGCGAGGGCGCTGGCGAGGGCTTGCTTTTTGATTCTGACGCAACCCTCGCGGAGGCGGGCGAGGCGCGTATGGATTTCTTCGCGTTCACCCGGGCCGAGCTTCGCGCCGGCGGCTTCCGCGAGTTCGTTAGCCCCCTGGACGAGCAGCATCAGGTCGTCCACTAATTTCTCGAGCGACGCGTCTTCGGAGATCAGGTCTTTGTAATAAAGTTCCATCGCATTGCCTTTCTCATGTTGGCTCTCAGATTCAGATTCAGCGGGGGTGTCCGGCCGCGCTCATAGTCTTAAATGAAAAGCCGCCAAAGGCAAATGCGGTATTGGGTTTGGACCCCAGCGGGAAAGCTTGGACAGAACGAGGACGAGAACGACGAAGAGGAAGAGGACGCGGGACCGCCCAAAAATAACAAGTACAGGGTGGGCGAGGTCGGTTCTACTAACATATCGCTCCTGACCGAGCTTACAATTTCGCCTGACCGCGGTAGTTCCTTCAGGTAAGCAAACAGGCGAATGGCTCAGAGCAAACCATCGCTTCCGCATCCGTTTCATCGTAGCGCAGGTTTTCCGACCTGCTGTATCGCGGGTTTTCAACCTGCGAACCGCAGGGACGAATCGCGTTCGACCTTTCAAAGGCTTACCGAATTTCGAACGCTCTGCCGACGGGAAAGGTCGGCGATACAGCAGGTCAGAAAACCTGCGCTACGAGGTTGGAGTAACCGGTTTGGCGGAATCCTGTTTTGCTTCCTCATGGTCGCGTCTGGCGGAGCGGTCGAAGCAGCCGAGGCTCCGGCTCCCGGCTCCGATGAGGCCATTCGGCAAACCTGGAACTCGTGGAACGCTCCGTTCAAACCGTTTCGCATTATCGGCAACCTTTATTACGTCGGCGCTTCGGGCATCAGCTCGTTTCTCATCACCACGCCGCAGGGACACATCCTGATTGATACCGGGTTCGAGATGACCGTGTCGCGAATTACGAACAGCCTGGCGCAATTGGGTTTTCGTTTGCAGGACATCAAGATTCTGCTCAGCAGCCATGCGCACCTGGATCATACCGGCGGGCACGCGTTGATGAAGTCGCTGACGGGCGCAAAAATTATCATCAGCGAGGCAGACGGCGCTTTGCTCGCGAGCGGCGGCACGACGGACTTTACTCCTTATTCGACAAACATGGTCGGTTATCGGCCGGCCGTCGCTGACCAGACGGTTCGGGATGGCGAAACGGTGAAGTTGGGCGGCATGACGCTGACGTGCCATCTAACCCCGGGTCACACCAAGGGATGCACGACGTGGACGACGGAGGTGGAGGAAGGCGGGCGCAAATATCACGTTTTGTTCTTTGGCAGCACTACCGTGTTGGAAGGTGTCCGATTAGTGAAGAACCCGAAGTATCCCGGCATCGCTGAGGACTACACCGCAACTTTCAAAAAACTGAAGTCGTTGCCCTGCGATATCTTTCTGGCGCCGCACGCCGGCTTCTTCAATCTGGACGAAAAATCCAGCCGGCTGGCGCGTGGGGAAAAACCAAACCCGTTTATAGATCCGGCCGGTTATCAAAAATGCATTGCGGACTCCGAACGGGCTTTCAGACGGCGGCTCGAGGAGGAGAAGAGGGAGGGAAGTCTCAGATGACACCGAAATAGAGCGAGGACGAGGACGAGGACGAGGACGAGGACGAGGAGGAAGAGGAAGAGGAAGAGGAAGAGACCAACTAACAAAAGGTGTGTTTCGCGTAGGGAGTGGTGGATTTCTCTGATGTCAAGGGGTCAGGCACTTTGCTACAACTTTTTTGTAAGCCACAGACCAAATTGTGATAAGCGTTTGCCAATATCACGCAGACGAAGTGCTTTTAAACGGCATTTGAAACACACAGCACAGCACACATCCCATCCCATCCCCCTCCTCTACTAGAAGATTATGAAACTCAGGAAGATCAAAAAGACAATGGCGCGGGTCAAAAAGGCAGCGAGCAGAGTAACAAACTTTTCCGAAGTGCTTCGGGCGGGGAGGCGTTGGTCGCCTTATGCTTTCGCGGCGACGGCGGGGATCTGGCTGCCCAAAGCGGATGCGGCGACGCTGGTGAATGTGGATGTGACCGGGTACCCGCTGGGTCCAGCCAGTACGCTGACCAATACGGGCACGGTGCTGGGCGATTTCCTGTCCTCGGGCTCAATCGTGCCGGTGGTTACCAATATTGATGGAGTCAAGGCCGTGGCGATGACGGATGTTTCTGGTTCCGATCCGAACGGCAACGCCGGCCAGCAGTATCGAGGGCCAGCCACGCCAGCGTCGGTCGGTGGAGCCAATAAGAAAACGGTTGAGGCTTGGATTTTTGATCCCGGCCCCAGATTTACGACAACTCCTAATAATATTCAGTTTGAGAAGACGATCTTCAGCATGGGGCGTCGTTTGGCCGGCGGCAATTTTACTTTGGAGCACGGACTTGGTGAAGACGTGGGCGCGCTTAGTGCAGCCACGGAACAAAACACAGCATTGGGAAGCATCGGGTGGGGTGGGGACACGAACGTAGTCACCAATGCCTGGACGTATATTGTCGCCACCTATGATGGCCAGACGTTAAGCGTTTATGCGGACGGGAGTTTGCGGAACAGCGAAACCTATCCCCCGTGGGCGCAGGTGATCAACACGACGTTGCTCTCGAACGATAACTCGACCAACACGGCGATGCGGATCGCCCGCCAGACACTTAATGCCAGCCCTCCCGGGAATGCCAGCGGGGCTGGCATTGGACCGTTTTACCTGGGGCGCTTGCGGGTCCGGGACACGAACATGACCAGTGCGGAAGTGCTGGCGCAGTACAATGCGGAGAAATCGGCCTTCAACTACACCGATTCGGACAGCAACGGGCTGGCGGATTGGTGGGAAGTGCGTTACTTCGGCGCGGTCGGCCAGAACCCGGCCGGGGATCCGGATGGCGATGGGCTGACGAATTTGCAGGAGTACAATGCGCGGACGAATCCGAATGTTGCGGATACGGACGGAGACGGGTTGTCTGACTCGGCGGAAGTGAACACGAACTTAACCGACCCAACCAAGGCGGATACCGACGGTGATGGTTTGAGCGACGGTTACGAAGTGAACACTTCGCTGACGAACCCGCTGGTGGCAGACACCGACGGTGATGGGTTCAGTGACGGAGTGGAAGTGGCGAAAGGGACCAATCCGAACAGCGCTGGGTCATTTCCAGCGGCCCTGGTGAATCTGGATTCGACTGGTTTGTCCCTTGGCAATCTTACCAACTGGATCAATAACGGAAGTATTGGAGGCACATTTGATGCCGTTCAGGTAACGAATACGCCCAAGGTTACGAATATCTTTGGAGTTAAGGGCGTAAACTTCACAACGGTTGGCGGCGCTAACAATGGCACCAGTTATTTAGGGCCGGCGGTGCCGACGCAAATCACCGGCTCCGGTGCGCGCACAATCGAAGCGTGGGTTTATAATGCGACGGTCCAGGACGAAGAGACGATTTTCGCGTGGGGGGCGCGTGGCGGTGGTACGCCCGATGGGAAAAACGTTTCGTTCGGAATCGGGCGCAATGGCGCGTTCGGTGCGGTGGCGCAGTGGGGACAACCTGATATCGGCTGGAACAACCAGGAGGTGCATGGGCGCTGGGTGAACCTGGCTTATACATACGACGGCACGAACATTACGCGGGTCTACGTGGATGGAAAACAGGCGAACGCGGACCTTGATACGCCCGTACTGATAACTCAAGCCAACGGCGTAGACGGCCTGCCTTATCATTTCCGGATAGCGCGTCAGAACCAAAATATTAATGCAGCAGGAACTACGGGCTCCTGGACCAACATTGACGGGACCGGCTTGGGTGAATTCACGTTGTCGCGAATTCGGGTGTATGATGTGAAGTTCGACGAGGCGACGTTGCGAGCGCATTTCAACGCGGAGAAGGGCACTTACGGACTCACTGATACCGACGGCGATGGCATGCCCGATTGGTACGAAGATCGTTATGGCCTGAACAAGAACAGCGCGGCGGATGCTAATCTCGATCCGGATGGCGACGGCTTGACGAACCTGCAGGAATACCTGGCCGGTTATAAAATCCCCATTCAGGGCACTGGGGCTACTATTTCCTTGAATCCCACCAACTCGGACACCGATGTTGACCTGGCCTCGGATGGCGCGGAGTTGAACCGCACGTTTGGCGGTGTACCGGCGCCGACGAATCCGTTCAACCGGGATACCGATGGCGATGGGCTGCGCGACGGTGTCGAAACGGGGACGGGAACTTACGTCAGCCCGCTGAATACCGGCAGTAACCCGTTGAAGGCGGACACCGACGGCGATGGCGCTTCGGATGGGCAGGAAGTAGATAGCGGCAGCGATCCGAACAATCCGCTAAGCCTTCCCAGCCCGCTGCCGATCGTGAACCTGGATGCCACCACCAACGTACTTGGGCCGCTTACACTGTGGACGAATATGGGAAGGCTGGGGGGCAACTTTACCAATGAAGTGGCGACTAATTCCGGGTTTGTCGAAGTGGTTCAAGGTGTCAAAGGAGTGACGTTGCCGGGCATCAGCACCTATGCCGGGCCGGCGGCTACACCGTTGACGGGCAACAATAACTTCACGGTCGAGGCCTGGGTTTACAATCCGACGATCGAGGACGAAGAAGCGATCATTGGCTGGGGCCGCCGTGGTGGTGGTACGGGCACGATGAGCGCGTTCACGGACGGCAACGATGGCACGTGGGGTTCGATGACCCACTGGGCCGCGGACCTTTCGTGGTCGGGCGCGAACGCCCGGACGCCCGTTCGCTGGAAATACCTGGCCTACACCTATAACGGGGCCACCCTTGGCCAGACCAACTACACCGATAGCGGCGCAACCGTTAATGTAGGAACGGGGAATGTCCTTGGGGCTCCATTGGCGGTTGAAGATTCCGTTGATGGCGGTGTCACGCACCTGCCATTCCGTGTGGGGGATGAAACTGCCGGCGGCACCGGTCTCCCCGCGAGCGTCAACCTTCCTGGGTTTAGATTCACGGGGACCATTGGTGTTATCCGGCTTTACACGCGCATTCTGCCGCTTTCGGAATTGCAGAGCAATTTCACCGCGGACTCGGGGAGGTTTGGCGTCCTGGACGAGGATGGCGACCAGATCCCGACGTGGTGGGAGCGGGTTTACGGTTTCAATCCGAACAATGGGGCGGACGGAGCGCTGGATCCGGACGGGGACGGACTCAGCAACACGGATGAGTATCAAAACGGCACGAATCCGTTGGTCGCGGATAGCGATGGCGACGGATTGTCTGACGGCGATGAGGTCCACACGTATGGCACGAATCCCAACAATGCCGATACGTCGTTGGATGGATTGCCCGATAAAACGGCGGTGACTCTCGGACTCAATCCCCTGGCCCGCGATAGTGACGGGGACGGCTACGATGACGCGACGGAGGTCCTCTATGGAAGCAATCCGAACGATGGCGGTAGCGTGCCAGACCTTTCAACGCCGCGTCCGTTTGTGAATGTGGATGCGACCAGCCTGACGCCCGGACCGCTGGCCAACTGGACGAATAATAACGCGCTCGGTTGGAAATTTGTCGCTCCCGCCGGGAACGTGCCCAGTGTGCAGATCGTAGCCGGCGCAGCGGCTGTGGTCTTCAATGGCACTAATTATTACACCGGGCTAGGTGAGCCTTATTCGTTCGCGACCAATGCCTCGCGAACCGTGGAAGCCTGGATCTTTGATCCGGTCGTGGATGACGAAGAAACGGTGCTGGCCTGGGGCCGTCGCGGCGGTCCGGATGGCTCGAACAACGCCCTTTCATACGGACGAAACGCGGCTTTCGGCGCGATTCAATTCTGGGGCGCGGCGGACCTCCCATGGGGAACGAACGCGGCGCAAATCGTCAGTAACACACCGGCGGGGCGATGGTCGCATATCGCCTTCACCTACGACAGCGCTACGAGCAATCGCGTCTGCTATCTCAATGGCGCGGTAGCCAACAGTTCGACGAGCTTCGGCCCGCTGAACACTTACCTGTATGATCCGACCGACCCATTGAACTCGCAGAATCCTCCGATCGGCCGTTCGTTGCCGTTCAGGATTGGTGCTCAAAACGATGCCGGGAACAATGCTTCGGTGCCGTTTGCCACGATGGCGATTGCCCGAATCAAAGCCTACAACACGAACCTGGCCGCGGCCCAAATCGCGGCGGATTACAACGCCGAAAAGGTGGCATTCCCGGGTCAGCCGGTGATCACTAAAGTCGGCTACAATCCCGTGAGCAAAGCGATCACGTTCGATTGGACACCCAATCCCGCGCCGGGCCGCTCTTACCGGGTGGAGACGAATTCCGATCTGGGTAATCCAGCCGGTTGGGGCCCCGCGGCAACTGGTTTATCAGCCGGACCGTTCACCAACTCGGCGACGAGTTCGCAGAAGTTCTACCGGATCCGCGTGGATTAGACTGAGGTTCTTTTGCAAGAACGGTCGAAGCTTCGAAAGAAACTTCGACCGTTTTGTTTTTTGAGGCGTTTTTTTGAGTGCGTTGAACAATTGTTTTTGGCATAATCAGGGCAACATACCGCAATTCGTAATCCTCCCATGAAAGTTTCATCCGTAGTAATCCTTGGAGCCGGCAGCGCCGGCCTGCTGGCGGCGTTGACCTTGAAGCGCAAACTGCCCCATTTGAAAATCCGCGTGGTGCGGAGCCCTGAAATCGGGGTGATCACGGTTGGCGAAGCGACGACCATTGTTTTTTCGCGGCACCTGTTCGAGTATCTCAAGCTCAAGCCGCAGCAGTTTTACCAGGAGGCCAATCCGACGTGGAAAATGGGGATTCGTTTTCTCTGGGGACCACGAAAGGAATTTGTCTACACCTTCTCCTTTGAGTTTGAGAAGCGCCAGCCGGAGATGCCGCGCAACAACGGTTTCTATTATTCGGACGAGCATCCGTGGCTGGGCATTGCTTCCGCGTTCATGCTGCATGACAAGGTCTTTCCGCGGCGTCAGGACGGCCTTCCCCTGTTCCACAACAACCACGCGTTTCATATCGAGAACGTAACGTTCGTTGGGTGGCTGGAAAAGGTCTGCCGCAGCAGCGGGGTTGAAATTACCGATGCGACGGTGAAAGCAGAGCCGGGTGGAGAAGGGATTGCCGCGCTCATCACGGATGCGGGCGAGCGGATCACCGGGGACCTGTACGTGGATGCGTCGGGTTTCCGTTCGGAGTTGCTGGGCCGCGCGCTGAACGAGCCTTACATCAGCTATGCGGATACGCTCTTCAGCGATCGCGCCGTGACCGCGGGTTGGGAACGGGAAAAGGGTGAGCCCATTCTTCCTTATACGGTCGCAGAAACCATGGACGCGGGGTGGTGCTGGCGCATTGATCACGAGCACCTGATCAATCGCGGCTACGTTTATTCTTCCGCTTTCATCAGTGACGATGCCGCGCGGGAGGAATTTCTGCGCAAAAATCCGAAGATTCCCGCGGATAAAACACGCGTCATCAAGTTCCGCTCCGGACGTTACGCGCGCGGCTGGGTTGGAAACGTCGTCGGTATTGGCAACGCGTACGGGTTTGTCGAGCCGTTGGAGTCAACGGCCTTGCAAGTGCTTTGCCTTGAAGTCAGCACGCTGGCGGATGCGCTGATCGATTGCCTGTGCGAACCGAATCCATCGATGGTTCGTTTGTACAATCGCTACAACAACGAACAATGGGACGACATCCGGAATTTTCTGGCCATCCACTACAAGTTCAACAAACGATTCGAGACTCCGTTCTGGCGCGCCGTGCAGGCGGACGCGAAGCTGCATGGAGCGGAGGAAATCGTCGAGTGGTACCAGGAGAATGGTCCCAGTGTGCTGGCGGGAGCGGCGCTGGTTCATTCCTCGAATTCTTTCCGCATGGACGGTTTCATGGCGTTGTTAGTGGGTCAGAATGTGCCTTACCAAAAGGTGCATCAGCCCACGGCTGCCGAACAAAAGTTTTGGAAGGAATACCGGGCGCAACTTGCCGCGCAGGCGCAGGCCGGCATGACTTCGGAGCAGGTTTTGTACGCGCTACGCACGCCCGGATTGGAATGGGCGGATCCCAATGCACCGAGGCCGGCGGCGGCTGGGAATAATCGGGCCGCCCGGCCTGCGACGGGCCAGGTTCCAGTGATCCCGGGCAACCAAATGCGCCAGGTGCCTCGGGCTCAGCCGCCAGCGGGGTGATTCTGGGGACCTTTGGTCGAAACCTTTGGTCGAAACCTTGTCGAGATTAAGGGAGTGCCGACAAATGGCGATAAAAGTTTGGACAAAGGGGGCACTGATGGGGGGCTCAAAATGGGTTAGATTGTCTAATCGCCGGGGTGTGGATTTCTTGCATCTGACTGTGTGTTTAGCTTATGTGCCCCAGCCCGGATAGTTGTAAACTTGTCTATGACATCACTTTAATAGGCGCTGATAAGCGAATGACGTGCGGCCTGAGACGTGTCAGGGCGAAGAGACAATTTTTATGAATAGCCTTACTTCAAAGCGTGCCTGCGCATTCACCTTGATCGAACTGCTGGTCGTGATTGCGATCATTGCAATCCTGGCAGCCATGCTTCTGCCGGCTTTGGCCAAATCCAAGGAGAAGGCCAAGCGGATCCAGTGTCTGAATAACGAAAAACAAATTGTGATCGCGCTCAACGTTTATTCAGCCGACAACAAGGACAAGCTCCCGGACAACGACAACAAAGGATTTTGGTCGTGGGACATGCGCGGGGCGGTAGGTGACAAAATGGATGAAAGCGGGACCAAGTACAAGATTTGGTATTGCCCCGCGTTGTCGCCGGATTTTGACGAGAATGATTTTAGGAGCTTGTGGAATTATGCCTCCTCGACACCGGCGGCAGACCCGCCTAACGACGGCTACCGGGTGCTGGGATATGCTCAAACTTTCCCCAATACCAAAGACCTGGATACGCGATGGGCGAATGCCGATTTATACCATCCGAAGAGGATTCAAGTAAGTTTTGGAATTTACAAAACTTTGTCCGTTTCCGATATCATATTGACGGCTGACGTGACTATTTCGATGGCGAATGAGAACGACCCGGCCAAGCGGGATACGTATCATTACACGGGTATCAGCGGGGGATTTCCGAAGCCTCACCGAACTTCTCACATCAAGCTGGGACCTAATCCTCTTCCCGCTGGGGGCAACATGGCCTACCTGGATGGTCACGTAGCGTGGAAAAAATGGGAAGTTAAGGATTGGGAATCACGTAATGCGACCGGGTCGACCAGCCCGGTCTTTTGGTGGTAAGAGTCCAACCTGGAAATGCGACTGGTGTTAAGAGTGGTGATGATCGTCGCTCTGGCTTGCATGGCCGGCTGCGGCAAGAAGGAAACCAAACCGCAAGCATCCTCGCAATCGCAGCCGAGTTCGGCGGCTCCGGACCCAGCGAAATCACCCGCGCCCGCAACTGCTCCGGCAGCCCCCGCCAACACGTACGAGGCGCAGGTTACGGCGCGCTCGATTGATTACTTCAAGGGGCAGATCGCGCAAAAGAATTGGGCGCAGGCACGTCAGGCACTCGCGACAGTCGAAGCGCGTCAGCTAACGCCCGCGCAACGGCAACAGGTGGATAGTTTGAAGGCTCAGTTGCCGCCGAAGTAGGGTTGGGGAAAGGGGGGTGCCTGAACGGATAGGCCGGGCCCTTGGCCCTCTAATATGTGCGCCGGTGCCCGTATGGCGGCGGGCCTTTGGCCCTGAAAGCAAGAGGGGACGGAAAAAATGAGCCGCTTACAGCCGCACTTCCATACCGGGCGAAATGTGTCCGGACTTGAATGCGGCCGCGGAGCGGCTGCGCGAGCCGCGCTTGGGCTTTCCGTTGCCGCCGTTGCCGTTCGGGTGATGCTTGCCGGCTGATTTCATGTGCTCTTCGATTTCGTCCGGCTCGATGGGGACGTTGGCCATGAGGTCCACGGGCCCCTGTTCGGTGAGCCAGATATTGTTTTCCAACCGAACGGCGAAACCTTCCTCCGGAACATAGATCGCAGGCTCGACGGTCATGACCCAGCCGGGTTGCAACGGTTCGGTGGTGATTCCGACATCGTGAACATCCAGCCCCAGCGGATGGCCCACTCCGTGCATGAAATGCTTTTTGAACGCGGGTTCGTCGGGATCCTGCTTTTTGATTTGGGCCATCGTCAGCAACCCGAGGTCAACCAGCTCTTTTTGCGTGTATTGCTCCGCCTCTTTTTGCCAGTCCTTGATTTTTTTGCCCGGGGTCAGCCCCTGGATGCAGTGGCGGAGGATGCGGAGCACAGCGAGATAAACGCGCCTTTGGCGCGGAGTAAACCTGCCGTTGACCGGGATGGTGCGAGTAAGGTCGGCATTGTAATTGGCGTACGCCGCCGCGACGTCCAACAACAGGAGTTGCCCGTTGGCGCACTGATGACTATTGCTGACATAATGCAGATGGCAGGCATTGGCGCCGGCCGCGATGATAGGTTGATAGGCGAACCGGCCACCCTGGCGGATGAATTCGTGGGCATATTCCGCTTCGATTTCGTTTTCAAAAACCCCCGGCCGGGTGAACTTGAGCACTCGCTCGAATCCGTCCGCGGTGATGGCGCAAGCCCGGCGAATCAGGGAAAGTTCGGCCTCGCTTTTCACGGAGCGCAAGCGGTGCAGCAAGGGGGCCAGGCGGCGGTAATCGTGAACGGGATATTTGGCGATTGTTTCGGCGACGAATCGGGCCTCGCGGCTTTGCACTTCCACCACGGCGCGCTTGTGCTCGTTGGTATTGAGGAAGACGTGGTCGCACTCGCACATCAAACGATGGAATAGCCGGGGGAAGTCGGAAAGCCAGCGGACGCGCTTAATGCCGCTGACTGCCCGGGCTTCATCTTTGGTCAGTTTGTGGCCTTCCCACAGCTCGAGGTCCGGCGTGGGCTGGCGGACGAACAGGATTTCCCGGTGTTCTTCTTCATCGGCATCCGGATAGAGCACGAGGATGGTTTGCTCCTGTTCGACGCCGGAGAGGTAGAACAGGTCGGAATTGGGCAGCATCGCCAATGTTCCATCCGCGTTGGCGGGCGGAATATCGTTCGCGTTAAGAGCGACCAGTGAATTGGGCGGGAGGAGCTTCGCCAGACGTTCTCGGTTCAAGGCGAAGAGAGCCGCGGGAATGGGTTCGTAGCGCATGAGGGTACGCAAAGGAATTTGTGGGAAGGCTGACTCACCAGGAGCCAACACGACGACAAGAAACGTCTCCCACTTTCATAACCGTTTTTGCCCTATTGAACGCACTATTTGCGAACGAGCCAATGCCTAAATTGCACTATCGCCTATCCGAATTCACCTTGAACCGGCGATAGTGCCATTGGCAACGACCCGGGGGCGGCGTGGTCCGGCTTTCTCGTGGACGGGGGCCGATTTCTTGCGGCGGTATTCGGAGGGGCGCCAGCCAATCCACTTGGTGAAGGCATTCGAGAAAACAAAGGGATTTTGATAGCCGATTTCGTGGGCGATGGCCTCGACGGTCAGTTCGGTCGAGCCGAGCAACTCAGCGGCGCGGCGCATGCGGAGGTAAGTGACCTGGTGCATGGGGCTGCGGCCCAATTGCCGGCGGCAGAGACGGCGCAGGTGTTCGTTGCTGTAACCGGCTTCGCGCGCCAACCGGGCGAGCGACCACGCATCCGCCAGGTGCGCGGCAACGCGTTCCCAAAGCGCTTTGAGTTGGTCCGGTTGGTCCTTCGGTTGGGCAAAGCGGCGGACGTAAGCATGGATGAGGTCGGCCCATTCCTGCATGAGCGTCGGCTGGGCCGGACCATTGCATTCGTACATGAGGCCGAGGATGGCGGAGTGCAAAGGCAAGGGATCGTATCGGGCCATGACCGGAGAGGTGGAGTCCGCGATAGGACGTTGTTCGTTGGGGCGCTGGTAACAAACCCAGCAGAATTCCCACCGGGAACCCTTAATCGCCTCAAAGGCATTCAGGGTGTGCGCCGGCAGAAGGCAGGCAAACCCAGCGCGGCACACGCGCTGCCGCCCGTCAATCAGCACGAGCCCTTTGCCGCCAAAGCAAGCCAGGAAATACGTGGTGGTCTGTTTGGTGCGAACGATTTTGGTCGGAGCGGTCGCTTCCTGAATTCCCACGTGAATGATCTGGTATTGGGAAAGGGCCTGGCACACGGGAAAATCCTCGATCCAGGGCCGTAATTCGGCGTTGGGGGCCCGCACACCGCGAAGCCGCGTGCCGGGGCTGTGGACTGTTACGTCCGACCACTCCTCATTAGGCTCGGTCATCAGGTGGCGGATTATAGGTGCCTGTTACGGTGGAGCGCAACGAAGGATGCGCGCCCAACCGGCAATCGCGCCGTGACACCCATGCGCGCCCGCCTGAGCACGGCTGCTGGTTTTTTGTTTGCTTTGCCGCCATGAGGATTTTGTGCGTATGTTCACCATAGACGATTCGGCCTAGAAAGGCTTGGACCGAAATAACCGGCCATGTGTGAATTTTGACCTAAGATTTGAGGCTCGCTCGTTCCTTCTGGTCATAGGAATGGTCATGCTGGGCGCCTGCAATGCCACACGGCAGACTTCGACTGCGTCACAGGAGGCCCCGCTGCCGACGGAGTCGGGACTTTCCAAAAACCCCGCCCTGGTCATTGACTGGGAAAGTCGCCTGCTGGCCAAAGACACGAAGGTCCGGGCAACGGCCGAAACCGCCCTGGTCCAAGGCGCGCGACGCTCGTTCCCTTTGCTGAGACGATTTCTCGACAGCCGCAATGAAAGCCTGCATCTGGAAACTTTTAGGATCATCCAGCAGATCGGTCCGCCTGCCATTCCGCTGCTGGTGGAATTGTTGGAGGATAAAGCGTATTCCATCCGGCGCGGCGCCATCAGTGAATTGATTGACCTTGCGCCGCATACCGCATCGGTTCAATCCGCGTTAAGACGAGCGTTGGAAGACAGGGATTCGGTGGTCGCTGGAGATGCCGCGCGCGCTTTGGGTGCTTTGGGCCAAAGGGCCGGCCCTTCGGTCGGCGCTCTGGTAAAGACTTTGGCTCACCCTGATCCATACGTCCGTGTTTATGCGGCGGAGGCCCTGGCATCCATCGGTCCCAAGGCTGGCGCGGCGACAAACGCGTTGGTGAAAGCCCTGCGCGATCCCACTCCCGGCGTTCGCTGGGCGGCTTGTGAAGCGCTCGGAAGCATCGGCCCGGCCGCGCAGCCTGCCGTGCCGCAGCTAATCGAAGCTCTGAAAGATGAATTCCTCTATGTGCGCATCTGCGCGGCCGGAGCTCTGGGAAGCATCGGTCCCAAAGCTGATTCGGCCCGTGAGGTGTTGAGAGCGGCAATCAACGATTCCGCGTTGCGCAGCGAAGCAGAGTGGGCGTTGAATCGAATTGTTGGGGACAAATCTGGGGAGCCTTTGGAGCCCCGGCGGCCCCTCACCCCGGCCCTCTTCCCCTCGGATGGGGAGACGAAGAAGCTACAGGTGCGTGAGGCGAGACTGCATTCCTCCGACTTACCATCCAATCCTCCGGTTGGATGGGATATCGCCACTGGTCGGAACATCGTCTGGAGCGTCGAGTTGGGAAATGAAACGTATGGTCGTCCCGTGGTGGCCGGCGATGTGGTTTATGTGGGGACCGACAACGCCAGGCACATGAACTCTGCTTGCCAGGAAGAAGCCGGCGTGCTCGCGGCGTTTCAAGCGAAGGATGGCAAATTCCTTTGGCAGGACGTGGCCCCACTTTCCAGCACATTGGGATCCTAAGCTTAGAATTCCACGTGGACAAGTTGTC